>Ga0075152_10003973_pt1 | contig 10217 bp, 14 predicted proteins | sample JI61114C2DNA_FD_70964 | JGI IMG/M metagenome (GOLD analysis project Ga0075152, IMG submission 70964) | Wastewater effluent complex algal communities from Wisconsin, to seasonally profile nutrient transformation and Carbon sequestration -... | ecosystem: Engineered > WWTP > Effluent > Algae...
AGATTAGTCTGAAGAAGTGTATTCGGGTGTCCTTTGTGGAGGCTATCAAGGACATCCCCTTTGCGATTCTGATTGTAGTCATGTTTGTCGTGTTCCCTTGGAGGTTTCACTATATCTGGAACATTGTTAAGATCCAACATGAGAGGATGCCAATTATCGTGAGAGGTGGACGCATCAATGTCGGAGGCAGACGCAAAGATATACTGAGGCTTATGTGGAGCATCCTCAAGACTGACTTCGTGTGCATCATCATGAACACCATCCTGCTCCTGTCGATCTACAAGACAAGAAGAGGCATTGAGCTTGGCATGAAGAATATCAGAAGAAATCTCATCCAAGGCTTCCTATCATACGATTACAGACGTTAGCTGATCTGCGAGATGTTACTAATAGCCGAAGACTTTTATAACGTGCTCCACCTGCTGCTTCTTGTCTTTTTGGTTGTGAGGATACGCCCGACTATCAGAAGAATGTTACAACTACACAAATAACACAAATAGAAGAGAAAGCTCGAAGCATACAACAAGTTTATCTACGAGACCACTCTCAAAGCCGGTAAGGAGGAACAGCTCACAAACATCGGCTTCTTTGCCTTTAGCCAGATATGTTCCTATCTCGAGCCAAATGATCTCCATAACTTGTAAAAAGCCTCCCAAGGGCTCTACACATGGACAACTGATGAAGAAATCTGGCAGGAACAATGGTAGCGCAAGTACAAAGATTTGAGTAAGGAACCCAATCAACCTTTAACGTACCGAAAGCTGTGTATTAACGCGTACTGTGAGCAAAGTCACCCCAAGAAGGTGGAGTTGACTTATCGCGACATCCTCAGAGAAGAAATAGAGAAATCACTGCACGAACCCATCACTATCTTCGATTATTTCTCACCTGAACAGCTGATGTATCCTCGATGGGTTCCCGAACACGGTTACATTGCAGGCCAGGAGGTCTATAACGAGGTGCAGATAGTGGCGAAATACATATTTGTGGTGCCTTGCTAATTGATGATGCCGATTTTCATTCGCTGCTTTGCCAATGAAGAGAGAAGGATAGCGAAGCAGGGGGTGTTATTTCTGTTTATTCTTGGACTGATTTTCCTCTACATCGGAATCATCTACAACCTTCTGCCTTGGATCTTCTGCATCGACAAGTTCATTGCCCTCAAGTTATTGTTGATCGCCTATCTAATCAGCTTCCATGTTCTGATGGTGGTTCGCATTGGAAACCTCCGTCGACAAACAGTGCCAGGTCTCTATCCCTACGACTTCTTTTAGGTCCTTGGAGGATACATCACAAGATCCGCAGACAAAGTTCAAGAGTATTTCATTAGAATCGCTAATTGGGTAGCGCTCAAAGCCGTAGCAGTAAAGGACTGGATTGTGAGAGTTGGAACACCGTTTTACCTGTTCTTCTGTAGAATCTGCAAGTCGATCAGTGACTTTGTCGTACTGCTCGTCACAAAGATATGGGAAGCGATTATGTTGCTCTTTACTAGTATATGGAAGGTCTTTACCTTTATCAAAGACGTGATACTTGGGCTTGGGCTCGGCTACCTTCAGCTGCTGGCAAACCTGATGCGCTACTTCCTGAAATTTGGTAGGCTGGGTGATCTGGTATTCACCCCAATTGCTTTGGCTTACTTGACGCTTCCACTAATCCTCTGCTACTACTTCTACTGGAAGGTAGTTGCAATCATCCCAGCAGGCATCCTCACGACAGTTCTCTGCCTCCGGGGCTACAAGGTGTTGCAATCAGCGCAGCGTTGACTTCACTGACAATGTTCGTGATCTGTATATGTTATCGTTAATCAGACTCGGGGATAAACATCAGAGAATTTTCATGAGCCGATCGTGAATGATCTCCATTCCTTCGCGCTGTTCCTGCAGATATCTATCCGACATCTACTGTTTTATCCGTTGTTTTATACTCTAGTAGAGGCTGATACTCTCAGCGCAACGCGCCACTATGTTTGGTTTGAGCATTTTGTGAAGGCGGTGGTAGGAGTGAGGTGGTGGTGATGCACTCGGCTTTCGGGCTATGCTGAGCTGCGAGGAAGAGATTTCGTGGTAAGTATTGTCCTTCGATTTGATTTGCTTGTACTCGGGGGACACTTGAATCTCGTCGTCGTACTCGCCATGTCTATCGTAAATGCTCGGAAGGAGTACAGGTCTTCTCTAGGTGTGTGATTGATTGGTAGTTCGTTACTTGGGGACACTCAATAACCGTCTGGACCGGAGCTTCATCCACAGCAAGTAATATAATCAATGGTGGTAGTCAGAGCTCGAGTAACTTCTTATCGACAAGCAGCTGAGAAACAACGTCATCCAGCATAAACATCACACATAAATTTATGAACAAATAGGTTGCCAAGGCACTATACGGACTACTCCCACAACTCTCACATCTGAAGACCAAAGGAGAGAACGGTAGGGTCGGTGTTATCGGTGGCTCCTTCGAATTCACTGGTGCTCCCTACTTTACAGCCATGTCAGCGCTCAAGAGTGGAGCTGATCTTGCGCATATCTTCTGTGCGAAGTCTGCTGCCATTGCTATCAAAGCCTACTCACCCGAGGTCATCGTACATCCAGTCTTCACACTCTCAACAGACATCGAGCACGAAGTTAGCAACGAAGATCTGCAGCACATGCACAATCAATGGCTGGATTCCATCAATTCTTGGAAGAATGCGATAACGGGGTGGGTCGTCGGCCCTGGACTTGGCCGTGATAAGCATATGGACACATTCTTTCCCAAGCTTGTGCGCAATTTCCATAAAGATTCTCTGATCGTGTTCGATGCAGACGGTATCTTTTACTTGTGCCAGTACCCCCACCTCTTTGAAGAGTTGGGCAAGAACCACCGAGTCATATTGACACCCAACCACAAGGAGCTTGGCTACTTAAAAAAACATTTGAAATTCGAACTGAACGATACTACTGAAGAGAACGGCAAGGAGGATATCATTAGGCTCGATAAATGTTCGTACGACTACGGCTTTAATATTCTCGTCAAGGGTGAGCATGATTATTATCTGACGAGAAAGGGGTGTTACAAAATCACGGCAAGAGGGGGACAGAAACGTTGTGGCGGAATCGGCGATATCTTGGCCGGGTCGACAATTGCGTGTGCCAGTTGGAGCTACGATTTAGGACCATTATTGTCTTGTTGGCTGACCAAAAAAGCCACCAGAGTGGCTTTCAATAAGGAAAGAAGAGGCATGACAGCACCATCAGTCCTGTCGTAAGTATGCACGACTTTTGTGGAAGTCGAAGAATCACTGCGGCTGATAGCCTAGTCTTGATCTGATGATAATAAGCCCATTCGTAATACAAATATTCTCTTCAGTTATGGAACCAGCTCCTATTTCAATCTGCGAGGAAGCCATCAAGGAGTTCCTGGAAGATTTGGATGGCATGTGCAACCGAAGGCGGTTCGATGCGAAGATGAAGGACCTCGAAACGAAGTATTAGCTGCGAATAAAGCAGACTGCTGGAGAGGGATATGCAGGAACTCAATAGGACACTGCTCAAACCGTTGCAGATAGCACAACAATAACCGAAGGTCAAGCTGCGTAAAAACTTCCCAGAGCTTTACTTTGAGAACGACGAAAAGTAAATTGCCAGTGGATTCAGAGCCTACGTAAAAGAGCATCGGCTCGAACAACCCGAAATCGAAGTGGAAAAGTATTCGCCATTTGTGCCTCCTCAGGAGAATTTCGGGGATAGCAGAGCAAACTCCAAACTGCTTCAGCAACAGCCAATGTACTCGCTCAGCGATACTGCACCAAACTTTTCCAATATTATGCATACGAGCAAACAGTCCAAATTCCTTGGAGAGACCAAAGCAACCTTTCCAACGATTGTATTGGAAGGAAAGTAGCAACACCCAATGACTGTGTTTCCGAATACCACGGAATTAAATCTCAAGGAAAAAGTGAGTCAGCTGGGCGGCCTAACCAACAGCATGAAGAAATTCGGGATGGAATCCATCATGGAGAGAAACCGGAAGACGCAAGACCAACATTTTTCGACTTACAGTCAGTTCATGTCACGATCTCTTGGAACCAGCAACACGAACAACTTCGTGGTAGATCCACCACCAGTCGAAGTTAAGCAATAAATCAAGAACCCCTTCATTCGAGTTCCCAAAGCTTACGAGCAACACTGATTACTAACATTTATATCATGTAGGAGTCGAGCCTGCAACCGAATGTTCGCAATGGACATGGTCATGGTCACGGTCACGGGCACGGGCATGAAGGACACAACCATCATCATGAGCACCGACATAACTATTCGAAGAATCCAGTACTGCAAGCACAAAGCGATGCATTTGGGTGTCAGCTCTTCTACTTTCTCATGAAGTCGCTTGGAGTCTATCTGCTGTATGCCTACAAGAGTCCGTTGCACGGTCAGACGTATACCTGCCTCGTTTATGGCACTCTGATGCTCCTCAACAGCTGGATGATAGTTACGATAGGCAACAACCCGGGATATGCACCGCGAGTCGATGAGGAGGAACAATCATTTGCAAGTGCCATGAACTACCCTCTGTGTGAAATTTGTATGTGTCCAAAGAAGATGCGCATGAAGCATTGCTACAGGTGTGCCAAGTGTGTCTACAAGTACGATCACCACTGCCCTTGGATTGGCGCTTGCGTTGGCGAGTATAACCAAGGAGATTTCTGGCTGTTTCTGCTTACTCAAAGCCTCCAGTCAATTTGGTCGCTCGACATGGTAAAGAAGTGCTTATGCAGTTCATCTAAACCCGATGGCAGTACAACTATTCCGATGGTAACTCTTATTCTGGTGAATATGGCGCTCTGACCATCTTCATCATATTCCTCTGGCTTTACAGTCTATTCGCTGCTGGGCTCTTCTGTTTCCACAGTTTTCTATTGATTGTCAACCTAACATCAGAGGAAATGAAGAAAGGTCGGAGGCTTGAATACATGAAAAACAACCCATCGCCTTTCAACTATGGGATCTGCTATAACGTCGGATCAGTGCTGCTACACGATCGGCAAAGACCAATGTACTGATTGTGTTACGGTAGACAGTGGAAAGTGAGGGACCCACCGAGTTGGTACCGTCCAAAGCCCGAACCCGCTGGTATTGCAGTGACTGCTTGATCAGCTACTTCCGCCACCCGACTTTATTATTATAATCGTCTAACGAATGCATACAACTCTCAAGTTGGGCGAAGAGGAACGAACAAAGGGCACCCGCAACGCCGGAAAGTTAGACAGCTCGTTCTTGCAGCTGCAGAAACACGTTGCGGAGTCACTTGATATCATTAGCCGCCACCAAAGGATAAAGATTCAAGCATGGCTGAAGAAGCTAGATATGCGAATGGAAAATGTCGTGTGGAAGCAGAACCGCAACTTCTATATGAAGGTGCTGCACGAGATGATACTCGCTCGGGACATTCAAGAACCCTTCAATAAAGTTCCTCCTGAAGGGCCTCTTCCTACCCTCTCACCATACGATGTTCCCTACCCTCTCAGAACCAAATTTCTGAATAACTCGGAGAAGGAACACCGCCATGTTTCTCAACACATCTCCAAAAACAACAGCCTCGAAGGATCCTTCGTAAGCACGAAAAAGGTGTCTATAAACGAGCTCAATAAGGAGAATATTGGATGGAACGATAATGCTAACCAGCCAACTGGTAGGGAGTCAGACCTCCCCAAAAGAAGCCAACGACATAATAGCAGGGACCCTGCCCAAAGGAAACGCGAACGAAACTTCTTCGCAGATACGAACAGAAGAATCAGCTTTAACGACGGTCCTTCACAACGTTGTGAGGATAAGACATTTAGCCCGTAACAGCAAGGGGTTGCTGAAGCAGAGACCCTTCGAAAAGAACTTTTCAGAAAGGTGGGGCTTGATAAGTAACCGCGTGAAGATGTAAGCTGCAAATCAAACAATTCCCACACCGAAGAGCTAATGGAAGCGAAGACCTTTTCACTGCTCAAACGAACTTTTAAGTTTTTGCTGCGAAACTATGACAGTCTCCAGGACCAGCAAGATTACCGAACACTGATTGAAGATGTGATCAGACTAGGCGACGAGAAGAAGGTCGACCTGCGCAACCTGAACGTGGAACTGAGCCCAAGCCCAAGCAAGATGGTCTTCAAGAAATACAGCAGCCGTATAAAGGAAAAGTTGGAGAGCAGCGGCGAAGAATCGAAAGAATTTCTGCAGTTCCTCTCAGTTCTGAGAAAACGATGCAGCAGTTGATGCCATAATTATTTCATGTACAGAATAAACTACTTTTCGAGCTTCAAGAACATCCATCAGATCTGGCAGCACGAGGATGGAAACTGGCTTTACCTGGGTGATTACTCGGCTGCCCTCGATACCACCATGCTCAAAGCCAAGAACATCCAAACCGGTAGGAGTTGCGGCTATATTCAGTTGTCACAGCAGCAGCAGGTCTGCCCCTTGACTACAGTAAGCACTCCGTCAAGCATACCGTGTACCAAGCACTGGACATGCCCAGTTATAACATCGCAAAGCACTTCTCGGACGCCATCGAAACAATCTAGAACGGGTTGAAAGAGGCTAACGTGTTTGTGCACTGCGCCGCCGGCATTAGCAGGGTAGCGGAAGCCTAATGCAGTCGACTTCCATCGTGGTGGCCTACCTTATGAACAAGAACAAGTGGACCTTTGTCAAGACTCTTGGCTTTGTCCGCTCGAAAAGGAAGATTGTCTGCCCGAACACCGGATTCGAGCGGCAACTTCGCAACTTCTAGAGACAGCTGCAGAAGGACAACGATCTGAGCAACACTGCTGAGAAGCCATTGGAGCGTGGTCGGACTCCCGCCAAGCAGGAATAGTTGCTTACGAAGACTATGTCAATTGCCAAACGGCCACTACCACAGTAATAATCCAAGTCAGAGGTGAAGAGGATGAGCCTCCAACCAGGTCGCCGCAACATTGAAGCTAACTTCAACCTACGGATCGTCAACATTAAACGGTGATGGTGATAGTGAGCTGTCCCTCTAATAACATGAACGAAAACTATTTCTGTGGTCAGGGTTTCTTCTCCAGTGGTTCCAGGGTGTCGATGGTCTAGCCTGTGAGCCTCTGCTTGTCGTTCGGCAGTTATAGAGCAGCATCGTTGCCTAAGCTTGAATCACTGTAGCAGTTCGCGTAGATGTCATGATCACTTTTAAACAGTTTCAGGCTCTTCGAGGGAAGCAACTCCGAGGATTTATCCCTCGGAATATGCTTCCTCGATTCCAGCTGGAAACCACTGATGGATCCCTTTATGGCATCAAGCTCGGATTGTAACTTGGCTTCAGTCATCGAAACTAGGGAATTTCTCAGGTTTGCTATCTCCGTCTGAGACGAGCGGATGGAGTAGTCAGTTGACTCTCTCAACTCACCAAGAGTGCGTGTGAGATTCTTCACTACTTCCAGTGTTTCGTTGACTGTGACAGCGAGTTCACTCTGAGCCGATTCTAAATGCTCAAAGTTTTGGTTGTATACCTGAGTCATCGCCTCAAACCTAGCTGAGAGAGACTATTGTATTGTCGCGTAATTCTACTGGTCAGCCATACTGTGCTTCACTGCCATTTCCAGTTTTTTTAGACGCGATTTCATGTTCATGCGATCTGTCTCACAGTCTTGAAATGCACGCTCCATGGATTCCTTCAGTTCCTACAGTGAAGTTTTTTTTATATAGGTTATCTCTGCTTTAATCGCCTCTCTGAAAGTGTGCAGCTACCGGCGGCTATCCTATGATTACAGCTCGCGAGATTCTAGCTGAGTTTGCTTTGATGTCGAAATATCCTTGCTAAGCTCTTCAATTCGATCCACTAGGATGCTCTTTGTGTTTGTATGTTCCGTAGCTGTCTCTCTCACCAATAGATTCAGGTGTTCAATGGAGGTGATCACCACTTCCATCTGACTGTTCTTCTCTGCCATTTTGCTGTTGATCTCGTGCCTCAAAGATCTGACGGCTTCGGACATCTCTTGCCGGTTACTGTGTACTTCCTCAGTGATTTCCTGAATATTCTGACTGAAAGTTGTGAGACTTCGATCAACAAACGGCCTAATGCACTTTTCCGCGTCTTCACGAATCTGCAGCAGCTATCTAGATTCCTTGAATTCATCCTACAGCTTTTGGTTAAAGCAATGCCAAAGCCCTTAAATAACTTTAACGCGGTCCTCTTTTTCCGTTTACAACCGCATCGTTAAAGACTGAAGGTCTTAACGTAGGCCGGCGATCTCCTTAAAAGGGTTTTTACGAAGTTATTATGACAGCAGCCCCTCGCTGGACATTCTCGTGTGTTCAAGCTTCAATTCCTCCTTTACCATTCGCCTGACAAGTTGTGCTAGCTTATCCTCCTGACTGTTTCTATGTTACTGGATGTGTTTAACACTAGAGTTGGTTGGAGATCGGATTGAGCTCTTGATGGCAGGCTTCGACAATTCAGTTTCTTTGCTTATTGGCGATTTCCGTAAGTCGAAGAGATTTTTGGGGTGTATTCCAGTCTTGCTCAAGGTTGCCGCGAGTTTGTCGCTTCTGACAAAGTCGTTGAACCCGACGGTATAGGGAATATGTGCGAATGGTGTACTTGGCGTCCGGTAGGGAGAAAATGACTTTTTCATGTTATTATTGTATTGATAGCGTAAATGAAGAAGAAGGACAAAGGTAAACCACAGGAACTCGAGAATTATAGGTCAGCAGAAAGCCTACATCTGCACACCAAAGCACTCTCCTTGGAGGAAGTAAGTGTATGAGTAAGGCAGATCAACTATCCACTACTGATGTGCTACTTAAAGAGTCACGTTGTTGAAAAGCGAGTGGAAGTGGGAAAACAGTTTACAGTTTCTCTGTTTGGGGAGAATGTACCATTTACGATCGTTGGATTGGAGCCACAGCTCCAGGAAGGAGAGCAATGCAAAGCTACTGAACGCACTAAAATTGTATTGGTGGAATCAGCCCCAGAACTAAAGCAAGAAGCGATAGTAGCTGATGACGTGCCATTGTACGGGATGCACAAGGAGCAGGCCGAACTTGAGAAGAGCATTCTAAAGTCGATCTGCAACGAAAACAGGCTACAAAGCATCGGACTCAGCCGAATAAAGGGAGTGCTTGTGCTTGGCATCAGTGGTATGGGCAAGACAGCTCTTATTAACAGTGTCAAAACCAAGCTCAGGCAGCTCAACTTCAAGATCTACCAAAGTTTTAATCTGCTCTCAAGAGTCGTTGGAGGATCCGAGCAGATGATCAAGAAGATATTCAAGGAGGCCTTGGAAAGGCAGCCGACAGTTCTTGTTTTTGAAGATCTTCATTTGCTCTTCAGCGGAAAGAAAGCCTAGAATGAGACGATCCTTTCAGCGTTGCTTGTTGAGCTGTAGAATCTCCGGTAGTCAGATCGAGTTGTTGTGGTTGGCAGCTCTAATCTTGACAGATAATTAGACGCAAATATCAAGCGGAGTGGAAGGTTCGAGAAGGAGATAACACTGGAATTGCCGAACCACGAACAGCGAAAATAAATTTTGAAAGGGCTCCTCAGCAAAGTACCCAACACCCTGACATAAACTGACATTCATGAAGCGAACTTGCGATTAAATGGTTTCAGTAATGGTTAAATCAAGCAGATCGTTCGCTAGGCCTATCTACTAACTGAGGAGTCGGTGAGCAAGCAGGAACTGTCTACTACTTTGAAGAATTTCCGACCTTCCGGCATAAAGTAGTTGCTGACAGAAGTACCTGAGGTCAGATGGTCAGAAATTGGGGGCTACGAGGATGTGAAGAGTCAGATCCATAAGGTTGTAGAATGGCCTCAGGTCCGTCCTGATTGCTATAAGGGGATGGGTATTGAACCACTCAAGGGAGTCCTCTTATATGGGCCTCCAGGGTGCAGCAAGACCATGATAGCAAAGGCAATAGCTACCGAATCAAAGCTCAATTTTCTGGCTGTTAAGGGTCCTGAACTTTTCAATAAGTATGTTGGAGAAAGCGAAAGGGCAATTCGAACGATCTTCAAAAGAGCACGGACCTGCAGTCCCTGTGTAATATTCTTCGATGAAATCGATGCTCTGGGAGGTCAGAGGTCGGCCAAGTAACCATTGTAATGAATACAGCACTGACGTATCAGACAGAGTACTCTGCCAGCTCCTCAATGAGATGGATGGAATCGAGGGACTAAAGGACGTTATAATTGTGGCGGCCACAAACAGGCCATAATCCCTTGAC
>Ga0075152_10003975_pt1 | contig 10216 bp, 6 predicted proteins | sample JI61114C2DNA_FD_70964 | JGI IMG/M metagenome (GOLD analysis project Ga0075152, IMG submission 70964) | Wastewater effluent complex algal communities from Wisconsin, to seasonally profile nutrient transformation and Carbon sequestration -... | ecosystem: Engineered > WWTP > Effluent > Algae...
AAAATCTATTCTCTCGCTGTAAAACCGGAGAAATTCGATGAAGATGGCAACCCGGTTTACAAGCAAAAAGATTTTATTATTCAAGCTGAGAAGTATGGCATTCCTCAGACTAGACACAGGGTGATATTATTGGGAGTAAGAAATGATATATCAATTCTTCCAGGAACATTAAGAAAAAAAAAGGAAATCGGAATTATAAAAGTGCTTAGTGATTTACCAAGGCTGCGAAGCGGCTTATCAAAGCAGAAAGATGATAATGACGGATGGAAAAAGGCGATTGAAGCAATAGCCAGAAATAGCTTCCTCAGAGGAGTCGAAAGGAAAATTAAATCAAAGATTCTTAAAAAGACAGCCAATTTAAGAATCCCACAGAATGGTAAGGGAGCTGACTTCATTCCTACCGGGAGACTGCCTGTTGAATACAGACCAGATTGGTTTAATGATAATAATATTGGTGGAGTATGTAACCACGAGGCCAGAGGGCATATGGAAAGTGATTTGAGACGTTATTTTTTTGTATCCTGCTATGGTAGTTTCAAAAGAAAATCTCCAAAACTTGAGGATTTTCCTGAAGCGTTATTGCCAAATCATGAAAACGTCAAAGAAGGGGTCGAAGAACAAAAATTTGCTGACCGTTTTAGAGTTCAACTTTCTAATAAACCCGCAAAAACAATTACCAGCCATATTTCGAAAGATGGTCATTATTACATACATTTTGATCCAACACAGTGTAGGAGCTTTACCGTAAGAGAGGCTGCAAGAGTTCAGACATTTCCTGATAATTATTATTTCTGTGGACCAAGAACTGCTCAGTTTTCACAAGTTGGGAATGCCGTACCACCTATTTTAGCAAACAAGATTGCAGCTATAGTAAATTTGATCTTTTTGGGAGTGGAATTAGAAATAAAAACATCTTATGTCAAAGAAGTATAATAAGTATACAAATTTCTCTCCGTGTAAAGAGTTGCTTAAATCAGATTATGCACAGTGTATTATCAACATAATTGATGACGATGAATCTTTTATTACTGAACAGATGAAGGTTGAATTCTTTGAGTACATGCAGAATTTTAAAACCGGAGATGACATTTTCGAACATTGCAATACGTTTTTTAATCAGCCTAAAGGGTCAGACTTCGCTACCAAAAAATACTTGCTTAAGGGTAAAGTTGTAGCCGATGGAATATATAAAAAAAACATTGGAAGAGTGGCTAGCAGAAACGGACTTAGGTGGAATATTAATTCTTCGATAATTAAATCTTTTGCTAGAAGTTCAGCTGGCATATCTCCAATATCTGATGAAGCCGATGAAAGCATAATTGATTTATTTTCTGTGGATTATGAGGATGCAACCGATTGTAATCTATTTCGAAGTTTCATCGCAGATAGTAAAATAGAAAATTTTCTTATACAGCCATCGATTATGTGGACCTTTGAAGGATATTATGATGATGATGTTTTCATGGGTTATGAACTGAAAGACCTGCCCTGTATATTAGGCTTACCTGGCCCTGATGGTACAAGTAAAAACTATGAAAACAACGAGAGGCTAGCATTCTCTATACAAATTCCGTATGGAATTACCGTTAGAAAACCTACATCATTTGACGCACAAATGATGCCCGTATGGAGGCTAGGTGGTAAAACAAAACCACATACAGAGTGTGCACCTAAGTTCGGCAATACAGGGTTTGATGAGTATGTTCATGAACCGGTTACATTAAAACAAATTACTTCACAATTTTATACCATTAAAAAATGAGCAGTAAAATTCTAAACTTAATAAAATCCGATGAGACAGATACTGTTGATGTTAATGGAGAAAAACCATTACTAAAAGAAGCAATAAATTTATCTAATGAAGGGACTAGGGAACAGAATGATGAAGCAATAATTCAGCTTACTAATATTGATATCTCGTTACTATCAGTATATCAAATTAATAGTTTTCTTTCATTTATTTATTATTCAAGGCTTTTTAATGATAAAATTTTTAGAAAGATAGATAGTAGCCTAAAACATAGTTTTCACGAATGCGATACTGATACTATTACAAAAAGATCACTTCTTCTAAGGTTTGTTGTTAATAATTTTTCGAATAGATACTCATTGCAAGAAGTTCTATCTGAGGAGAAAATTCGTAATGAACTTCCTTGGGTTTGGAGTGATATTGCGTCTGTTTATAATTGGAATTTAGCTGAAGAAGAAATTGGAAATATTATTTCAAAAGGTGATACTTTAGAAAGTTTAATAATTAGGCTGCCATATTTGATTAAAAAAATTGACAAAGAACAGCTAAAGAATTCATTTGTTAAATGGTATTCAAATACTGTAAATAAAAAGCAAAAACAAATACTACAGAAATGGGCAACAAATCTAAACATTAAATTTGGACTGTCAATTTCAGCCGAGTATAAACTTAGTAATATTCCATTATTTCAAGAATCTATAATATGAAGAAAATGAAAAGTCAAGATAAACATGCAATTATTCCTTATTCAAATTTAGGAAAGGTATTACTTGACTGCATATTTGATGGCTTGATCTATTTTGTGGAGACAAACGGAGATTTGACTGGGGAGCAGAGTTTGAAAGCATCTGATGAGAATTTACGGAAGTGCTTCTCTCCATTTTTTAATCATCCGGAAAACATCAGAGGTGTTAACCCTCACTTTAGTCAAGGTCATACATCGAAAAACAAATGGGAGGCACGGGTAGTTAAAATTCTACTAAAGACTTGTATTGATGTAATGGAAGAGACAAAGGATACACAGGGATTTGCACTTCCTTCACCTTTATTTATTTTGCATCAAATTCTAACAGTGCCAGAGGAGCCACATTCTTCTGCTTACTCGCTCATTTTTTCGAGAACACTACTTTTTGAAAATTTCAAAGTGTTTCCCGAACATGTATTGTTACCCCCAAAATATAAGTCATTTAATATTTCAGACATTAATAATTATTTAGATAATTTTTATAGTTATACAAAACAATCAAATAATATCCCTCAAACAAAAAATGTGCCTGCTCAACTTATGCTAGCACATTTTCTTGCAATGAAAGGAGTATTTTATTTACGTTTTGGGAATCGCGAGAGTGGCAATAATAAGATTAAGCGGAACAAAAAAACTACAAAAAAAGACAGAATTAATTCAGCTCTTGCTTATTTATCTGCAAAAAAACTTTCTGATGATAAAGGAAAATCGTTTGAATTTCACAAGTTCACATTTTTTGAAGAGTTGCCTGAAGCAGCAACTTTAGTTAATGAATTAGCAGGAATACCAATGCCCATAAGAGGTGCGGAAACAATATTTCAAGGAGGTCTTAAAACAGATTCGAATTCAAACTTAGTTATTAGACTAAGCGGAGAACCAGGTAGTGGTAAAACATCTTTTGCATTAGCATTGTCTGCTGTGATGTCTCCTTTGAATACATTCTCATATTACTTAACTCTTGAAGAGAGTCCGAAAGACCTTAAAAATCGTCTTATTTCTCTTATACCAACTTATCTGAAAAAGTTATCAATTTTCAATTCTGACACTGATTCTTGGTTTTGGTCAGATAAAGTTTTTGTTGGTCAAAAGAATAGGTTGGATTTCTTTGAATCAGAGTACATTGATAGAATTAGTGAGCAGCTTAATAAACGGAAATCAGAAGTTATTCAAGAATCTCTTCCTGCAATTTGTCCACTTATTATTGTAATTGATAGTATTAGGGTATTGCTCAAGGAGGAAAATTCAAATCTTGAGAAATTTATAGAGAAATGTAAAAAATTGAATGCTATTATCATTCTAATTTCTGCAAATGATGAAAAGTTTCATCATGAAATTGATTATATGGTTGACTTGGTTATACACTTAAATCATTCTGGGACACATACACAATTGGAAAAACCAACAAGAATCCTGCAGTTATCAAAGACTAGGCATCAAATATCAAGGCCAGGTTCACATGTATTTCATTTGTCGGGAGAAAAGGGCTTGAGAATCTCTCCTCAGCTTCCTTCTCAAATCGATAAAAAAGAAAAAATTAGCAAACCAATTCCTTCAACCGACTTTTATATTAACTTTTTTAACGAATATAAAAAAGACACTATATTAGACAATTCCACCCCACTTTCAATATGGAATACTTCACAAGTCTTATTTCATGGGTATGGAAGTTCAGGCAAAGCTGGCCTTTCGTTGAGTCTACTTCTCTCGCCAATATACTCAAAAAACATTAATCTATTAAGCACTAAAAGTCAACTTAATCTTAATAGAAAAGTTTTGATAATTTCATTATTATATCCAGAAAACTACTATAATGATTTAAAATCTCGAATTGCAAAGAAATTTCAAAATTTATATAAGGAACATAATGTTAGATCTAAGGTTGAATGTTTATATTTTTATTCAGGATATCTTACACCTGAAGATTTCATTAGTAGAATCTTACAAAAGTTAGACGAAGCAATATTAGGCGGTGAGCCATTTACAGGAATATTATTGGATGGATTACATAATGTGTCTTTACAATTTCATAAGTTGCAAGAAAGTGATATGGTTTGGCCAACTTTATACAGCTTGCTTGCAAAATATAAATTGACAATTGTCACAACATTTACAAACTTTGCTATAGGAAATGAGAAGAATAGAGGGGCTATAGATGATGATGAAATATTATTAAAGGGTCATAAACCACTTTTACATGCTCTTGTTCAAGCTACCGATTATCATTTTATACTTCAACCACCTTCTGTAAGAGAGGGTAGATATGAAGGTAAATACATTGTTACTTTAAAGTCAGCTATAAGACATAAATTGGCAGGAGAAAAATTTGTTTGGGACCGAGAGCTTCTTTCGCTTAGTCAGTACTATCAAACAACTCAGACAAAAATATTTGATTTAGAAGAGTATAGTAATACTGATAAATGATCAATTACTCAGACTACGCCAAAGCATCTGCAGAACCTGAAGCATCATCAATGATCGAGACCTTCAGGGCTATTGGGTACAGCATTCAAGCTGCGATTGCGGATATAATTGACAACTCAGTTTCTGCTGGAGCAAAAAAAATATGGGTAGACTTTGAATGGAAAGGTGCTGAAACTTGGCTTTCTATCAAGGATGATGGCACTGGTATGGACAACGAAGAACTGATACAGGCCATGAGGCCTGGCAGCCGGAATCCAAATGAAGAAAGAGGCAGCAAGGATCTTGGAAGATTTGGTTTAGGATTAAAAACGGCTTCATTTTCACAATGCAGAAAACTAACTGTTCTTTCCCGGAAAGCAGACCTGAATTTGGTTTACTGGACCTGGGACCTGGATTATGTAAGACAAACAGGTAAATGGGAATTGATTGACTATATTCCATCAGGATTTAATAATTTGTTCGGTGAATCTGAGTCAGGAACTGTTGTAGTTTGGAATGACCTTGATCGCTTGGTTAAGAATCTGAAAGAAGATGACAAGACAGCTTTAGATAAGTTCCTTCACATTATGGAGTCAGTGAAGAAACATCTGGCCATGGTTTTTCATCGTTTCATGGAAAATAGCAGAATAAAAATCTATTTTCAGCAAAGACAGATAGCTCCATGGAATCCCTTTTTGATTGACGATTCTGCAACTCAAAAGTTACCGGAAGAACCCCTGCAAAATAGTATGGTTCGAATAAGAGGCTTTGTTTTGCCTCACAAATCAAAGCTTACCGAAGATGAATTTAAGAAAGCTGAAGGCCCGGGAGGTTGGAATGAGCAGCAGGGTTTTTATATTTATCGTAATGAGCGAATGCTCCTTGCTGGTCATTGGCTGGGAATGTTTCGCAAAGAAGAGCATTACAAGCTTGCCAGAATAATGGTGGATATTCCAAATAACCTGGACGCGGAATGGCAGATTGATATTAAAAAGTCTGTAGCAAGACCTCCGATAGGTTTAAGGGACCAGCTTAAGGCATATGCAAGTAACGTTCGTTCAAAAGCAGTTGAAGTTTACAGGCATAAAGGCAGAGTATTACAGCGTAAGTATGCTTCTATTCAGTTTCAGCCTGTATGGCAAGAAAAACAAAGACACGGAAAACGTTTTTATGAGATAAACAGAGATCACCCTTATTTGCAGTCATTACTCGAAGGTGGAATACACAAAGCCTCTGATTTGTTTAACTTATTACGTTTCATTGAAGAAACGGTACCTGTACCTCTTATAACTATTAAAGAGAGTGAACAGCCGGAATTACAAGGCCAGCCATTTGAAGAAGCAGATCAGGAACCCGTTCGTCAGGCTATAAAGAAAATGTATGAGAGGCTAACTGGTGATGGAAAATCCGGCGATCAGGCGAAAGCAATTATTCTTACTATTGAACCATTTAATCTGTTCCCGCATTTTGTTGAAACCTTAAACTAATCCGCTGATGATTCAGAACGCCATTCGGACTGCGAGAACCCTATTACCATCAAATGGGTCTGTTACATCTGAACAGGTTGAGACCGCTGTGAATATCATCATGAGTATTCCAGCTTATGCTGCAATTGACAGAGAGCAGCTTATCCGAGAAATTTTGTCCGTATATAATATCCGGATAGATGAATTCAGGATAATTGAATCTCTGGAAAGAAGAATCCCATGGATAAATGACAGAAAAACTTCTATTTGGCAGCAGGGTCGGACTACATTCTGGAGCAGGTACCGGGATTACCTGGAGATTGAAAAGAATTTTGCTCCGGATGTCCTGAACAGACTTGACAGACTGACTGACAGAATCCTGGATGGTTTATTTGATCCTTCCCAAAATGTGATTATAGACAAAAGGGGCCTTGTGGTAGGTCAGGTACAGTCAGGTAAAACTTCCAATTATACCGGACTTATATGTAAAGCAGCAGATGCCGGATTCAAACTTATCATTGTACTGGCGGGTATACATAATAATCTCAGAAGTCAGACACAATTAAGACTGGATGAAGGGTTCCTTGGATTTGACACTCAAACTGACAGAGTAAACCGGGAACGTAGAAGAAACATAGGAGTGGGTACTATTGATAACAGCCTTATCGTTCACCCCCTAACTTCAAGTCTTGAGAATGGGGACTTTAGAGCGGCCACAGCAAATGCTGGTCTGACCAACTTTAATACCTCAGAACCTATTGTAGCAGTTGTAAAGAAGAATGCAGGTGTTTTAAACCGCTTGCTTCAGTGGTTGATGGCACAGTCAATTGAAAGGCCTGATGGCAGCAGGGTTATAAGAAATAAATCTTTACTGTTAATTGATGATGAAGCAGATAATGCTTCAATAAACACAAAACCTGAGAATGATGGCACCACTAGAATAAACGGACTCATCCGGGATATACTCCGGTTGTTTGACAGGAGCGGATATGTGGGCTATACGGCAACCCCCTTCGCAAATATCTTTATTCCACTGACTGAAGACGATTTATTTCCGAGGGATTTCATTATTAATTTACCCGCACCTTCTAATTATATAGGACCTGATAAGGTATTTGGATTTGAACTCCTTGAAGATGAGGAGGAGTCTGATACGGTTTTACCGATCGTGACAAGAGTTGATGACCACCAGCCTTTCCTGCCGGATAATTTAAGACACCGAGATAATATTCATGAATTTGGAAGAGATCCGGAAGGTAGAGGAGAAATAGCTCTGCCAACAGAAGTGCCTGATTCATTAAGTCTGGCAATTAAATGTTTTATTATCACCTGTGCAGTAAGAAGACTCAGAGGTCAGACGACTGTACATAATTCGATGCTTGTACATGTATCAAGGCTCATTGCATGGCAACGTCAAGTAAAAGACCTGGTAGAGACTGTCTTCAATTTTTATCGAAGAGGAATCGAAATGAATATTCCAGATGTAATTGATGAAATGAGACAGGCTTATTTGGAAGACAGTGACTTTTACAGATCTTATATAACAACTACACAACAAATACTTGCTAGTAATCTGGCAAATATTGATCCCAATATTCAAATCCACCAATGGGATGAGGTTTTCCCTTTACTTAATGATGCTGCTTCTAGGATTACAGTAAGAGAAATTAATGGAGGCTCTGGTGATGCCCTGAATTATTATGATCATCAGAACGGTCTATCTGTTATAGCCATTGGTGGTGATAAACTCTCGAGGGGGTTAACGCTTGAAGGTCTTTCTGTAAGTTATTATCTGCGGGCATCAAGAATGTATGATACATTAATGCAAATGGGTCGCTGGTTTGGATATCGCCCAGGATATGTTGACCTTTGTCGTTTGTTTATCAGCAGAGAATTAAACGAATGGTTTTGTCATATTACCCTTGCATCTCAACAATTAAGAGATGAGTTTGATTATATGGCTGATGTTGCAGGTAGCACACCAGACCAGTATGCTTTAAGAGTCAGAACACACCCCGGAGTTTTACAGATTTCTGCATCCAATAAAATCAGGAGGGCGGTAGAAGTCAGGGTTTCCTGGTCAGGCAGGCTGGTAGAGTCCTATGAGTTGTGTAAGAACCAGGATATAGTACAGCGAAATTATAATACAGCACTGTCACTGCTAAATAGATTAGGCGCTACATACGAAACAACAGGCAATAGTTATCTTTATAGAAATGTTGATCTTAATCTGATTAAGCTGTTTCTTCAGGGATTCGAGACATATGATAGCTTGAAGTCTGCATCACCAGCAAACTTATTGAGATTTCTTGAGCTGAATGAACGATATAATGAACTCAATTCATGGAGTATTGGTATTATTTCTAAAGAAAGAACCAGTAAAAGACAAATCATTAATGGCCTTAATATTGGACTAATAAGAAGAACCGAGGATGCCGGTAAATCCAGTGAAGATCTATATTATATAAGAAAATCACATATAATAAGTCCGGGAGATGAGTTTATTGATCTTACAGATGATGAATATAACGTGTCGCTCCAACGAACTCACCAGATTTGGCAAGGTTCTGGTAAACCCGGAACACCTACCTATCCATCGGGAGAAATTGTAAGAAATACAATCAGAAACCCTAACCGACCGTTGCTGCTTTTGTATTTCCTAGATCCGGATGGTGCCAATTTATCCACAGAAACACCTGTGATAGGGTATGCTATCAGTTTCCCTGCCAACGACCGTGACGATGCTGTAAGTTTCGCAGTACATGAACAACTATTAAGTCAGTTTAATCAACAGGATGATTTAGAGCCAATTCAACAAGAAGATGATGAGGATTAATCAAATATGGAATGAACTGGAAGAAGATAAGTCTTTATCAAGAGGCTTATTACTAAGAAGATATTCCGCAACAACTTTATCTGATGTATTTGTTGCATTTCAGCAACCGGAAAATATCAGGTGTATTGCTTTAAGGATCCAGTCTGGAAAAAAAATAAATTTATTGCATTATAGCAATCTGAAGGACATCAGTATTACGGTGACAAGAGATGACAGGGATAGCACCAGAGAATTACTTCTAATCGCATTATTGAACAGGCAGCACAATGAAGTTTTTGCAACCTTAGCTGAGGACCTTATTAACCAGATAGCTAATGTAAATGAAGATATACTGATTAAAGTAGTTCTCAATCGGTTTGAAATGTGGAAGGCTCTTTTTGACAAAGCGGCGTCAGAGGGCTTAAGCCGGGAAGAACAACAGGGGCTTTATGGAGAATTATATTTTCTTAGAAAATGTATTTTGAGAACCGATGATCTTTTGAAACCTGTTCAATCCTGGTTAGGTACAGAAAGAGAACTAAGGGATTTTCAGTCAGATGGTTGGGGTATAGAGGTGAAAACGACCATAGGTAATAATCATCAAAAAATATTCATCAGCAGTGAAAGACAATTGGACACAAGGAATCTCAATAATCTCTTGCTTTTCCATCTTTCACTTGAAGCACAGAAAAATCACGGAGAAACGCTGAATCAGATAATAAACACTATTGTTGAATTGCTGTCAGCGGATGTAGTAGCTCAGATTCAATTCCGGGCTAAATTGTTGCAGGGTGGCTATTTTTCTGATCATGCTTCAATTTATGACATTACCGGTTATCAAATCAGGGGGGAATCATTTTATAGTGTGCGGGATAATTTTCCCAGAATTGAAGAAACAGAGATTCGGAGGGGAGTTGGTGACGTGAAATACAGTATCATATTATCAGAACAATCAGATTATCTGATTAAAGAAGATTTTGTATTTGAAATAATTAATTAATATGTCGGACCATCTGGAAAATATAGAATTGGTAAAATTC
>Ga0075152_10003976_pt1 | contig 10213 bp, 5 predicted proteins | sample JI61114C2DNA_FD_70964 | JGI IMG/M metagenome (GOLD analysis project Ga0075152, IMG submission 70964) | Wastewater effluent complex algal communities from Wisconsin, to seasonally profile nutrient transformation and Carbon sequestration -... | ecosystem: Engineered > WWTP > Effluent > Algae...
ACCCAGGTGTCCTTCGAGCCGCCGCCCTGGGAGGAGTTCACGATCAGCTCGCCCTCCTTCAGCGCGACGCGCGTCAGGCCCCCGGGGAGCACCGAGACGGTCTCGCCGTCGTTGACGGCGAAGGGCCGCAGGTCGACGTGGCGGGGCCCGAGGCGTCCGCCGACCATGGTCGGCACCGTCGAGAGCTGGACGACCGGCTGGGCGATGTAGCCACGGGGGTCGTCGATGATGAGGCGCCGCAGGGCGTCCAGTTCGGACGCCGACGCCTTCGGGCAGATCACGACGCCCTTGCCGCCGGAGCCGTCCACGGGTTTGACGACCATCTCGGCGAGGCGGTCGAGCACCTCGGCGCGGGCGTCGGCGTCCTCAAGGCGCCAGGTGTCGACCGACGGCAGGATCGGCTCCTCGCCGGTGTAGTACCGGATCAGGTCGCCCACGTAGGAGTAGATGAGCTTGTCGTCGGCCACTCCGTTGCCGATGGCGTTGGCGATGGTGACGTTGCCGGCGCGGGCGACGTCCATGATGCCGGCCACGCCGAGCATCGAGTCGGGCCGGAAGTGGGACGGGTCGAGGTAGTCGTCGTCGACGCGCCGGTAGACGACGTGGACGCGGCGCAGCCCCCGCGTCGTGTGGGCCATCAGGTAGCCACCGCGGCAGACGAGGTCGGGCCCCTCGACCAACTCGACGCCCATGAGGCGCGCCAGAAGGGCGTGCTCGAAGTAGGCCGAGTTGAAGACGCCGGGGGTCAGGACGACGACCGTCGGGTCGGTCACCCCGGCCGGCGCGGCGGCGAGCAGGGCGGCCAGGAGCATGCGCGGGTAGCCGTGCACCGGACGCGTCCGGTAGCGCGCCAGCAGTTCGGGGAACGCCGCCGACATCGCGCGGCGGTTCGTGATGACGTAGCTGACCCCGCTGGGGATGCGGACGTTGTCCTCGAGCACCCGGAACGCCCCGTCGGCCCCGCGGACGAGGTCGACGCCCGACACGTGGATGCGGACGCCGTTGGGCGGCGCGAAGCCGTGGGCGGCCCGGTGGTAGTGCTGCGACGAGGTGATGACCCGCCGCGGGACCACGCCGTCGGCGAAGCATTGTCCCGAGGAGTAGACGTCGGCCAGGAACGCCTCGAGCGCCTTCACGCGCTGCTGGACGCCGGCGTCGATCCGGGCGAACTGCGCGGCCGGGATGATCCGCGGGACGATGTCGAGCGGGAACGGCCGCTCCACCCCGCCGACGTCGAACGTGACGCCCTGATCGAGGTAGGTGCTGCCCACGTACTCCGAGCGCGACTGCACCTCGGCGTCCGTCATGTCCTTCATGACGCTGAACGCAGCGTCGTAGGCGGGCCGCACGAGGGTGCCGTCGAACATTTCGTCGTACACGCCCTCGAACGACCGGTAGCGGTCTACGAGGCTGTCCATGCGGCGAGCCTATGGACGCCGTGTTGCGCCCGTGTTTCGGACCGGTGTCGCTGTGGCAACCTTGTTCGCCCCGGTGGACGTTCCCGCGGGAACGTCGGGGACGGGCGGGGCTGGAACGCGTCGCCGGTCGCCGCCACCTCGACCGCTGCGAGCTATTCGACGATCCTGGACGCCGCAACGCCGAACGAGGACGACAAGCCCACGCGGGTCAGGGCCGATACCTACCGCGAGCGGCATGGTTGGCGCATCAGTCACCTGCGGAACGCAAACGGCGATCACGAGGTCGACTTGATCGTCGAGGTCGAGGGCCTGCGCGTCCTCGCAATCGAGGTCAAGCTGGCCGGCTGAGTCAACGATCAGGACGTGACGCACCTGAACTGGCTGCATCGACAGCTCGGCGATCGCGTCGTCCTGTCGACCGGGGGCTTCGCGTCACTCGTTGCGTCGCGGCGCCAGGACGCCCGCGGGCGTGAACAGCCACGCCAGCGCGGCGCCGACCAACGGCGTCCCGATCACGAGCACCGCAGCCTGTGCCCACGGGAAGACGGCCTGGCTGTTGATGGCCGGCGCCGCCGCGTTCTCGCCCAGGACGCCGACGCCCGCGATCACCGCGCCGAGGGCCGAGCCGACCAGGGTCACCAGCCCGAGCTGCAGGGCGGTCGTCCCCTTCCGCAGGGGTCCGGGCGCACCGACCGCGGCGAGCGTTGCGTCGTCGGCGCGCGCGTCCACCACCCCCAACACGGTCGTCAGCGCGGCGATGAGGAGCACCAGCCCGCACGCGCCGAGCAAGATCCCCGACCCGTCGACGGACAGTGGTCGGTCGGGGTCTTGTGGGAAGACGGCCGCGTGGAAGTCGCGTTCCCTGAGGTCGGCATCGATCAGCGCCGCCTCGGCCTCGGTGACCGGCCGGCCGGCGTCGAGCACCAACACGGACACGCTGGGCTTGAGTCCCAGCTGGCCGGCCAGGGACTCCGACATCAGCGACCAGCCGGTCGTCTCGTGGGGGACGTCCGTGATGAGCAGCGCCGGCGCCTGGGCCTTCCGGGCGGGGGCCCGGTTCGGCTGGTCGCCCAACGTCCCGACGACGACGGTGACGGCGGAGTCCACCACCTCAACCCGCGAGGTCGTCAGCACGACCCCCTGGGCCAGCGCGGCGAGCTCGGACGCCGTGGGCGCGCGTCCCAGCATGGCCTGCAGCTCGGCCTCGCCCCCGATCACCAGCCAGGGGAACGAGCCCCGGCCGGACGAGGAGGCGGCACACTGCCATTCTGCGGTGGGGAGGGCGGTGAGCCTGCCCTCAGGGCATCGATTGGCCTGGGGCACCTCGATCGAGCCCATCGAGTCGTAGCCCAGTCGCACCTTGGTCACCGGCCCGACCACCCTCTCGACGACGGGCACGAGGGGATCGGTGGGGATGGCCGAGCCGGATCTCTCCGTGGCGCCATCCGGCAGCTCCGAGCCGAGCACGATCTGGCTGGGGTGAACCCCCCAGGAGCGCCCGGCTCGTTCCGTTGCCTGATAGCCCGAGATCGACGCCAATAGCGCCACGGCCATGGCCGACGCGCAGAGGACGGCGCCCACCGCGGGCACCACGCGCGCCCGGTGCCGAGCGAGATCACGCAGGGCCAGGCGCAGCGCGAGGGGACGCCGCGGCGCCCACCCGGCGAGGAGGGCCAGCAGTGCGTTCAGGCACAGGACCGTCCCGGCGATCAGCAGAACCAAGCCGCAGACCGGCCCCAGGCGGCCGACCTCGTAGGCCAGCTGACCGGTGGCGCCGGACGCGCGCCAGGCGGCGCCGGCCACCATGACCGCGACCGCCGTGCCGAGGACGGCGATCCCGGGCCACGGGAACCGCGCCGCGGGGGCGGGGGCGTCCGCCGACCGCACCGCCGCCAGGGCGTCCAGCCTGGAGATGGCCCGGACGGGCGCGAGGGCCGCGGCCAGCCCGGACAGCAGGCCGAGCGGCACCGCGGCGGCCAACCCCAGCCAGGGCGCGTGCAGCCCCCACACGGGCAGGCCGACATCGGCGGCCCGCGTCGAACCTGGCACCACTCTCCCGGCGAGCCCACCGGCTGAAGCACCAAGCAGGATGGAAGAAGTACGCCCACCCCATCCCCGGCTACCACCACTGGAAGTCACCCAGCGGCTTCGAATACCTCGTCGGACCCGACGGCACCACCCAGATCGGCCGCCCCGACTGGGCCGACCTTGACTGGATCGATCCCACCTGGATCCACTACGACGACGAGTTCGACCGGCTGCAGGCAATCGCCGCGTCATGACCTTCCGGCAGGCATGCGCTCCGGGGTTGATCTTCGTGCGGCATCGTGCAAGCATGTCTCAGTAACTCCCCACCGTCCTCCGGGACTGGTGGGGCTTTTTCATACCCCGAGGAGCAACGGTGGGCAAGGACCTCCGGACGGTCATCATCGTCGACTATCAGAACGTCCACCTCACCGGGCACGGACTGTTCGCGACCACGAAGGTGCTCCCCAAGCACGAGACCCTCATCGACCCGCTCCTGTTCGCACAACGGTTGCTTGCCGAGCGAAACGCACGGCAACAAGAGGGCATGGACCTGGCCATCCTTCGCCAGGTGTTGGTCTTCCGAGGTCAGCCCTCGGCCGAACACGACCCCGACGGATATGCACGTAACCAGTCACAGAAAGCGCACTGGGAACGAGACAAGCGGGTGACCGTCACGCTTCGCCCCCTCAAGTACGAATACGAGAGGACGGCTGACAAGAGCATCGCCACCGACGCGTCCGGGAAACGCATCGTCAGGGGCCTACCCCGAGAGAAGGGCGTCGACGTGCTCTGCGCTCTGGCAGCGGTTCGGGAGGCGCAAGACCCCGCCACGGACCTGGTCATACTCGCCACGTCCGACTCGGACCTGGCGCCCGCTTTGGACGAGGTGCGTCGGATCGGCACCGCCAAGATCGAGACGTTCTGCTGGTACAACGAGCGAGAGAGGTACGGATTTCAGATCCACCCGAGCGACCGCACGCACCCCGTATGGAATACCAGGCTGGGCGAGGCCGCCTTCCGCGCATGCTGGGACCCCCAGAAGTACACTTGAGCAGACGGCCGTCCCTCAACGTCCTCTCGGTTGGCACCCTCGGCGGGCCCTATAGCCCGGCGCGGCCGACGCGCGAATGGGGACGCTTGCCTCTGCCGCGCCGCAGCCCTTGCGGGGGAGGCAGTTCTGGGTGATCTACCAATACCGCCGCATCGAGCGCCGCGCCTGACGCTCGCTCGTCGCCGAGGTCACGAGTTAGGCGTCTGTGACGCCAACTCCGCGACGAGTTCCGTGTCTGACGACCGGCCCGACAGCCGACCCGAGAACGCTGCCGCCAGCACGGCCCGGCGAAGGCGGGCACTCCGGACTTCGGCCGCCGCGATCCCGTATTCGAGTCGTTCGAACCCGGCGACGTCGTCGGCGAGGCGTGCTGCGATCGCTCCCGCCAACCCCGGGGGCGGGACGATGACGGGCATCAGCCGAATCACACGGAGGCTGATGGAAGCCAGGTTGACACTCTGTTTGCCGTTGCGTTCGGCCCATTTCCCACCGAAAGTGTTTGCCGTCCAGGAGAGGAAGTAGGGGTCGATCCGATCATCGGTGATGCGGGCCCGGAAGACGTGGTTCTGGTGAATGCAACCGTCGATCTGGCCTTCCCACACCCAGCCCCGAGCCAGCTTGTCGCGGTCGCCACCCTCGTTGAGCAGCACGTCCCCTGGCAACAACGCCAGCGCCTTCACCTTGGCGGGCGCCACGCGAATGGTGGCTACCTGACGGAGGTCGAGACGGCCCCGCTGCACGTTCGCGACGCGCAGGTAGGGCACCTCAGGGACCGACGTGTCGGACTGCTTCTTCGCATCCTTGGTCACGCCACCTACGACCTCGGCGACTCCGCCCAGGCGCGACCAGGCCCAGCCTTCGGGCAGGCTGGGCAGGCCACCGTCACTCGTGCCAGCCTGCGCGAGCTTGCCGGGTCGCCGACGCGGTTCCGCGGCACCCACCAGCGCATCGCGGGCTGTCCGTTCCCGTAGGACCGCGAGGCGTCGCCGCGCGGCCGCCAGGGAGGCGTCGGCGGCGTCCAGGCTGGAGAGGTGTTCCTCGAGGATGGCGACGATCCGCCGCTGCTCAGCAACCGACGGGACGCGCAGTTCGACTTGCTCCAGAGCCCGTTGGTTCACCTTGAAGATGCCCGCCGACGTTCTAGCCATTGCCTCTACTTGATGACGCACCCCGTCTGCGGCCCACTGGAGTGACAGGTACTCCGGAATCACCTTCGCTAGATCGGGTCGCGCTCGAATCATGGTGTCGGGAAACGCGACTGCGTCTGGCTCATGCCGTACAAGCGCGCCGCGCCCAACCAGCGACAAAGAGCCGTTGCCTCGCGCGATCAAGAAGTCACCGCGGCAAACGAGAAACGGCCAAGCCTCGCTTGACGACCAGGCCCCACTCTTGCGCTCCCTCAGGTCAACGGTCCCATCCCTAATCGCCGTCAGTCGCAGTACCGGGAAACCCTTGGCGGCAAGGGCGACAGTGGGGACCGATCTCCCGTTTCGGAGCGGCTCGGCCAGCAAGTGGTGCAGGCGAACCGTCCTCCACTCACTCACGCGGTCAGCTCCTCGTTCAAGGCTTCGACGTACTCCCCCGCCCGATCGCCGAGGTCGCGGAGGGCGCCGTCCACCCCGCCGCGCTCGGTGAAGGGGGACTGGTCCAGGTCGTCGGTGGTGATCCCGGCGGACGCGGCGACGACGTCGACCATGCGGTCGAGCCACCAGCGCTCCCGTTCGGTGAACGCGGCCCCGGCCTGGGCCTGCTGGGCGAGCCATCCTTGATACCGCTCGTGGACGAGGTCGGCGTAGGGCACGAGTTCGGCCTCCACGCCGACGGTGAACCGGAGCAGCGACACGAGGTCGGTGAGGGTGTGGTGGTCGCTGCGCCGGACGCGTCCGACGTCGACGGCGGCGTACGCGTTCCAGAGCAGGTCGGGCGTCCAGTTGTAGGGCGGACGCGCGATCCGGTCGGCGAGCTCCGAGATGTCGGCGAACCGAACACGCCGCTCCCGCGACTCTCCGACGAGCTGCAACGCGGTGATCTCGTCGCGGTGCTCGTCGAGGTAGGCGCGCCACGACTCGACGAGGCTGCGGGCCCGGCCCTCGTCCACGACGCCGAACGCGTCGACGAGGGAGTCAACGTTGACCTCGTCGATGATGCGGTCGTGCGCGCGCCGCAACTCCAGCAGGCGGCCGCGCAGCTCCGGGTTGGACGCCAGCGGCACGACAGCTGCCTCCAGCAGGTCCGCGATGGCCCGCTCCGGATCGGCCGCACCCGCGCCAGCGCGCGCCTGGGCGTCGGGGTCGACGGCGTCCACGAGCCCTCGCACGATCGCCTTCATGGGCTGCCCGGCGACGGCATCCAGTTCGGCGCGCTCGCCGGGCGTGAGCTGCAGCTCCAGCGCGGCGAGCCGTGACGCCAGGGTCGCGGTCTCGTCCTCGGTGAGCGTGAGCGTCGCCGCCTTCCCGAGGAGCTTCGCGAGCGAGATGCCCTTGTCGCGGTTCAGCGGCGGCTCGACGAAGGCGTGCTCGGTGACGCCGACGGCGTCCACGAGGACGAAGCGGGTCTTCGTGGCGGCGTCCGGGGTGACGGCACGGAAGTCGGCCGGCTCGATCGTGCGGGCGCCGCGTCCCTTCATCTGCTCGAAGTACTGGGCCGACCGGACGTCCCGCATGAAGAAGACGCATTCGAGGGGCTTCACGTCCGTGCCGGTCGCGATCATGTCGACCGTGACGGCGATGCGCAACGTGGGTGATGTCCGGAACGCCGCCAGCTGGCTCTTCGGGTCGCGAGCGCTGTAGGTGATCTTCGCGGCGAAGTCGTTGCCCTTGCCGAAGACATCGCGCACGGTCGTGACGATCTCCTCGGCGTGGGCGTCGTCCTTGGCGAAGATCAAGGTCTTCGGCACGGTACTGCGACCCGGGAAGATGTCGGTGAACAGCCGATCGCGGAACGTCTCCAGGACGGTGCGGATCTGCGACAGCGACGTCACCGCCCTGTCGAGCTCGCGCGACGAGTAGTCCAGGTCGTCCTCCAGCGTCTCGTAGCGCTGCCGGCGGGTGCGCCGCTCCACCTTCGGCACGACGGTGCCCGCCTCGATCACCGCGCCGTTCTCGGTGATGTCGGTGCGGATCCGGTAGATGTCGAAGTCGACGTTGACGCGGTCGGCCACCGACTGCGGGTAGGTGTACTCGCTGACCAGGTTCTGCCGGAAGAACGCGAACGTCTGTTTGCCGGGCGTCGCGGTGAGCCCGACGACGTGGGCGTCGAAGTACTCCAGGACGCCGCGCCACACCCCGTAGATCGACCGGTGCGCCTCGTCGACGATGACCAGGTCGAACGTCTCGGGCGGCATGGCCGCGTTGTAGGCGACCGTGACCGGCTCGTCGGGGGTGAACCCATCGAGCGTCGGATCGTCGTCGCCGGAGACCTCCTCGTTGCGGAGCACCTTGAAGACCCGCTGGATCGTCGAGACGACCACCTGCGAGGAGCCCAGCATCCCGGACGCCGTCAGCTTGTCGACCGGGTAGTTGTCGGTGAAGCGGCGTCCGTCGTCGGCGGCCCGGTAGTTGCCGAACTCGCCGATCGTCTGGTCGCCCAGGTTGTTGCGGTCGACCAGGAAGAGGATGCGCTTGAAGCCGCCGAACTTGAGCAGTCGATAGGCCAGCGTGACGGCCGTGTACGTCTTCCCGGCGCCGGTCGCCATCTGGATCAGCGAGCGATCGAACCGCTGCTCGGCCAGGCTCCGCTCGACCCCCTCGATGGCCGTGACCTGCGCCGGACGCAGCCCTGCCGTCCGGAGCGGCGGCAGGGCCCGCACCTTGGCCCGCCACGTCGGACGCCCCGGGTCGGCGTCGGCGTCCCGGATCAGGCGGGCCAGCGTGTCGGGGCGGGGGAACGCGAACAGGCGCCGCGCGCGGGCGTCCGGGTCGAAGCCGTTCGTGAGGTGGAGCTCCGTGCCGGACGCCTCGAAGACGAACGGCAGGCGCCCGTCGACCGTCAGCGCGCTCAGGCGCACCTCGGCGGGCAGCCCCGACGCGTAGAGGGCCGACTGCCACTCGACGCCGGACAGGGGCGTCCCGATGGGCTTGGCTTCGACGACGCCCACGACCCGCCGGTCGACGTACAACAGGTAGTCGGCGCGACCATGGCCCGACGCCATCGCGGCCTCGCGACGGGCGACGCCCGGCCCCGCGAACAGGTTGAGGGCCTTGGTGTCCTGGACGATCCAGCCCGCCTCAGCCAGTTGACGGTCGATGAGGACGCGGGCGCGGGCCTCCGCCGCCACGTGCGCCCCTGCACCCCCCTCGTTCATGGACGGTCACTCTACTGATGGGCGCGCCGTCGGCGTCCGTCGGGACGAAACCGCTGACAGATCGGCGAATGATGCTTTGTAAGCATCATCGCGATGCTTTGCCATCATCAATGAGTCACGGCACGAGGCCGGTGGCCGCTCACTCACGCCACCCCGCCAACGCCCGGGCGGCCCGTCGCGTCAGGACGCCGTCGGTGCGCAACGGGCGTCCGTCGAGGGACGCGATGGGCTGCACCTTCCGGGTCGCCGAGGTCCAGAACGCCTCGTCGCAGTCGTCCATCGCCGCCAGCGGCAGCGCCTCCTGGCGCACGTCGACCAGCTCGCACACCAGCTCCCGCGTCACCCCGTCCAGGCACCCGGACGCGAGCGGCGGCGTCCACAGCATGCCCCCGACAACGCAGAACACGTTGGAGGTGACCCCCTCGCACACCTCGTCCACGGTGTTCGCGAGCAGCCCCTCGTCCGCGCCGAGCGGCCGGAAGTACCGCTGCGCGACCAAGTTCTCCCCGAACGACGACGACTTCACCCCCGCCAGCGCCCCGCGCTCGTTGCGCCGCCACGGCAGCGTGACGGCGGTGCTGACCGGCCCGTACGCCGACGGCGGCCCCACCGCGATGACCTGGACGCCGCCCGTCACGGTCACCCGCAGGCGCCCCGAGCGGACGCCGTCGGCGTCCAACAGCTCGGTCACCCCGGCCCGCAGCCGGTCCAGGTCGGGCACCCCGAACCCGACCCGCACGCAGTGCCGCGCCAGCCGCGCGAGGTTGCGCTCCAGCGCGAACGGGACGCCGTCCTCGACGACCGTCGTCGTGAAGACCCCGTCGCCGACGACGAACCCGGGTTCGGACAGCAGCAGGGCGGGGGCGGCGGCGTCCACCAGGCGACCGTCCAGCCACGCGCGCGCCATCACACCCCTCCCGAGACGACGCGCAACAGGTTAGCCGCCTTGAGCTCGGTCTCGGCCCACTCGCCGGCGGGGTCCGAGTCGTAGGTGATGCCGCCCCCGGTGCCGAGGTGCAGCTCGCCGTCGGCCACCCAGAACGTCCGGATGGCCACGTTCAACTCCCCCGCCCGCCGGTCGGCGTCCACCCAGCCGACGGCCCCGCAGTAGACGCCGCGCGGCACCGGCTCGAGCCGCGCGATCTCGGCGAGCGCCGCGAGCTTGGGGGCGCCCGTCACCGATCCGGGCGGGAACGTGGCCGCGATCAGCTCGGCCCACCCCGCCCCCGGACGCAACTCGCCCGACACCGTCGACACCAGGTGGAACAGCCCCGGGTGCGGCTCGGTCGCCAGCAGACTGGGGACGCCGACGCTGCCCGGCAGGCAGACGCGTCCCAGGTCGTTGCGGACGAGGTCGACGATCATCACGTTCTCGGCCGAGTCCTTGGCCAGGAAACCGTCCGCGGTGGCGGC
>Ga0075152_10003977_pt1 | contig 10213 bp, 9 predicted proteins | sample JI61114C2DNA_FD_70964 | JGI IMG/M metagenome (GOLD analysis project Ga0075152, IMG submission 70964) | Wastewater effluent complex algal communities from Wisconsin, to seasonally profile nutrient transformation and Carbon sequestration -... | ecosystem: Engineered > WWTP > Effluent > Algae...
TCCGGAAAAGCCAGACCCTTCCGGACAAGAATGCACAGCATGGACTCGCATCACGGGCACTGGTGTTCTTCGCGCGCGCTGACAGCATCGTTCCGGACTACCTGCCCGTGCTGCTGAACCGGGGAGCCGCATACTTCATTCTTGACAGCATTTCTGCAGCGGAAGGGACGTGGGACCGGGCACGCACGATAGAGCCGGAGAACACGATGCTGAAGAACTACGACGCGCTCTTGTTCGACCATTACTACCGCAAAGGATTGAAGGCCGGTACCGAGCATGACCTGACCACATCGGTCGCCGCGCTGACCAAAGCCGTTCGCTACGGACCTGACAAAACGGATGCTTGGTACAACCTCGGCGGAGCCTGCTTTACCGCCGGTGATACGGCCGCCGCGCGTTCCAGCTGGGAACGCGCTCTCCAGCTGGATCCCCGCAACGCGGGAGCGCAGCAAGGGCTGAACGCGTTGCGCCGATAAGCGCGTATTTTCGGACCATGGGCTCCGGAGAATACCCGCGCGTTATCATCACCCGGCTCGCGGAGATGCGGCCTGGTCGTCCCCCGGCTACTAGAAGCAGCGGTTCCATCACGGAGCGAAGTCGGACCGGGCGGGATCCCGGGAGAACAAGCGGGGGCCCCTCCCGCTGCTCGGCGAAGAACCCTGTCCCACGCTCAGCGTGATGCCACGTGATGTGGACTTCGAAGTGCGCATCACAACATCCGACCACTTCGCCCCGGAGCGCCGCAAGGACCCCGATGGCCCTGGCCGTGGTTGCGCAGGACAACGTGGCCGGGATGGTATCGGAGCTCTCTTCTCCTGCTTCCCTCGACTCTTCCGCCTCCGGATCTTCGCCGGGGAAGAGGAAGCCTGTGCTTGGTTGTTGGAACAGCGTGAAGAGATCCTCCGCTCCGGAAGCGGTGCCGTGGACAGTGATCCCGCCTGCACAAGAGAACGGCCGGAGCGCGTGCTCCGGCCGTTCCGAGTTCCTGTACTTGTCAGTATCAGTTCACTATGAGGCGAACGATCGTCGGTACACCGCCAGTGAGCAAGCGCACGAAGTAGAGACCGGCCTGCTGATCCTGCAGTTCCAGCGTCGTGTTGCCGGACGTGATCGAACGGTCGATCACGGTATGGCCGGTCGCGTCCAGTACGTTGATGCGCGCGCCGCTCGCCAATGCGGGCAACTTCAACCAGACAAGACCGCTCGTCGGGTTCGGATACAGCCCGAAGCCTTCTCCGCCATGCTGAACGATACCGGTGCTGATGTACGCAAAGGCGTCCGAAGTGCTGGAGCATCCGTTCGCGTCGGTGATGGTCACGTTGTAGTTGCCGTTCTCAGCGGGCAAATAGGTCGTATCCGTTGCGCCATCGATCGCGTTGCCGGCGAACAACCACTGGAACGTGCCGTCCCCGGTGGTCGTCAGCTGATCACCGACCTGTGTGATCACGGGCTGTGCGGGCAGCGGGTTCTCCATGATGGCGGTGGTGGTGGAAGTGGCCGAACAACCCGCGCCCGTCGAAACGGTCACCGTGTAATCGCCGGGTGCACTGGCGACGAGTTGGGCGCCCGTCTCGCCATCGAGTTCGGTACCGTTCAGGCTCCACTGGTAGCTGAGGTCAGGGTCGTTGCCCGCATCCAGCGTTACCGACCCGCCGGAGCAGAACGCAGTGCCGTCGATGGCCGTGATCACCGCCGTATCCGGCGCAGCTTCGATCGTAACGACCACAGCGGCCGACGACGCCGACGAGCAACCGCTGCTGGTGCCGGCCACGGTGTAGGAACCGGCCGTGGCCACAGCGAGTCCAGGCCCGCTCGCGCCATCGATGGCCGCCCCATCAACCGACCACTGGTAGCTGACGCCGGGCACTTCCTCCACGCTCAAGTCGACCGAGCCCCCGGGGCAGAAGGAGAGCGGACCATCGGCGCTCACCACTGGCGTGCTTATCTGGTTGATAGCCACTTCGACAGCCGCCGCGCTGTAGCTGCAACCGGTCACTGTGTTGGTAACGCTCAGTGAATAGTTGCCGGCCTCGGCGGCCAGCAGGGTCGATCCATCCTCCCCCGAGAGGACCAAATCATTCAGGAACCACTCGTACACCAGGTCTGTCTGTCCTGAGTTGTCGATCGCGGTGATGGTCAAGGGTGAACCATCGCATGACAAGTATGCGGGTTGATCGAATGCGTATTCAGGAGCGGCGCCGACGGTCACCGTGATCGCCTCGGAGGAGTCCGCGCCGCAAGCGTTCGTCACGGCCAATGTGTAGTCGCCGGAAGCGGTCGCCTCGAATGATGAGCCATCCGCCCCGTCGATATCCGTGCCGTCCAGTCGCCATTGGTAGCTACCGGCGATCGGCTCAGCCGTGAGCGTAACGGATCCTCCTCCGCAGAATTCCGTGGGGCCGGCGGCCGAGATCACCGCTGAAGGCGCAGCACCATCGATGGTGATGTCAAAGCCGTTGTCAGCACCCGTATAGGCCGGGCTGTTGGAGTTCACGCGGATGCGGTAGCCGGTGCCGGGAGGCGTGTTGAGCGGGATGGTGACCGTGATCGTGCCGGATTCCGTGGTGGTCTCTTGGGCGAGGAACGTCGGGTTGGAGAAGTCCCCGTTCGCATCGGAGAGCTCTGCGATGAATTCATTGGAAGGCACGAAGAAGCCGCCGGGGTTGTAGCTGCCCGTGGCTTCGTAGGGCAATTCGAACTCAGCACCGGGGCAAAGCGTGGCGGCCAAGGGCTGCACCACTTCGATGGTATGTGGAAGGTCGTAGTAGAAGATCTCCGTTACCACCTCTGTGCCGAAGAGCTCCGTTGTGTTGATCTGCAGTACGGGAACACGCAGGTCCTGCGCGAGCCACTTGTACTCATGCACGAGCGGTCGGTCGATGTTGAAGCCGAGGCTCAACGTGTCCAGGTTGATGGTGTCATGCCCGGCGATGGTGGTCTTCACGCGCAGCACGTCGAACGAACCGGCCGGCGTGGCGATCGTGCCCCATCCGTCCACCTCGTTGTCGCGCTCTTGGGAATACCCGTAGTACGCGAGTGTCGGTATGTTCAACTCATAACCGGAACCGGATGCGCTCACGTCACCATAGTCGAGCGGCAACTCATACACCACGTCGGGCGAATTGAAAATGATGGGTACCGGAATGCCGGAAAGCTCCACGCCGAAGCCCACCTTGCGGTACACCGTCGCGCTGTGGTAGAGGAAGGTGTATGGGTTGTCGATCGGCAATAATTGATTGAAGGCGATGTCAACGCCGGCCTTTGCGTGGTTCGCTCGGTTCGCATTGAAGAAAACGTCCGCGTAGGCGATGGCATACACGAAATTCGTGGAGGCCACGCTCTGGTAGGCGGTGATGTCCTCACCTGCCGCGGTGAGGTCGGTGAAGTCCCATTCGTGATCCGGCCCCGTGGTGCCATAGTCGATGTTGAAGCTGTTGTTTGCGCGCGTTCGGTTCAGTTCATCCCCGGCATGTGGCATTTCGTTCTGGCCGATCTGGATCTGGGCAGGGAGCGCGAAGGCCAAGGAGAGTGCGATAGGGAGGGTAAAGGTTCGAAGCATGGGAGGGCCGGTTTGGTCGGGCAAATTACCCGGCTCGTGCCGGCCATGTCAACCGCTCATCGATCAGCTTGTCAACTGCCAGGATGTTGGCAACCGGACCGGATCGGGCTCTATGGTTCGGTGCGCCATGGATCAGGTCCGTCGGATAGCCCACATTTGCGCCGATCAACCACCTGACTCTCCCACAGGATGGCGAACTCCTTGGAAACCGAGCACGCTTGGTTCACGCGCGCGGCCTCTGACCTGCTGGAGATCCGGCTGAAACCCGGTATCCGCATCGATGTGGCCTGTGTAGCGGACATCATGCGTGAACGCGTGCGACTTTGCGGCACGGACCCCTTGTGCGTGCTGGTAATTGTGCCGCCGGATGCGGAGCTGGACATCGCCGCGATCGGCGTGGACCACTATCGCGCGAACGAGAGTTCCGAAGGACTTCGTGCCGTGGCGCTTGTTTCCGAAGCCTTGATGATGGAAACCATGGCGCGCCTCTATGCGGCGTACTTCCCGCCGATGTTCAGGCTGGAGGTCTTCAACCAGGAAGTCGATGCGCGGGAGTGGATGAACGAGCAGCTCGCCGAATTGCGACAAGCTGGACAAAAGGCCTAGCCGAATAGAAGCTTCAGGTAGAAGGAGGGTTGCCGCAACCGGGCACGCATGTCCAGGTCGTTGAACATGCTGCTGATCGTATCGGCCAAGGCCGGGTTTTTTGCAGCGCGGTCGACCACCAAGTTGAACAACCACGGTACGTCCGCAAGCTGCTGGAGCCGCGTGCTGATAGAAAGCTCCTTGCCGAGCCGTCGCCAAACCCGCTGGTCGTAGTCTTCCAACATGGATGCCGTCGGGCGCCCTTCCGTTCGTGCCAGCGCTTCCGCTGCGACATCCCCCGCGTGCATGCCACTGATCATCGCATGGCTGATCCCTTCCCCGGTGAAGGGGTCGATCAGGTGGCCCGCATCTCCTACGAGCAGGTAGCCATCTCCGCTCAACTGGTGGCGTTTGCTGGCCAATGGCAATCCAAGGCCCTTGACCGCACCTTCGATGGTCGCCTTCGCGAAGCGGTCCTTCAGATCCGGATGTTCGGCGATGAGCGATCTCAGCAGCGCTTTCAGGTCCGTCTTCCGTTTGCGCACCACATCCGAACGCAGCCCGAGCCCGACGTTCGCCCGTCCATCCGGCAGCGGAAAGATCCAGAGGTAACCCGGGAGCAGTTCCTTCAAGAAGATAAGCTCGATGAAGCCTTGCGCGTCCAAACCCGTTACCCCGGCGTAGTACGCTCGCACACCGGCGCAATGGTGGCGCGGCTCGAGCTCGATCCCGGCGACATGCCGGGCGAAGTGGGAGTTCGCGCCGTCTGCAGCGATGACAAGGCGCGCCTCGATGTTGATGCACTTCGCCGTGTCGCTCGCCGACCAGCCGGTCGCTGTTCGCTGGAACACGTTCAGGTTCGTGCCTTCCATCAGATCGATGCCTGGCGAAGAGCGGACCTTTTCGATCAGCAGCGCATCGAAGTCGAGCCGTGGCATGATCGATCCGGGCGCAACGCCTTCACCGGTATTCCTGCTGAAGGGCACGCGCAAGCTCCGGCCGCTGGGCGCTGTGAACGTCACTCCCCAGCTGGGCAGTTGGCGCGCATCGGCACGTAACCGCTCGCCGACATCGGGGGCCAGCCGGTCCAGCACACGCATCACCTTTCCGCTCAGGGCATCACCGCACACTTTGTCGCGCGGGAAGACGGCTTTGTCAACGAGAAGCGATCTCACACCACGCTTGCCCAGTGAAAGTGCCGCGGAACAACCGCCAGGACCGGCACCCACGATGAGGACGTCGGTCTTCAGCGCGGGTTCCATTCCACTTCGCGTTGCTCAGCCCCGGAAGGCACCGTCCGAGAACTGCTCCAGGAATCGCACATCGTTCTCCCAATACAGCCGGAGATCCGGTACGCGATAGATGAGCTGTGCGACCCGCTCCACGCCCATACCGAACGCGAAGCCGGAATACACGTCGGGGTCGATGCCGCAATTGGTCAGTACAGCGGGATCCACCATGCCGCAGCCCATGATCTCGACCCAGCCGCTGTGTTTGCACACGTTGCAGCCCTTGCCCATGCAGATGGTGCAGCTCATGTCCACCTCGGCGCTGGGTTCGGTGAAAGGGAAATAGCTCGGACGCATGCGGATGGTCACATCCGGTCCGAACATGCTCTTGGCGAAGTAGGCCAGTGTGCCTTTGAGCTCAGCGAAACTCACGCCCTTGTCCACGTAAAGTCCTTCCACTTGGTGGAACATGCAGTGCGCTCGCGCGCTGATGGCTTCGTTCCTGTACACGCGCCCGGGGGAGATCGTGCGGATCGGAGGCTTCGAGCTCTCCATGACGCGCACTTGAACGCTGCTCGTGTGGGTGCGTAGCGCCATATCCGCTCCCAGGTCCACGAAAAAGGTGTCCTGCATGTCCCGCGCGGGATGGTCCGGTGCGAAGTTCAGCGCGCTGAAGTTGTGGTGATCGTCCTCGATCTCGGGCCCTTGGCTCACCGTGTAGCCGATGCGAGCGAAGACATCGATGATGCGCTGGCGGATGATCGTGATGGGATGCAGGCTGCCCACACCTTCGGTCAGCGCTGGCCGTGTGGGATCCACGGTCGAGGGCGTTTCCGCATCGCCCTGGTCCAAAGAGGCTTTCAGCTCTTCCCAGCGGGCTTGGGCGGACTGCTTCAACTTGTTCATGCGCTGCCCGAACTCGCGCTTCTCTTCGGAAGCCACCTGTTTGAACTCATCGAACAAGGCGGTAACCGAACCGTTCCGGCCGAGCGTGGCCACCCGGAATTTCTCCACCTCTTCGGCGCTGCGGGCCACGGCGGCGGCCACCTCGGCCTCCAGCGCTTCTATCCTCTCTTTCAAGCTCATGGGAGTACGCGCATCCACATGCGCACATCGGTAAGTGGGCGGTCGCGGCCATCACAGGGCAGGGCAGCGATCCGGTCGATCACGTCCAGCCCTTCGATCACCTGGCCGAACACGGTGTATTCGCCATCCATCCGGGGCGCACCGCCGTTAGTGGAGTAGGCGCGAAGCTGTTCCGGGGTGTAGGGCGTGGCGCGTTCTGGATCCTGCAGCGCCCGCTTCTGCTCCACCAGCCGCAACTCGGTGGGCGTCCAATCCTGGCCGTGAACGAGGTAGAAGAAGGCCCCATGACTGCGCTTTTCCGAGGCCGGATGTGTCTCGTCCCTTGCCATGCCGAGCGCGCCCTTGGTGTGAACGATGCTCGGCCGGATCTCCGGGGCCAACGTGTTACCCGGCCCTCCAAGGCCCAGCACTTTGTTCCGGTCGTCCGCATTCCGGCTGGCCGGATCGCCAGCAAGGAGCATGGCCCCGGGCACTACCCGATTGAAGAGCGTACTGTCATAGTAGTGTTCGTTGACCAGCCGCAGGAAATTGTCCCGGTGCTCCGGGGTCTCGTTGTACAAGGCGATAACCATCCGTCCCATGGTGGTGTTCACCTCCACCATGGGGCGCTTCGGGCTCCCGGTTGCCTGGGCAGCGAGGTCAACAGGCATCAATAGAAACGCCAGTAGTCCGGGGATGAGGTGGAGCGTGGAACGTGCGGACATTGGCCGATGCTGCTATTTTTGGGGGCCTCTTACCAGGGCCGGTCGCTTTCAGTGGCCAAAACTAACCCACCGCCATCCCATGATCCGACAGGTCCTGCTGTGCTCGCTCGTCGCAGCGATCTTCCTCCCGGTCACCTCTTCCTGCAACAAGGAAAAGGACACCATCGCCATCATCACGGTGGTGGATACCGGCGGACGCCCGGTGGACAGTGCTTACGTGAAGCTCTTCGCCAACTTGGCCTACCCGGTCGGTGATCCGAGCCGGTTGGTGCGGGAAGGCCTGACCGATGCCAAGGGTGTGGTGGAGTTCGACTACACCGACCAGTACAAGCAAGGACAAGCCGGGTTCGCCGTGCTGGACATCGTGAGCTTCAAGGACAGCGCGGTGGGCGAGGGCATCATCAAGATCCTCGAAGAGGAGGAGAACAACGAGACGGTGGTGCTGACGCCCGTGAACTGAAAGTAGCGAGTATTCAGTGACGAGTGGCGAGTGCTGGCTCCGACCAGCAGCACTCGCTACTCATCACTCTTGGTTTCGTCGAAGTACCCCAGTATCGCCTCTTTCATCAGCCGTTCCTGCTCTTTTGCGTCCAAGGGCGGCAGGTCTTTCACCCGCTCGAAGTGGGGCCACCCGTCCGCATCACGGCCCAGCTCCTTGTAGTAGCCGAAAGGCGTCAGTAGCACGCAGACGGCGATGTGCATCAGGGCCATCTTCTCGTCCTTCTTGAATTCGCGTGCGTGCTGGCCGAGCTCTTGAACGCCGATCAAGAAGATCAATGCGTTCAGGTCCACCGGCCCTTGGAAGCGCGCTTCCATCTTCTTCAGCAGGTCGCGCCAGCGTTTTTCGAATGCGAGGTCCACGGTGCAAGTGTACCGGTGAACAAGTGAGCATGGTGCGGAGGAACGCTTTGGGGCTTCTCGGATACACTTGTGGCGGATGAACTGGGTCGACTACGTCCTGCTCGCGCTGCTCGGTTTCGCAGCGGTGCGCGGCTTCATGAAGGGCCTTGTGCGGGAGGTCTGTGCGCTGATCGGACTGGTGCTCGGTATTTGGGGGGCCATCCACTTCAACCACGATGTGGCGGCTTGGCTCGGCTTGCAGCAGCAGAACGAGGCTGTGTCGTTCATGATCACACTGGTGCTGATCGTTCTGGTGTTGCACTTTATCGGCATCGCCCTCACCAAAGTCATCGATGTGGCGCAACTCAGCATTCCGAACCAGTTGGGCGGGCTGGTTTTCGGTGCGGTGCGCAAAGCCTTCCTGCTGAGCGTGGTGCTCAACGTTCTTTTCGCCAAGCACGACAGCGCATGGGCGCCGTCCCTGGAGGTGCAAAAGGAGTCGGTGTTGGTCGGTCCATTGCGCGCTTTCGCACCGATGGTAATACCCGCATTGGGCGAAACGAAGTGGGTGAAGAAAGCCCTTGATGAGCTGAAGGCGGAGGTAGAGAAGGCCACCAACGACTGAGGGCGGCGCTCAGTCGCCCGTGCCGAGCATGCGCCGCAACCGGTCCACCAAGAGCACGATGACCAGGCTCGCGAGGGCGACGCCCACGATGCACACGATCGCGATCGCATAGAATTCCAAGGTCCATTCGAGCGCGGCTTTCAGGCGTTGGGCCAAGCTGACCTTGCGTTCCGTGGCGCCTTCGTAAAGGGAGAATCGCACCGAGCAGAACTCGTTCTCCGTGTCGAAGTTGCCGAGCTCAACACCCAACCCTTGAAGCTCTGATTCGATGCTGCGGATCTTCTCGTGCAACGTGACGTACTCATCGATGTCGCCGCTCTTGGTCTTGAGTTCGTTCAGGGAAACAAGCGTCTTTTCGAGCGAGGCCTTCTTCGCGTTGAGTTGCCGGTATTCGTTCGTCTTGTCCACCTTGGTAACCTCCGTGGAACGGATGCGCCCGATGGACTGCACGGCCACGTAGAAGCTGTCGAAGCGCTCCGGGTCCACGCCGATGAGCAGGTGCAATTGCCGGTCGCCGGGATTGCCCGCACGGTGCTCGTACTGCACCACGCCCTCGTTCTGCTTGATCCGCTCCTGCAATCGCGACTGGTCGTGCTCAAAGGCGTTGGAGCGTGAGCGCGTGGTGGCGGTCTTTTCATACTTCGAACCGGTCGATGGTCCTTGGAAGCCGCCATCCGCCTGTCCTGGGCTCCAGCCCTTGCCCTTCTCGCTCGCGTAGTTCTTCCGCAGTTCGATGCCGCTGAAGAAATCGTTGTCGTAGGTGCCGACCTGCACATGGTCCGGTAGCGAGTAGCCGTAGATGAGCCGGAATACGAAGAGCCCGATGAAGATGCCGATGAACCAGCGGGTGAGTACCCAGGCGCGGTGTCGGAGGGTGGGGGCCATGTGGTGAACGCCGGATCCCGGCGAAGGTGTTGTAGAGGTTGATCTACTAACGTTCTGCCTTCCTTCTTATTGGTGTGGACATTCGCTCCGTATCCGTGCCATGGGCGATCCGTGGGGTACCTTTTGTCATGTCCCGATCATCTGTAGTGTCGGCTGACGCGGATCAGGGATCCGTGGGTGCCCATGTTGGAGGTTTGCACCCATGGATGCTGGCTTGGTGAGGAAATACAACGTGCCCGGACCGCGGTACACGAGCTATCCGACCGTTCCCTTCTGGTCGCGGAACCCGACGCCCGGGCAATGGAGGTCGCATGTCCGGAGTGCCTTCGACCGCAGCAATCGCACGGATGGGATCAGCCTCTACATCCATTTGCCGTATTGCGAAAGCCTCTGCACCTATTGCGGCTGCAACACGCGCATCACCGTGAACCACGCGGTGGAGAAGCCCTACATCGACAGCGTGCTGGCCGAGTGGAAACAATACCGCGCGCTCTTCAGTGAGGCTCCGCGCATCCGTGAACTGCATCTCGGCGGCGGCACACCCACCTTCTTCTCCCCCGACAACCTGAAGCGCTTGGTGGACGGACTCTTGGACGGCAGCAAGGTGATGCGCGATGCGGAGATGAGTTTCGAGGGCCACCCGAACAACACTACGGCGGAGCATCTGCGCGTGCTGTACGACCTCGGCTTCCGGCGCGTG
>Ga0075152_10003978_pt1 | contig 10211 bp, 10 predicted proteins | sample JI61114C2DNA_FD_70964 | JGI IMG/M metagenome (GOLD analysis project Ga0075152, IMG submission 70964) | Wastewater effluent complex algal communities from Wisconsin, to seasonally profile nutrient transformation and Carbon sequestration -... | ecosystem: Engineered > WWTP > Effluent > Algae...
GAAAATCTGAAGACTAAAACCGTTTTCTCTTTAGATATGGGGGCTATCATTGCAGGAGCAAAATATAAAGGTGAATTTGAAGAACGCCTCAAAGCAGTAATCAAGGAAGTAACACAGAGTGACGGGGAGATCATCCTTTTCATTGATGAGATCCATACACTGGTAGGAGCCGGTGGCGGAGAAGGTGCTATGGACGCTGCAAATATTCTTAAGCCGGCTCTTGCTCGCGGAGAATTAAGAGCTATCGGAGCAACCACCCTGAACGAATACCAGAAATACTTCGAGAAGGACAAAGCATTAGAGCGTCGTTTTCAAAAGGTAATGGTTGATGAGCCAAGCACTCAGGATGCAATTTCTATTCTGAGAGGCTTAAAAGAAAGATATGAGACCCACCACAAGGTAAGGATCAAGGACGAAGCTATTATTGCTGCTGTTGAGCTATCTCAACGCTATATTTCAGATCGTTTCCTGCCCGATAAGGCTATTGACCTTATGGATGAGGCGGCTTCTAAACTGCGCCTGGAAATGGATTCGGTGCCTGAAGCAGTGGATGAACTGGATCGCAAGATCATGCAGCTGGAAATTGAACGAGAGGCCATTAAACGAGAGAACGACGAGAAAAAGGTAAAAGAACTTTCTGAAGAAATAGCAAACCTTTCAAGCGAACGTGATTCGCTCAAGGCACGCTGGAAGGCAGAAAAAGATCTCGTAGACGCGATCAATAACCAGGGAGAACAGATAGAAACCTTCAAACTTGAAGCAGATCAGGCTGAACGTGCAGGGGATTATGGCAAGGTAGCTGAATTGAGATATGGTAAGATCAAGGAAGCGCAGGATAAGGTTGAACAACTGAAGCAACAACTGGCCGAAACTCAGGTGGATAACCGGATGCTCAAAGAAGAGGTAACCTCAGAAGATATAGCTGGAGTAGTTTCGCGCTGGACAGGGGTACCTGTTACAAAAATGATCCAGAGTGAACGTGAAAAACTACTGCATATGGAAACAGAGCTGCATAAACGTGTTGCCGGTCAGGATGAAGCAATCGAAGCTATTTCTGACGCTATACGTCGTTCACGTGCCGGATTGCAGGATAAACGGAAGCCAATCGGCTCATTCATATTCCTTGGAACCACCGGGGTGGGAAAAACCGAGCTTGCTAAAGCATTGGCAGATTACCTGTTCAATGATGAACACGCGATGATCCGGATTGATATGAGTGAATATCAGGAGCGACATGCTGTTTCAAGACTGATAGGTGCGCCTCCGGGATATGTGGGATATGATGAAGGCGGACAGCTGACAGAAGCGGTAAGAAGAAAACCATATTCAGTAATTCTTCTCGATGAAATAGAAAAAGCGCATCCTGATGTATTCAATATCCTATTACAGGTACTGGATGATGGAAGATTGACAGATAACAAAGGGCGTTTGGTTGATTTCAAAAATACAATCATCATCATGACCTCTAATATTGGATCTCACCTGATACAGGACAATTTTAAAGATCTGAACGAAATAAACAGAGATGAAGTGATTGCCAAAACAAAGACTGAATTGTTTGAGTTATTAAAACAAACCATCAGGCCTGAGTTTTTAAACCGGATTGATGAACTGATCATGTTTACCCCTCTTAACCGGGATGAACTTAGAGACATAGTAACACTTCAATTCAATGGGGTACAAAGTACACTGGCTGAGATGGGTATTGAAATTGAAGCTTCAGAAGAAGCACTAGACTGGCTTGCACAATTAGGATACGATCCTCAATTTGGAGCACGTCCATTGAAAAGAGTCATTCAGAAGAGAATATTGAATGAATTATCAAAAGAGATCCTTTCTGGAAAAATAGATAAAGACAGCAAAATCAAACTGGATGTATTTGACAATCACTTTGTATTTCTGAATGCAGATAAAGTTTAATCCTGAATTTTTAATGCAAAAAGCCGTGCAGATTTAAGTCTGCACGGCTTTTTTGTTAGGATGTAATATCCGGTTAGAATGAAGTAAAAGTTTATGCAAGTTTTACATTAACTGCACTTAAGCCTTTTTTACCTTCTTCAACATCAAACACTACTTTATCATTTTGTCTTATATCCTGTTTAAGTCCGCTTACGTGAACAAAAATTTCTTTGCCATCCTCTAGGGTAATAAATCCGAATCCTTTGGACTCGTTGAAAAATTTTACTGTACCGGTTTCCATTAATGAATAGTTTAGTTATTTAATTTGTTAAGTGTTTATGCAAATTACTTATTTATTTGCATAAATAAATATATAAAAAACAAAATTAAATCCAACTAATTTAATTTTTCATAGCCAAAATAAAATCGATCAAATAATATCAGTCTATTTCTCCTTTAAACACTTATTTACAATATCTGTCAATATTTTTTCCTTTTCAAAGAACTCAGCCAATAATTTAAACTGGTTTTTTGTTCTATCGAGGTTTTGTTCCGGGTAAGTGATAGGATAATAAATACTTCCGTTCAAATAATCACTTAAAAACCTGATGGCCTGCATATAAATCAGGTACTTTCCGGAAAAAAGGATCAAATCCTTTTCAACTTCTGTCAAAATGGAGCCCATTTCATGTAAATAACCTCTGACAATAGCCTCAAAGTATTCAATACGAATAAAAATCTTATCTGTATCCGGCTCATTTTCTGAAAACGCACAAAGGTAGGTGCGCATCATATCGCCCAGATCAGAAATAAATTTTCCGGACATCATCGTATCCAGATCGATAACACAGATTCCCTTCATACTATCCCTGTCAAACAGCATGTTACTGATTTTGGTATCATGATGCATGGCGCGATCGGGAAAATCACTCGAATTCTTAAATGAATTAAAATAGTCTAGAATAAATGAATAATGTTTCGCCTTATGAATCTCAGTCTCTGCCTTTTCCCTTAATGGTTCAGTGGTATTCTCAAGTGCTTCAGAAAATTGCCGGTAGCGTAATCCCAGGTCGTGAAAACCCGGAATAGTTTCTATCAGCTGGGAAGCATCAAAATCTGAAAGCAACCTGTTTAACCTCCCAAACTGCATGGCAGCCTCATAGGCCTGATCAGGATCACTCAGGGTATCGAATGAAACCGAATTTTTAATAAATTCTGTTAGCCTCCAGTAGATATTTCCCACATAGGCCATTTCCTTACCATCCATGGTTGGAATGGCACCCACAAAAAGATATTCAGGATTATGCTTTTTAAGATAATCTGAAAGCAGCTTCACATTGGCTGCAATAATTTCAGGCTCCTTAAAAACATTTCTGTTAATGCTTTGTAAAATGTATTGTTCTGAACTATTTTGAATACTAACTAACCAGGTAGAATTGATGTGCCCCGTTCCAAAGGGTTTATAATTAACCTGATCAGCCTGAAATCCGTATTCTGTAAGAACTTGTTCGATGAGTTGTTTATCCATTATTGATTAAAACGATATTTCTTTGATTAATATTCAGAAGATGGCTTTTTTAAGACCAGCACTTTATATTTTGCATAAAAGTAAATAAATGAAAAAATTGTCAGACCCAGCCCGGCCACTGACAATCCGATAACACTATTGGAAAAGAAGGTCACCCAGTTCAGCTGAACCTTAAAAATTTCTTTACTAAGCATTACTCCTACACTTCCTACATAGCCGAAAGAGTCCGCCAGATAGATCAGAAAACCTACGTTCCCGGTATGTTTAAAACTGGCAATCATGCGTTCAAAAAACACGGAATTAAACGGAATATAGACCATATACAAGCCAAGTCCAACCAGAGTCATCCACCATACAGGTTCCAGTGTTCCGCTTATAAAAAGAAAGGAACATACCCCAGCCAACACAAAACCTATTCCGATAAATATATGCGAAAGCATAAAAGCCTTAAAACTATCCTTAATCATCACCATACTTCCGATGAGCACCAGAATAATTATGGTTATTGGAGTTTCTGTCCTGGCAAAAAGGTCTGGTTTATCAAAAAAGCCCATTTCCTTCCACATCTCTGCACTGAAATTATCGCGCATATCCCTGAAAATAGTAGCGAAGGTATAGATCAGAATACAGGCTGCAAGTCCGGGTAAAAACATCCTGACAAACTTCCTTCGGTCGGCAGCCAACATCGGCACCCTGTTCATCCTGTAAGCAATATCTTCATCATCAGGTGCAGGAATTCTCTCAATGAGATAAACAAAAAGCAGTAATGGAACTGCAAAGACTAATCCGGTATAAAAAGGCACCCAAAATTCAGTTATAGTAAAGTTCAGCATTAACCAGGCTCCAACTGTTTTCACAAAACCGGAGGCAAATATGAAACTTACAGCGAGCGTTGCACCAATAAAATCAGTACTCCTCCGACCTTCAACATAGGAGAAAACAACTCCCCATAACATTCCCAAAGGAAAACCATTGATGAACAAAAACAGGATATTATATGGAGCTGGAACCAGGGCAAAAAACAGCCAGCTAAGCCATGAAATAAGTGTCAGGATAAGTATAATCCTTCCCCGCCCATGTCGTTTCAGTTCTGATATAAATTTAATTCCATAAAACTTTGCGAGCATATAACCCAGCATCTGAGAGATCACCAATACAGTTTTATAACTATACCCTGCGATTGTCATCCCATCGAAAGTAGCAACAGTAAAAGATTTCCGGAATCCAAAAACCATGGTATAGGTCAGAAAAACAGTAATGGCTGCATACAGACCTATCTGAAGGGAATTGCCCTTAATATGTGCAGGTTTAAATAAACTCATTGCATTGCCGGAGCATCAATTGGATTTCAATAAGGCGGAAGGTAATAAAACCTTTGACAATGCAAAAATCCGATCAGCTAATTTCTTAATATTCAGAAATAAATGTGAAAACAGCTTGGACTTTAAATTAATAATTTTCAATTCAGGATGAATTGTATACCTTCATTTCAGGATATAAAGCCTATAACATGAAAGGAAGATTCTTAAAGCTGTTAATTCTACTATTTCCTATTGTCAATCAGGTACTTGCACAGGAAAAACCACTTCAGATTATCATGATTGGGGCTCATCCTGATGATTGTGACATCAAATCAGGTGGAACTGCTGCTCTCTTTGTAGCAATGGGACATAAAGTTAAGTTTTTATCTGTCACCAATGGGGATGCCGGCCACATGAAAGAAGGCGGTGGAATGCTTGCTCAAAGAAGGCTGGAAGAAACAAAGGAAGTTTCAAGAAGATTAGGAGTTGCTTATGAAGTATTGGATAATCATGATGGAGAACTGCTTCCGACTTTAGCCATCCGCATGGAGGTCATCAAAAGGATCAGGGAATGGAATGCAGATGTGGTTATTGCCCCAAGATCAAATGACTATCATCCCGACCACCGTTATACGGGAATATTAGTACAGGATGCCGCATTTATGGTTGGGGTCCCAAATATTGCTCCCGACACCCCACCTCTGAGAAAAAACCCGGTATTCCTTTATTTTCAGGATAATTTTAAAAAACCTAATCCCTTTCAACCGGATATTGCGGTTGATATCTCAAGTGTAATTGACAAAAAAGTTTACAGTCTGGATTCCCATCAGTCGCAATTTTATGAATGGCTTCCGTGGATAGGCGGCTATGAAGATCAGGTTCCAAAAGGAAAAGCAGAGCGATTGGAATGGATAAAGAAATTGAGGGGAAGTGGCATCAATCCTGCTGTTAAAAGCAGTCTTGAAAAATGGTATGGAACAGCAAGAGCTAGCCAGGTAAGCTATGCCGAATCTTTTGAAATCTGCGAATATGGTAGCCGGCCAAGTGAAGAAGACATAAAAAGATTATTCCCGATGCTGGGCAAATAATCATTTCAGAATATTATTCCGGCTTCGGACCGCGTTTATAAATAATCAGTCCGTTGAGGAAATTCCGCAGAATCTGATCGCCGCAAGGCTTAAAATTCTCGTGCTCCTTATTCCGGAAAATTGCTCCTAATTCAGCTTTAGTAATTGAAAAATCTACCAGTTTAAGTATATCAACAATTTCCTGATCGTTCAGCTTGAGCGCGACCCGAAGCTTTTTCATTATGTCATTATTACTCATATCAATTATCTGGAAACCTCGATTTTGATTTTTTTATTTTTAATCTTTTCCATTTTAAGCAGTTTAACTACCTCATCAATTTTATTCCGCTTTACAGCAGCATAGGATGAAAAATCCTGAACCTCTATCAAACCCAATTCATCCTTATCCAATTTACCCTTTTTCATTAAAAGGCCAACAATATCAATCTTATTTATTTTATCTTTCCTGCCTGCCCCAAGATATAAGGTTGCCCAGTCTGTATTCGCCGGAATGACATCCTTTTCAGGTAAGTCTTCGGCTTCCATTTTATCTGCAAGAAAAGATGGACGTTCAGACTCTGTAAGAATTACATAGGCTGTCCCGCTTGAATGCATCCTTGCAGTTCGCCCATTTCTATGAAGAAATGCCTCTTCATTATGAGGCAGCTGGTAGTGTATCACATAATCAATCTCAGGTATATCCAAACCTCTGGAAGCAAGATCAGTAGTGATCAAGAGCCGGTAGCTGCCATTCCTGAATTTCAATAAGGCCTTTTCACGATCCTCCTGTTCCATTCCACCATGAAATACCCCATGATCCAGGCCCATATCCCAGAGTAAAGCGCTTATCCGGTCGACCGCTTCCCTGTGATTACAAAAAACTAAAGCTGAACCATTCCTGATTTTGCAAATCAGGGAGAATAAGGTTTCAAGTTTATCGGCAGCTTCAGAAATCACTGATCTGATCTTCAGATTTGGAAGGCTGTTGGTATCTTTTAAGAAATCAACCTCAAGAGGCCGTACGAGTCCGGTAAAGAGAGGTATCCTCTCCATCTTCGTTGCAGAAGTCAATATTCTTCTTGTAAGGTTTTTAAGACGGCTGATTATAAAACTCATATCATCTTCAAAACCATATTCCAGAGCTTTATCAAATTCATCCAGGACCAGGGTATGGATGTCATCCGGGTTAAAATTCTCATTCCGGATATGGTATGCTATACGCCCGGGAGTACCAATCAGTACTGCAGGTGCCTGGGTCAGGTTATTTTTCTCAGTCCTGACCGGATGCCCTCCATAAAAACAATTGACTTTATAGCCGGTGGCCATGGCTTTAAAAACCTGTTCAATTTGCAAAGCTAATTCTCTTGAGGGGACAAGAATCATTGCCTGTACCCCCCGCTTTGAATCGTCAAGTCGTTTTAACAGAGGAATTAAGAAAGCAATAGTTTTTCCTGAGCCGGTAGGCGATAAAATAATGATGTCTTTATCAGCTGCAGCATCTATTGCAACACGCTGCATCTCATTCAGGGATGCTATTTTTAAATTCTTTAATACCTTTTCAATCATCTTCCTATCAAAATTCAAAGGTAATGCAAATATCCTCAATCAATTGGGTCATTTGTACTTAGTTCTTCGATATAAATTTCATAGTCAATCCTATGGATCAGCCTATTTTTCTCTATTTTCGTAGACAAAATATCAATCATTAAAGACTATCCTATTTTCAAATGATGAACAAAAATATAATTCCAGTTTGTATACTTCTTCTAAGTATTTTCCTGACTTCCTGTCAATCAAATTCAAAACCGCTTGCAACGGGCACTTCTGATAGTATTCCATCAGGTCAAAACAATGAAGAGGAAATATCAGTGGAGCCTGAAAAAGAAGAAGCACAACAAACAGGAGGTAAAAAGGCCGGTGCGGCAGAGATTCTAGCCAGACCTCAGGTACCCATTCTTTGTTATCACCAGATAAGAAACTGGGTTTCAACCGACGGGAAAATGGGGAAAGATTATATTGTAACTATTGCAGAGTTCAAATCGCAAATGAAGATGCTTGCTGATAGTGGCTATCAGACTATTTTGCCGGATCAGTTATATAATTATCTGGTTTATGGAGCCAAATTACCAAAAAAGCCAATCATGTTAACCTTTGATGATACCAAACTGGATCAGTATACAAACGCACTCCCAGAATTGAAAAAATATGGTTTTAAAGGCGTGTTTTTTATCATGACTGTTTCTTTGGGCAAACCAAATTATATGAGTAAGGCTCAGGTAAAAGAACTTTCGGATGCCGGACATGTCATTGGTTCGCATACTTATGACCACCAGAATGTAAAGAAATATCAGGGTGAAGATTGGGTGACCCAGATAGAGAAACCCACGAAAACACTCAAGGAAATTACCGGAAAAGATGTGAAATATTTCGCCTATCCTTTTGGCTTGTGGAATAAGGAAGCCATCCCTGAATTGAAGAAAAGAGGATTCACTTCTGCCTTCATTCTTGCAGAAAAAAGGGATGAAAATGATCCATTGTTTACCATTCGAAGGATCATTGCAAGCGGATACTGGAATACCCGTACACTTCATAACAGTATTGTAAAAAGTTTTTAATTTTAAATTTCGAATCAAGCTAATCGATATATTTATAGATTATAAAAGATAAAAAACATGAAAAAACTATTTCTATTAACACTGATTACAGGACTTTTTTTAAGTCTAAATTCATCTGCTCAGCAGGACAAGAGTAAAAGGCCAAGTCCGCCTGCAAAAGTTTCAAAAACTCTTGCTTCGGGAGCTGAAATTTCAGTTGATTACAGTCAACCCTCTTTAAAAGGAAGGGCATTATCAGCGCTAGCCCCTGTTGGAAAAGTTTGGCGTACCGGAGCAAACGAGGCTACGGTTTTTGAAACAAGCAAGGATGTTAAAATTGAAGGCAAAACATTACCTGCCGGTAAGTATAGTCTTTACACAATTCCTGGAGATAAAGAATGGACTATCATTTTCAACAAGGCTTGGAAACAATGGGGAACTGTTTATAAAGATAGTGAAGATGCTTTGCGTGTGAATGTTAAAGTCGGAGGTTGGTCAGAAGATAGAGAGATGTTCACTATTGATATTGCCGACAACGGAAATGTCTCAATGATGTGGGATAAAACCATTGTTGTTTTTAAAGTTCGGTAAAAAAGTTTCTTATATTAGAAGGGCTTATGTTTAATTACCTAAGTCCTTTTTTTATGTCAAATTATTTAGATTGAGCTTATCCGGAAACTTATTATGAAGATTCTTTACCCCTTTACCCTGCTCTGTTTAATTTCATTTTTCCTGCTTTCCTCATGTAAACAAGACAACAAAACAAATTCCAGGAAGAGAAGTACCGATTATCTTCAAAATGATTTCAAACCCGATGAATTTTATCCGGCCGGGCAAGTCGAATTACAAATAAAATCAGATGGTTCAACCATGTATGGATTTGCCTATACAGCCGATGGTAAGGGTCCGCATCCAACCGTGGTTTTACTGCATGGATTACCCGGCAATGAACGGAGTCATGATCTTGCCCAGAATCTAAGGCGTGCAGGATATAATACCATTTATTTCAATTACCGGGGAGCATGGGGCAGTAAAGGAACATTCGGATTTCAGAATGCCATTGATGATGCAAGTGCGGTGGTTGATTTTCTTACAGATAGCCTGAACAGAGAAACTTTAAGAGTCGATACCTCAAAAATAGCCTTTGCAGGCCACAGTATGGGTGCCGGAATAGCACTTATTGCCGGATTAAAAGATCCGAGAGTTAAATCAATTGTCGGGGTTTCGGTATTTAATCCTTTCACCCTGTTACAGGGAGAGGGTGCAGAAGGTAACCTGATCGGGCTCAAAGAGTACCTTTTAACTCTGGGTATGCTTAACTGTGAGCCCAACAAATTTCTCGATGATATCCTGGCCAAACTTGATTCCTATGATATCGAATCACAGGTTTCAAAATCGAATAAGGCAATCCTGGTTCTGGACGAACACCAGAATAATACCTATTTCTCAAAATTTAATCCCAGGAAAAATTTTGACTACAAGATCTGGAACACAGACCATGCTTTCACAAACAAACGGATTGCTCTGGCAAAAGAGATTGTTAATTGGTTCGATGAAACTATGAAAGACAAGGCAAAGGCAAAGTAGAATCTGTTTATTTGATATCTTCTATTTTAAAAGCCTTACCATTAAAATCAAACTCATACCCTATTTTCTGCCGCATTAATTTTGTCCCTATTGGCGAAGCTGCAGAAATTGCGAAATAGTTTACTCCCTCCACCTGCATCTGCCCGCGACTTATTGCGATATAGAATTTACCGAAATTTGTTATAACCAGACTTCCTGTTTGAACAATATCATAATGCTTTTGATGCTCAATCTG
>Ga0075152_10003980_pt1 | contig 10210 bp, 14 predicted proteins | sample JI61114C2DNA_FD_70964 | JGI IMG/M metagenome (GOLD analysis project Ga0075152, IMG submission 70964) | Wastewater effluent complex algal communities from Wisconsin, to seasonally profile nutrient transformation and Carbon sequestration -... | ecosystem: Engineered > WWTP > Effluent > Algae...
GTCTTCAGTCAGTGGCTCGCCCTCACGATCGACCAGCTCCAGCGAGAAGTCTCGCAGTACCCACACAAATGATGGCATACCCAACTCTTCCTTGCGACTTCCCAAATGCTTCTGTATCTCCAGAATTTCCCTGAAGTTATTGAGTGCATTCTCATCGATCACTCCCAATGAGTTGTAGATCAGTGTGCTGCTGAGGTAAAACACCAGCAACAGTAGCTTACAATCGTGAGAGAAATCCTGGTCAGTCGAACCTATTCCCTCACTATCGATGACTAGGTGATAAAAGGGGTTGCCGTGTTAGTCCTCTGCTGGGATCGGTTTACCCCAAATCCATAAACCTTTGGTTTGAGCATTCATAGTTTCGCCCACCTCGAAGGCCTTTGGCTTGCCGAGTACTAGCTAGTTGAGCAGATAGGACTTTCCCGTGCGATATGCTCCAGCCACTGAGATAACCGACAGCGGCCGGTCTAACGAACTGATAACTTGAAGGGCCTCCTGGTTGACTGTGAACTTGCCGAGCAGCTGGTTGTAATGGAGTAGCTGCATGCTTTCCTGTTTGAACTTCATCTACAAACGGTTGAGTTATAACAATAAGTAAGTAAGCACGACAGCTGCTTGTCGCGTTCATTCAATCCGCTCCTTGACAACCATTGAACAACTACAACCGAGACAAAGGACTACTTTCGAAGAATAAAGTCTTGCGTAATCTAAACTTCTGATACCCAAAGCATCCCATCCTTTAAACTTCCGTCGCGTTTATTCCTTGAAAACTCCAGGAAAGGATGGTTGCCGATGCATGGCTTGCCACAGTTCAACTAGCTGTCCAAGTTCTTTGGAAAGGGAACGGGAAATAATTAGAATCTAATATTGATACATAACATAAAATGGACAACAGCTATGATTTCCTCAGTTGACACGTTTGATTTTGCTTTTGAGATCAGCAATGCTTTCAGCTAAGATTCAGTGTGAGACATCAAAAGCGAGTGACTTGCAGACTGTTTGGGGGGTGGTAGCCATTCGTGGTGACTATGGAAACTTACCAACAGTGAATAAATTCAAAGTGGAGAGCATCAAAGTCTCTTTGGTCCACGGCCCAATCTAAAATCGAAGCGCAGCAACCACTGAAAATGGAGGAATAAGGTATCTCCTAGAATCTATGAAAACTCACTTCAGCCAGCAGCACAGTTAATGGTAGATTCACCAAAAACTATGCTCCTGAACAGTCGCTTGATGGTATCTTCGACAATAACTACACAAGCGAGCAGTTACCGTATTTTAGATATATGCGGGATTATTGGTTTTCAGAGGCGATGAGACTTCATCATATTCAGGTTGGATTCGCTGGAGGCTGCGGAAGTGAAGATAGCCCAGCTCGCTCTGATGATCGCAAACTCGTGTGAACAGCCCTGAGCTGCTTAATATGTAATCGCCAAGCTGGAACGACAGAACAACAAACAAACAGATAATTCACCAGTAGATTGCTTGACATCTGACGGCCGATGCCATTTTGAAAGGATCAAAGAAGTTTGTCTTCAATCACCTGTCAAATTTCTTTGTTTTTTTTCGCTAGGAGTGCGAGCTTGACTGTCATTCCAACATAGGTCGGATTCTGCAGTACTCTTAACACTCCATATCTTCCTTTGTTTCTGATTGAAGACCTTATAACCTAACCGTCCAGCAATGGTTAATTTACGGCTGAGCATGAATCAATAAAAGTACGAGTTTCTCAAAGGCTTCGATCAACGGCACATCACCATCGGCTTCGGTTCGTATGGGCAGGTGAAGTTAGCCAAAAACAGCAACAGCAACTAGCTGGTAGCCATCAAATTCGTAAGCAGTGGCTTAGACTAGATCTACAACCGCAACGCCAAAGAGGAAATTTCGATGCACCGACAGCTGGACCATCCCAACATCGTCCAGCTGCTGAACTACTACTATGAACCTGAAAGGAACGTTACCTACATGGTGTTGGAATACATCAATGGGGGCACACTATTCTAACGGGTCAAGAACGACGGGCTCAGTAAACGTGCACAGCATAAGATCTTCAGGTAGGTGTGCAATGCGGTCGAGGCGATGCACTCCCACGGGGTTATGCATCGTGACATCAAGGTAAAGTATTGGTGATGCAGCCAGAAAATATCCTGTTGACGAAGAACGGTGAGGCCAAGATCTGCGATTTTGGGTTCGCGACCCTCGTTGGGGATAGGAAGACGCTCTGTGGTACCTACGAATACATGGCGCCTGAGATGATTCAGAATCACACCTACGGTCATTAAGTGGACATCTGGGCACTCGGTGTGCTGCTCTTCGAAATTATTGAGGGTGTCGCACCCTTCAGAGGCAACACCGCCCAGGAAGTTCTGAACGAAATGAAGAAGAATCTGTTCTTCTCAACCAAATTTTCGGAGGATGAAATCGATCTAGTTCGAAGTATTCTCCGAGTCAACCCTCACAACCGGCCGAGCATCAAACAAATTCTCCAGCACAAATACTTCGTGATCTGCAAGAAGGATAGCTTGGCTTCCACTTGCGCCAGCGAGGTCGAGGTTAAACATGAAGAGCCGATGAGATTGAATATCACTGCCAAGAATACTCCACGTAGCCGCGATGAAAAGAAGAATAGAACCTACATGAAGGTAGATACACCACTATCCCCGAAATCTTCTCCTGTTGATTTTCCTGGCGTTGCTGTGAGGCGTAACGACAAAATACAAATGCAATACGGGCTCGATAAAAGCCTGATACTCGGAACTGGTGGAAATGAGCCTGTTGTGCCTAAACCAGCTCTCAGTAAGTCCAATAATGAGCACTCCTTGTCCACCTTCAGCCCGATGAAAAAGCCTCAGGTCACTCAAGCCTCTACCAAACAAACCTTGCCACCGAAGAACAAAGTCGCACTCGATGAAAGCATCAAGACAAAATCGATGCGCACCGACGAGTCAGGCCACCAGAGCCTCGTGCTGTCGATGTGCTCTTCGGAACACAAAAGCAACAAATGAACTTTCGCTATGGATCAAGGTAACTCTTGATCCGTGCTCCTTTTCATCAAGATTCGAACATTAATTAATCGTTGGGTTTGAAAAACAATGCAAGCAATTCATAGCCAGCAGGAAATCACTGCTCGAGACCGAGCCAATCAACATACCGACATCTTCAACGCCAAGAACAGCTCGTGCTTGGTCATTCGCAATCCGGAGGTAGTACCGCGTACAAACATCTTTCAGCAACGAGCTGATGAGGCCTACGATAAGTACCAGGATTCCCTGAAGAGGCCTTCCAGTAGCCACAGGCCCACCAATGCTATCAGTAATGACTGCTACACTTTCGATTCAGAGTGGTGCAATCCGAAATTCCAGCAACAGAAGACAATGGTCAACTAAAGCGCAACGTTTGCGCAAGACTACCATCACCAGCGTCGATTAGACGAGCTGACTTCATCAATATTCGTTGATGGTGAGGCCAAGGAACAGCTTCGAAAGGTGTACCAAAAGCAACAGCCACTACCCACTGAAGGCACTCGTAATCCGAACAGCAGCGCTAACTTCGGTCGCCGTTCTACAATTACTCGCGAATACGACAACGACCACTGCGACCTGCGGAAGATTATGCCGAACTATTCGAACTTGTTTGGACTCAGCGACCGTAACAGCCAATCAAGTAAACAATTGGACCCACCACCAGCTGTGCAACCTCTCATCCCGAACAAGATGAAGTGGGAGCAGTACGATAGTGTACTTCAGATTGGCGGTAAGGACGCTGAGGTGGGCGGCGATTTTCACAAAAAGCGCTACTATGAAAACATGAAGAGTTCGATGGACACTCATGCTAACTACGAGAACTTTATGCCTGAACAGCAGGGAAAGCAATCTGTACTGACGGAGGACAAGCACAAAATGAACATTCTCAACCAACCCATTCCTCAGGTCGTAGTTTACAGTGAGAATGACCAAATGTGTGCGAATGTGCCACCAGCAGTCGTGAATTAACCCAAGCCAAGCATCAAGACTCGACCACAATCCAGCCAGAAGGGCTCGAAGCCAGTCGAAATTACCATCGTCAAGGGACTTTCGAACAAGTTCAGTCTATCGGCGTTATCCCACCAGTGCAAGCTCCACTCGCTATTGTTGGCGAAGTTCAACAATGAGGTGAATGAGGGAGGCAGTATGGGACGTGGCTGTCTCACTGTAATTCCGCAGAAGAAGTTCGGTTTGGAGAATCTTTGCTCCTGGCTGAGGGCTCAAGGACTGACCATCCGCATGAAATGATAGCATTAATCAGCTTAGAAACTGATCAATTCTGAACAAAGCGATACCGAACTCCGGGGAGCTTGACAGTTCCTGTTGTCCCTCTACTTGTTTTCGGATTCGGGCGAGTTCTACTGCAACATCCTCTGGTAGTGGTAGCTTGAGTTTGAGTTTTAACATCACTGCAAAGTTAACAATCTCACCGAACAGTCCTCCGCTGTCCACCGAAAGTTGTTGCAGTTGTGTTAACACTCGGGTTATAAGCTTCCATGATCTTCTTTGATGAAGGGGGTTCGATAAGAGCTCTCCCACAAAGGCCTTGTACCTCCCGATACAAAAGGATTTGAAATTGTGATGTGTTGTCTTCGTTTAAACCAGCTCCCAGAGTAGCAACTGAGTCTATGCTGCAATAGGAATAGACTCGACAGCCTTGATGAAGGATGCCATCTGATGCTGAGTGACAGTCTACACAGAGCCGATGGCGTTAACTAGTCTGTAGAGCACATCATCCATCCGATGCTGCCGGAAGTAACCACCTTGAAACTTTACTCGAGATAGTAGATTCGTCGTCTACTCGAGTATCTGACGATCCCGAAATGCTGTTTCGTACCGCCCTAGTATTTCAATCAAAAATGAAAACTTGTATTCGCTGGAGTAGACATATGTTGTTGTTGGTTGGAAATAGAGCAGAGAGACCAGCTCCAAGGAAACTCCATTAGATAGAGCGTCCTACATTGTCAGGCTTCGATTCTTCCACATCCGCAAAAAATGTGCTTTTGAGTGCTAACCATTTGGACTGCAGCCTAACCTTCCAAGCCACACATTTAGCACTTTATAGAAGTCCTTCCCCTCCAATTGGGTGTTCTGCAGCGCCTCCATGCTTTCGATCAGAAATTGTTGGTCTAGGAACTCAATCTCGGCCTTTATGGTTGGCTTGTCTTTTTCCTCTTCCCGGAATTCGCTTGCAGCTTTGCCAGCCTTGTCCAGACAGTTTAGCAAAGTATCGATGAACTTATCCACAGATGGCATCAGCAGATACCTGCACAGATACAAGTGCAGCAGGTACTTTCCCAGTAGGTTGGTATCCTAATTGACGAGTTTCTCACTTAGCATCATGAGAGTGTACTTTCTGGATTCCGCATCCAACACACGGTACAATAGTGTCTGCCTCTCGCCGCCTATGCTACCAGTTTGGTTGCTAGCTATTCTCAAGGTATAGTCGAACAGATAGTCGAAGTGCTGCTGCAGAACTTTAGGTTAGGTTTTCATTAGGAGTTCGATCAATCTCCTTTCTGTTGGTTCATCGTTGTGACTCTCCGGATCCAGCAGTTCCACTAACTTGTCGAAGGTGTGCTAATCAACTACAAAGTCGGAGTGGAATATGTCCATTATCAAATAATCACCAGCTTGTTCTTATCAATTAACACACTCGACAGTCCCTTATCGCTGCTGTCTACCCTACATTCGTTAGCTTCAATTTCCATCTTCCTCTCGAAGCTCATTTGACCGCATTCAAAACTCTCCTATTCAAGTTAGCCCAACACCATGCCGGTGGGAGTCTGAAGCAGCACCAATATCTTCTCGCTTACAGCTACGTCCAGAATTTGGCTGCTTAAGGGTGCCTTCGCCTCCTGTTTCGTCTTACTTGTGACATCGTATCGTGAGAGGACATGAGCGTCGTTGATTTCCTCGACGTAGTAGATGGTCAACTGATCTTTCCTATCATAAATTCGGATGATCGGTTCGAAGTCTTCTCCGGATCGGGCTGTCCCAATGATATGAGAACTATGTTTCTTGGCTGCCAGCTTATTCATCTGTTCACTGGGTAGCTTAGCGATGCTCTTCCATAATTCTGCTGCCTTTTATGCGATTTCGTTTACACTTCTCCTTTGCGGTTCAGTTTGCATCTTTTCATGTTTAGTCAGCTCAATGCTGCTCAGGCCCAGCTCATATTCAATGAGGTCGTAGTTTTGTTTGCGTTGCTGTAGACAAAACTCGTTGAGCTTGGGTGCATCAGACTGCTTGCCCTCTGGAACCTGGTATTTGTCTCCGAAGGTTTTGAGATCCCACTTGCCAGTCAGAATATAGTGAAGATTTTTCAGTCGGAAACGATTTTCGTCTTTGAGGAACTCCCTTAACCGTGCGACGTCAACCGTATACTTGTTCAGGTACGACTTTATGTTCTCAGTCTCTGTCTCGCTATCCTGACTCTTGATTGTTACTAGGTTAAGGTTGCCAGTTACTTTTATTCAGCCACACCAGAAAATTTCGGATGTCAAACTTTGTTTCGGTTGAGGCAGACAGTAGCAGATCGCCCATTTGGTATAGGTCTTCGACTTCCGATTAGAACGACCGTAGAAGCTTTGGATCAAGTCCAAACAGCTTGTATTTGTCGATGCTGCATATAATGCTAATATGTACCTGCAAAGGCTTATCAATCTTCTGAGGAGGAGGGTGAGCCTCTCTAAAACGTTTTGAGTCGACTCGAGAAGTAAGTCGTGGGCTTGCCCAAAAGCAGCTGTCAGCCCTTCATCTAATTTCTGCAGAAACTTGTTGTCATACAGCTCCTTAGTGAGGAAGTTAGTCAGAGCTGATGATGCTACTCCCGTATTCAGGAACTTGAAGAGGTCTTCGGAAGGGTTCACCGGAATGTCGGCATCTTTGTATCACTGCATACCGTACTTGGGTTGTCCAACAAATTAATCTTGTTGCTATACTGTTTCAAGACTTCTCTGAACTGTTTGCCGATAGCCTAGTAGCTCTTCTGTGCAAATGCAAATAACTAGCCGATGTATGCCACAAGGTAGTTGACCACAATGATATCTTCCTTGAACACGCTGAGTTCCTGGCAATCGTAGTTGACAAGAATGAGATCCATCGTATCCATCCGTTGGTAGCCCAGCAGCGAGCAGATCTTACCACGGTAGGTACTGTACACCACCGAAAAGTCTTACAAGAGGAGTTCACGGTAGTCCAAGCTCAAAATTGGGATGAAGCCATTTAAGTTAAGGTAGGTTTTATTGCGTTCGCTTGAAATAAGCAGCGTGAACTCGTCCTTGATGTCGCTCAGGTACTTCAGCTTGGCGATAGAGTTGCGATCACAACCTGAATGCGATGAGACTGGCAGCAGCAGCCTCTGCTCGACTGAATCCTTCCGGAAAGGAGTAAACTGCTCTGGTTGCAGGCGTTGGTATGCCACCCAGCTGATCTACTCCACTGAAGTTTGGTGGTACTTCTAGCTGACCAACACCTTCTCAGCATTCTCGGTCTTAAGCATCTTAATGGACCCATCGAGGCATCCATATACGAGCAGCAGCGCTACGTTGCCAATGAAGCTTACAGTCAGGACTGAACGTCAGCGCCGTGATGGGTTCCTTTTCCTCGACTTGAAAGACCTTTTGCGCCTTGTAACTAATCCGCACGAGCTCCAACACATTTTCGGTGGTCACAAGGGCAAGTAGATCCATGTTTTGCGACCAGCAGACCCTCGCCACTTGGTAGCTCATCAGCTTTTCAAGCATCACCTCGAATTGATCTACTTCGGCCTCCATATTCAAATTATATTTTGAATCGAGTGCCACTGCGAATGCATTAACCCAGCAATAAAAAAATATGAGTCGAAAGGCAGTTGTCAGCAAGAACTATACCGATACGAAGAAGCAGGATCTCCTCTACAGCAGTGCTTGGAAGCCTGCTGTGGAGTTTAATTCACCCAACCGGAGACCCAATACTCGCAACTTACTCAACGTCAAGCTCGATGAGTTTTGCCGTTCCAATGGGAGGATGTTGAGTCCTGATAGAACGGATCACACTAGCAAGCTGACCTCGTCAAGCTGTAAAGAGTGTCTTGTGCTGGTTCGGATGCAGTCCAACCTTTCCCAAGAGCTCGCAGAGAAGGAGACCAGGTTATCGAAGTGTCTCAGACTCATCGACGATCTTATCGAGGACGGGGATTCTCTCAAGGCTAAGCTGAAGATCCTTGAGCAGGAGAACGGTCGGTTAGCTGATAGGTTACGAACTTCCGAGAAGAGCCGTAGCGACAGTCAGCTGAAGGACCTCGCCAATAGCCGAACGCAGCATATAAAAAAACTCTCGGACCTCACAACAGGAGTACAAGACAAGGCATAAAATAAGCTGACCGAACTTGCTAAAGAAAATTCGAAGTTGCGCAATCGCATCGAATAATTGGAATTAGACAAGAAAATCATTACGAACCTCAAGGACGAAGCTGTGAAGAGTCAGGAGTTCATGGAGAAGCTCTACAATAGCTTCAAGGCCAAGTTCGTCGAGAAAAAACAGTATGAGAAGGCACAACAGGAAGAGCCACAGGCCTCGAAGAGCATGGAACGGGACTTGAAGCAGCTCCGAAGCAAATGCTCTCAGCTGGAGAACTCCGTCAAGGAGAGTCTCAGACGACATCAAGCCCAGAGCCAGAGCCCAGTCGCAAGGTTTGAAACAGACCAAGACGATGAGTAGAAAGAGCAACTCAAAAAGAAGTTTACCGAGCTAAAGAGTCTGTATGAGGCTTCGTAGAAAAGTCGACAGGATATTATGCTGCAGTACTCTGAGGAAATCAGCAAGATTAAGGAGGCATCGTCGCATCAGGGTTGTACCCAGAGCCATCTAAAGGAGTTGACTGCTCAGTTGTAAAAGTGGAAAAAGTTATGCCATGAAAGGTAGCATGCACTTGGAGAATTCAGCAAGCAACTTGCTGCGAAGGACCAACGAATCAATCAACTTACCGACAATCTGGAGGATGCCTAAGCAGACGCAACTAGAACTGTCGAATTGGAGAGGCAGCTGATGTCACTAACCAGTGAACTAAATATCGTTCGCAGTGAAAACGAGAGACTTCGAGAGCACTCAGGAATGGCTCAGGAACAGCTTAAATTGGCGAATGAAGAGCTTTACCGGTAAAATCAAGGTCTCCAAGCAGAAGCTACAAATCTGAATTTCTAACTCACCTAACTACAGTTTAGGAATCGTCAACTAACTTCGAGTGAGGCCATTGCCAACCAGCAACTCGAACTTTCACAGCTGATGCTGAAGGAAAAGGAAGAAGCGTTAAAGGAAAAGGTAGAGTCAGACAAAAGGCGACAAGAGGAGTGGCAGTCACTTACTAACATCTCAGGCAGACAGTATGAGGAAAGTCTCATTGAGATGTCACGTCTCCGTAGTGAGGTCAATAGCCTTCGTGACATGGTGGAAGATCTCGAAAGGCAGCTGAATTTGGAAAGAGATAAGTACTTGAAAGCGATTGCGGAATGGCAGAACACTTTCGAGAAGATGGAGGATACCATCAAGCTATCAACGGGCAAGATCTCGGAGCTGTAGGATATAATCGACAGTATGAATGCCAAGAATATAGAACTGACTGATATGCTCGAGACCCAGCGAAGAAGTTCTTAGATGCGACGCGAGTAAATCGATAGCCAAACCCTCATCGATGACTTGATTCAGAAAGATATGAGGATAAGCCAACTATAGGCCAGCTTGAAAGGAATAACGACTAACTCAACACTTTCGGAAGAGATGGTGAGACTGCAGATTGAGAATGACGAACTGATAAGGGAAGTGTATTAGAAGGACCTGGCTCTGTCAGAACTGCAGAGGCATCTGACAAACAGCAGTGTAGCTCAAAAGGCAGTAATGGAGACAATGGAAACAGTTCAGTCAGAAGGCGAGTGTTAGTGATTTGAGTATAATGATAAATACAAAAGCGTTGAAGGAAAGAAAGATAACAAACAAAGATATTGTTTCTGTTTCTAGGAGGGAGGGAATGGTCGAGGGCAAACAGTGCAACTACTGCTCAGCAAAGTACATTTTCAGCTGATTGTTTATCATTCAAGTCATGGGGGTTAGAAGGAGAGATGTCGATTTTAGATGGTTCGCGAGTCTCGGTCTCATTGTCCTCGGGTCCCTTATCTTTCGACTCAAGACCGTACGTGATAAGCACTTGCACC
>Ga0075152_10003985_pt1 | contig 10202 bp, 14 predicted proteins | sample JI61114C2DNA_FD_70964 | JGI IMG/M metagenome (GOLD analysis project Ga0075152, IMG submission 70964) | Wastewater effluent complex algal communities from Wisconsin, to seasonally profile nutrient transformation and Carbon sequestration -... | ecosystem: Engineered > WWTP > Effluent > Algae...
AAGCAGAATCCCTCGAGCCATTGCGAACTTTGCTTGGCTGACGCAAATTTGTCTATCTGCATTTTAACTGTGAGCCTATGCAAAACGACATATAAATTAAGAAGCACTCATTTAGCTGGTCGAGACATTTTTATGCTCTCCATAATCGCTTGGTTTATCATAGCCTATTCGTCCAGTTGTTAGGCCCTTGCCCGGTTTAGGTGACTTCGGCTACCTCGTTCGGGAATGTCCTCCGTGAATAGATTCGCCATCTTCTCCACTTCCGGATCCTCCTTCCCGGAACAGACGACATCATGAAAGTCTTTATTGCGGAGTGCTATGGGGGATGAGCAGTGCTCGCAGATGACTGTTCTGCTTGCACAGTCTTCCTGATGAGTAGAGTATTCCTTGTAGGGCACATTCGTGCTGCAGAAGGAGCAGAGTATTGGTCTTTCAGCACACAACTTCTACTCATGCTCCTGCCGTTTACGGATAAGGATTGGCCTTTTGCAATACTTGCATTTTTCACTGTCGTGTGTTTCTTCAATATGTCTCATAAGATCTCTCTTGTCGATCGGTTCCTTGCATTGCGGACACGGATTGATGTTCTTCAGGCAGTAGCCAATGTGAGTGCCGATGGATGCTTGTTGAACTTCCTTTCCGCAGTTTTCACACTTAACTATGTCGGTGTCCATCGTATCGATTTCTCTAGTATTTGTCTCAATATGTCAATTGTATAAAAGCAAGTGGTATGAATCATCGGCTCCGGAGGACACTTATGCAATATTGACAAACTTCGATAAAGTCCTTCCCGAGTATTCCATATTTGGATATTCCAAGTGCCCCTCTGACGAAGAGAGCATCATCTTGGCATATCTATGTTGTCACTTTGGGCGAGTGCTTTTCTTTGAGACAGCCATCGCAAACCCATTGCTCAAGCTCTTCGGATTCGACTAAGGATTTCGGCATTAGTGCTGGCTTCTTATCCCCTGATTCTGTTGCTTGTGTATGATTGTAATTAAAGCCGACTTTGTAGTAGTCGTTTTCTAAAGTAATTCTGTCACTCCAGAGAACCCAGACCCGAGTGGGCGCCTCGGAGGAAAGCCCACAGATAAGTTCCAATTCTTTTAGAGCAGATTTTCCCAGAGTAAGTTTACTCTCTAAGGCACGTACAATTGAGAGAGTCGCATTATTCAGGACTCGTTGGTTCGGCTTTCTCTCCGACTCCTTTTCCTTACTACTAATTTCCCAAAAAAGTGGCATTTCCATGAATTGAGAGGTGATTTCTTAGTCGAGGTACCTCACCTCGAAGAAACACATCTGCCTTATCGCAGAAATATCCACGAATACATAACCAGTAGTTTGAGAGTGCATCAACTCCACAAGCTCCGTGTTACTTATCACATATCTTTGCATCTCTCCCCCTTTTTCATATTGAGTACAAATACCAGCATACCCATTTTGCCTCTTCGCTTCCATCTCCAAGAGGTAGTTAGTAACGGATGTGTTCTATTTTTTCTTTCGCAACAGCTTCCCTTGCTTCTCTGAGAAAAAGTACCAACGCTCTGTTCCGTCAAATTACTTCACCCACGCACTTTACACGACTACCGTTCCAGAGTCGTTCCCGAATTTTAGTGCTTGGTCGGTCTGCCACAAGTATTCAATAATATTTTTCATTTCATTACCCAAGCTAATGAAGGGCAAGAACGATCAACCAGCTGGCAAGCAAGGGAATTTTTATGTCGTTGAAGCCATCAGAAACCGACGTACTAATACCAAGTCGGGTCGAGTGGAATATGAGGTGAAGTGGAAAGGATGGGCAGAAAGCACCAACACATGGGAACCGGAGGAAAATCTAAAACTCGTCATGGGGTTGGTTCGCGAGTTCGAACGACGACTGTCGCGATAGGAGAGCAAGTCAACCGCTAAGCTATCCACAAAGACTTCAAAAAGTAATGTAGAGGAAGAAAAATAGCTCCCTCGCACAAGGTCAATCAGGAAAGTTGATGAGCCAAAGGTGAGGAAGTTACGGACTAGAGGTACAACGAAAGCTGAACAGAGTAAAGTAGAGAGCTAAAAGGAGAGTGCTGTGGAACCCGCCAACGGGAGAAATCTCCGAACTCGTTCACATCACCCTGAACTGATGCTAGAGTAGGAATCAGAAGATGGGAATGATGATTCCGAAGGCGAACAGTCTGGGAACGAATAGCTTAGCAGCGTTAACTTGGAAAACCAAGCTTTCCTTTTCGAGCAGAGTGATGGCGGACTGGAAGCTCCCGTTTACGTCAAGTCTCCCTATAAAACCCGCAGCCGTAACCCCAAACCAGCAGCAACAAGTGAGCAAGCACCAGAACCATAGAGCACAAGTATGAAGTAGATAACCGAACCAAGCGACTTCGATCCAGAGAGCCTTCGAAAGGGACAGGTGTAGATCATCGATACTGCTTTCGCGGATGGCAAGCTTATCTACAAGCTAAAGGAACTGGACAAGATTAGCGAGTCCATTTGGATCGATGCAGCAACATTTACGCAATACAACCCCGCAGTTCTGATGGATTACTTCTGCAAACACTTCTGACCTGCTTGTGAATTTGTGTCATTAAAAAGTTCATTCTGCAGTAAGCTCCGTTACTAACTTGTTGTTTGACCATGTTCCTCTTAGCTTCTTGCCCTCAGAACAGAACAATCCTGGTCCGTTCACGAAGTCCTTCTCAAAACTTCCTGCGAAGTAATCGCCATTGGTGAAGTAGAGAGTACCCTTGCCTTCCTTCATATCCTTGTTGAAGATGCCTATATAGGGAAACAACTGTACCTTCGAACCTTGTCCAAAATTCATCCATATTGTCGAAGTCGTGTGGGTCGAAGGGTTTGGTCATTTGTTCTGGGAACTCGTTGTAAAGGATGCCTTTGCCGCAGAACTCGTCGTCTTTCCAATCGCCCTCATAGGCGATCTTGCCGCTTTTATAGTATAGCTTTCCGTGACCCTACATTTTGTTTCTCACCCAATCTCCATCATACAGTCCGCCGTCTTGATAAAAGAATTTTCCTTTGCCGTGACGAAGGTTATTTACCTTTTCACCTTCGTAGCGAGCCCCATGCTTGAAATGATCTATAACGTAGATCGGTGTCGTAGCTTCTTTGGTAATCGGAACGATCTTGCTCACACTCTGAGAACGGTTCTGAGAGAGCTGAGTTGGAGGCGTCTCCACGTGGTTGGAAGGTTCAGTGATAGCGTGAGGTTGCTTGCTTGCTGGAACCTCAACAGGTCTCAATGAGGATATTTCAACTGAGCTGCTCTCCTTGGGGAGAGCCATTGGGCTTGTATAAGAATTATTCATCATTGCTCGAATTGGGCTTGGTGAGATAACAGACTCGGTAGGTTTACCCTCACCAGTAAGTCCAACCTCCTTGGGATAAGGGGATGGATCCCCAATTTTCTTGGTCTGAATCAATCCAGACTCGAATTCCGAAGCGGGCACTTGCTAAACTCTCATAGGCTGGATAAGAGTACTGCTGGGGATGTACACATTCTGTTTTTGAATTCCCAATTTGGTGTAGTCTGTGAAGAGATCTTTGTAGTCGGGGGAAGTATACGACGATGCTCCTTTTGGCATCCAATCCAATGAGGATGTTGTATAGTAGCTAGTGCTGATTTGTGGGTAGTTAAATGTCGGACTGAAAGAGCTTGAGGGGATGCTCGGCATTCCATAGCTTGGCTTCAAGGGGTCCATTCCGTTGGTCTTTATTGGCTCGTAACGCGAATAGGTTCGGTAGGGTTCATAACTGGAAGAGGTATAACTTGGAACGAAGAATGTCGACTCAGGAGCTGGCACTATTGTTGGCGCTATAGTGGGGGCATAATCAACCTTCGGTTGGGTAGATGTTACCTATTCAACCCCAATATTCTTTGTAGATCCATTTTTGACGAAGCTTCTTGGATGAATGCTGATGGGCTCACGGTTGGAATTGGCATCGCTAACAACGATATGAGGGTTGAGACTTCCCATCGAAGAATTGTGACTGACTGGTTGGACGCTCTTCTGAGAAGGGTTATGGTTGAAGCTGGCTTCACTTGGTTTATTGGACAGTGGTTTTCCTGCTCCTTACTGTCTAATAGCCTCGCTATTCTCTTGCTCATTGGTCTCGTCATCTGAAACTTCCATAAGATTCTCATCGAACTGCACCTTCGTAATATAGCTGTCGTTCGGGCCGTGAGTTAACTTTGGTCGGCTGACACTGCTAACCTGTACAGGGAGTATCCTTTCGAGAACACTGACATCCGTGATTGCTTGTTATTGAGGATGCGTTTTGAGCTGGGACGTTGGCTGTTGAGTTCCTGAAGATTGGCTGTGTTGCGCAGGTTGCAGCTTGATGCTTTGTCGATCCCTCTTCTTGGGGCTGACGGTGTTACTGTTTCCTCGAGACTATTGAGTATTCTCGATAGGTTCTTGGACAATTTGACTCTAAACGAACACCGGCTCGGATTTCTTGACATATGTTTGCATCTCCGACCAGAGCTGTCTATCATTAGGGTTTGGCTGGAGCATCAGTTCCACCATAACCTTGAGTTACTGACTGTAATTGCGCCCCATCTCCTCAATCCTATACTCAATTGTCTACCAATGAACTCTCGTAAAGTCGTCCCGATAGCACTCATGCTGATATTGGAGCAGTCCCATCTCCAGAGCAATCATCCCCAGTGTAAACACATCTGATTTGTATGGGTTGATGCTTTCCGGAACCACCACTTCCTCTTTCGACAGCAGCTCACAGAGTTCAGGAGAGAGATAGATATTCTTTGTGAGCCGAGAATGCAGCATTCTCTGATAATTGTTCGGGGATGCTGTGCAGTACGGATCGGCCACTTGAATAACACCAGTGTTGGACAACAAAACATTTTACGATTGCAGTTCCTGGTGTTTGATATTGTGGTTCTGGAGGGTTGCCAGCCCGAGGATACAGCTGGCCAGTATTGACCAAATCTCCTTTTCCTCGAACCTCCTCTTTTGGAAGAACCGCTCCGAAATCTACTGGTCAAGGTTGCGGTGAGGATAGGCATAGATGGCGTATATCTTGTGATGTGTCGAACAGAACATATCCTCCACGTTTGACAGGTAGTCTGAGATTAGCAACTACTTTACCTACAAGGCCGACAACGTGCGGATCTTGGATGAGCTTCTTCTCGCTCAGCCGTTCGACCTCTCGTTTGTATTCATCTTCCTTAAACATCACGAGTTATCGAACTAGGTACTCACTATGATCCTTGCGGTCTTGCCTCAGCGTGATGCTTGGATCCACAAACCGTCTGGATAATGTAAAGCGGTCTTCGAGTTCTTCAGTTATGGACCTCCCAGAGTTATTTCCCATTTAAATTACAACGATGTTCAGAGCATGTAGATCACAAGGAGCAGGGTGGCAACTGTAAGCCACTTGGCGCCTAAATAATAACTGGGTCACTCACTTTTTGCGGAACGTGCACGTTCTATTGCTAACTCTGAGTCCAACATCCGATTGTAGGCGTTCATATGCTCGAAGTATTCTGGCCGTTCGGCGATATCTCCCCAAGTTTGATGACGAGTCTTGCTCTTGTCGAGATACAACCACAAAGCAGGCGATTTCTTGCGGATCGACATTAGATAGGTTCCCACTCCGTCTCGTTTAATTTCCAAACCCTAACGATCGACTTACTGCCACAGATCCAACTTTACCTTGAAATGGATCTTCTGTCGACTTACCACACAATCGTTCACGTAGTCGATTGTATTGTTTTCGAAATTGAAGGATTAGTGTTTGGTAGTTGTGCACGGAGGACTATCCCAACGATGGGACAGCTTAAAGGCAACAAGTACAGTTTCGTTGTTCTGAGCCCATTTCATAATCGGGGCGATTGTGGTGATGCCAGTGATCAGCTAACGCGAGAACTGGGTGAGTCGCTTGACCTATTCATCATAAACAGCATGGTTTGCTTGGTTGGTGGACTGACCGAGGGATGACACGGCTTCAGCGACATCGTACAATCCCTTATTCAGAGAGGCCCTCAGACATTGAGTTACCTCATCCGGCTTCACCTCACCACCATTGACTCTCGCTACTAAGCTCTCTTCGTCTGGCTTGAACGGCTGGTTTTACAGCAAAGAGCAGCCCCGGCAGACCGAAAGCAATAGTGCACAGGTAACCAACCCAACGACTACGTGTGAGTTCGACATTTAAGCTTATAACTCTACAGAAAGTCAAAGTTGAAACTGGCTTGTTTCCAAACAGAAAGACCTCTCCACAAGGGTTAGTTCTCCTTGGGGAACGTTATTGTGGAAGTAACCTTCGAAGCGCTGACCACTTTGGAAGGTGAGAATACCCCGGCCATGGATACTGTTGTTGCGGAATTATCCTTCGTAGGCTGATGTCCTCAGCAGGGATTATTCGGGAAGTTTGCGTCGACAAATACAATGGAAGTTCTTCAAAACACCTCTGCCGGACATTTGGTCGGATTGCCAGTTCCCACTATAGATCTCTCTGCCATTAAAGGATAGCACTCTGTATTAGCGATTGATTTACCCATAGCCGTGGCGCATATCCTCCCTGAACTCTCCTTCGTAGACCAACCCATTGATATATTCCAAGCGACCGTTACCACATCGGGAATTTTACTTCTTGGAACCTTCGAAACGAAGTTCATAACGGCGGTCACCAGTACAAAACTCCATTTTAGAAAGCTGCTCTACCAAATGAGAACGAGCCTGCACGAAGGACCCTCTCGTGTTGGTTTGGTTAGCAGTTGTGCTATGATTACTGTAGCTATTCTTTCTCTCAGGACGACTGATCGACCGACTTCTGGATTGGTCCAGCTTATTGTCCTTTACAGTTACTTTGATCTTTTCGCGAGATTGTGACTTCTGAAGGTTTTGATCGACGGGTTTGAGCTCACTAAGCTGTGTTGACCTTTCCCTGCTATGAGCATTTTCCTTTGACAAAGAACGTTTCTTGTTGCCTAACTCAATGACGCTGATATTCTTGCTAAAGTTGTTTTGTTGGGATATTGTTGTCTTGTGCCACTTGTTCTCACGGTCTTCGTCGAACTCGCTAAATGTCATTTCATCAGGCCTGCATGACTGTCTTCGTTGAATCTTCTCGACGACTCCCTTGATTACTATCTTTGAAGGAGTCACCTTGTCTATCATCTTGGCTAAGTCTTCAATACACACCTTGTTAAGATCCCTTAGCTTAATCTCTTGCCTTTGGCTTTCAGCACGCACTGTTGGAATCGGAATCGGTGCCTGATACTGTTCAGTCGGTTATGTTCGAGTTAGGTGGATACCCGTAACACTGCTCCTTACCTTGACCTTCGCCTTGGCGTTCTGCTGAATGCACTGCGAAGATTATTCCTCTTCGTTGATTGTTTACAATTGAATGCAGGGAATCTCCAAGGCTGGCGAAGCTCCCAACTACTATCCAAAATCGCGGTTAGCTGGTGAAGTGACATCGCACCTCTTCAAGGCAATTGGCTAGTCCTGCTGACGAATGAACTGTGAGATCTTCTTATGCTCCGAATCACTTGATTGCCGACGGCCTGCCAGCGCCTCACCCTGCTGGATGTGCTTATGCTGAGCATTAACCCTGCACAGTTCCGTAGTGAGGCGAAGAATCTACTTCTGGTCTGCCCTTCTAACTTTCTAAAACTGTTCGGTCAGGACCGGACTTATCCATTAAAGCAGCTTTGCAATCTACTCGATAGAGGTTTGCTTCAAATCCTTCAGCATGTGCCGAACAGCAGTGATTACTTGGGATACCGAATTGACGGCGCTGCGCAATTGTTACTTAGCCACCAACACATCCTCCCTATCCTTCATCTCTGCTTACAGTTTGCGCTTGATACCCGCAATCTCCGTGATCTTAGTCTACAGCTGCTGCTCAAGTAAAGCCAAAGGTGTGCGAGGTGACCCTAACATACTTTTAATATTATATTCTAATTCAGTAGAGGGATGTTACATCAGCTGCTAAATCCTGAAGTCACAAGCGAAGCCGAGCAAGGCTCTTCGCTCTCGACTGCATCATTGTGCCCAGCTTTTAGTTATAAACTTCGAAGGCAGTGAGTTCCTATCGGAGGGAGCATTTCCTCAGTTAGCTGCGAAGATCTTCGGCGCGATCCAATATTTCCTGGAGGTTCTATTGGACGGTTGTTTTTTCCGCGATCTTGGGTTATCTCTCGGTTGGACTGGAGCGTATTTGCCATCTCTAGGAACGTGCGGTGGAGGCTCGTGTGGTCATTAACCTTGATGCCGTACCGTGACTATCGCTCTTGAATTTATACTAGGGAACCAGATTCTTCTCGACGAGATGGCAGTAATTTTGGCACCGCCTGAGATTTTCGAATTATTCAAGGGAGACCTGCTCAATACCCACCCGGTAATCCATGATCTTCTTCGTCAGCATCTTAGACAGATCCTTGTACAGGTTCTGCTCTTTCTTTTGTACTTGCTACCTTTATTTGCGTTTAGCTATCGTCATCAGCAGCGATTTCATATCTACTCGGCACTTCTTCTTCAGACCTTGAGCCTTTCTGGTATTCATTACTAGCGTAGAATTTGCCATCATAGTCACTGTATTTGCGCTAACAAGTTACGGCTTTTGGGGTTTTTCGCAGATTTCTCGGTGGTGCTCCAGAAAGTAACTCTTTGTAAGGTTGCATTGCTTCATCACATTCTTGCAGTGCGCATCGCTCCACAAGTCGGCACATTTTAAGGTTTGACGTGGGCTTCGTCGAATCTTTGCCTCGAGATACCGCGAGACCTTTCTCTTGACAGAGGGTTCGTATTGATAGCGGTCAACTGCTGATCTTGGCCGAACACTCAGGTTCAACTTCGAGTTTGGTTGGTTCAGACTGATCACCATACCTTCTAGTGTCTCACGCTTCAGAAAAGTTTAGATGGTACGCGAGCGGCTCGCCAGCCCATGCTTGGACCGCTGGTAATTGGTCACGTCCTGATCGGAGGTTCCTTTGAGTGGCACAACAGATACTCGTTTCAATTCTTGCATTAGTGCCTTCTGCTTCGGAATATAGAATCTTCTTAAGTGCTCTCTAAGAGATACAACTGAGAGAACAATTGTGAGGTTACTTCGATGTAAAGCGCTGTAGTGGAATCCGTTTTATGATCTGCTATAAACTAATGACTAATCATTTTCCGCAGCCAGTCAGACGTTCGCCAAGTAATGCCTTTTGCTCGCTATTTGGTGGTCTCTCAGATTAGCTGAACTAATCCGAGCTTCTCGCGTTCTACAAACTCAAACAATATCTCAATAGGCCCTGTGATCCTCAGACAGTTCGGAACCTATTCCGCGGCCTCTACCAACTATACTTCCAAGAGGTTTGCCCGCAAGACTTCACGAGTAAACGATGGCTCAAACTGGGCTTCCAGGGTTAGAAACCTTAAACTGACCTGCGTGCTGGTGGTTTAATGGGGTTGGAGCTAATCCTACGTTTCGTGCAAATGTAGCGCTTGGCAGTGGATAGTATGGCCCAACCTTAAAACGACTTCTGCTTTGCATTGGCTAGCATCAACGTGGCACACTGGCTCAAGATATACTTTCACCTTTCGGGCGATCCATAGTGGACTTAGAAGAAATGTAGCAGCTCTACTCTCAAGAAATTCGGTAGGATGCTGGCTAGCAACCCCCTTACTTTCCCGTAAATGCATCGCCTTTGCCTGCTCTACCTTTATCTGAAGGTGTGGATGCGCATGAAGTTCGAATGCCATCACATAAACCTTTTGCACTTCAATGAAGCCTTCAAATAATTGGTGGAACGCATAAAGCGAACAATGAAGCGTAACATCAGCAATTGGGACACCTTTGAAGTTTACTGGCTATACGGGGAATGAACCAATGAGATAGGCCGATGATTTGACTTGCATAATGAGATCAGGTGTGCTCGAAGTACTTTTTCTTTACATCACGCTTGTTTAGCTCTGCTAGCTAGCACCGCTTTCCTTCGTTCACGGTCAGTAGTCTGCGAAGCTGTTCGTGCTCCAGTTTTAGTTCTGTGAAGCGGCGGTCAACCTCTTCCAACTGGCGATAACGTTCCCGCCAGGAGTATGCTTGCTGGGTCAGTTGGCTCAGAAGCTCGGTCTTGTCTTGTAAGTGCTCGTTTGTACAGCGGGTTGACATCTCTTCGACTACGAATAGGTAGTCAGAGACCAGATCGGTGCATTCTGGAGGCACAAATTGTATCA
>Ga0075152_10003990_pt1 | contig 10198 bp, 7 predicted proteins | sample JI61114C2DNA_FD_70964 | JGI IMG/M metagenome (GOLD analysis project Ga0075152, IMG submission 70964) | Wastewater effluent complex algal communities from Wisconsin, to seasonally profile nutrient transformation and Carbon sequestration -... | ecosystem: Engineered > WWTP > Effluent > Algae...
AAAGAAGATTCATTATCCTGATTTTTATTCACACCATCTTCCTGTTTCTCATACCCGGTAATTGTTTCCTGTTCTTTTTTTACAGGTTCTTCCGTTTTTTCAGCAGGGATTTGTTCTTCATCAATGATCTGTTTTTCTGTCTCAGCAGTATCTGGCGCTTCATTTTCTGAAGTGGTTTCTATTGTAGCTGTCCAAACTTCTTTCTCAACCGCTTGTTTTTCTTTTTCAAGTTCCGCTATTATTTCTTTTTCAGGCTCTTCAATTATTTCCTTTTCGGGCTCTGTTTCTACCTTAGCAGACCAGGAATTTTCTTCAATTATCTCTTGATTTTGTACCTCTGAAATATTTTCTGATGCAGTTTCGGGCTCACCTAAACTTAATTCTTCTGCATTAAAATCTCCGGTATGTTCAATTTTATGGATTCCTTCTTCCCCCGATTCTTGACTTCCAAATAATACAGATTCAATATACTTTAACTTTTCAGGCTCCTTTAACTTTTCAGGTTCATTCAGGATGGTATAAAGAATTTTTCTTTCAGGAATTGATAAAGCAGTATAAGTCAATTGTTTATTCAGATTTTCTGAACCTGAAAGTGATAGGGAACGACTATAACAGAGATTTAATATCTGGCAATAAGGAAACTTATCCAGGGCTTTCGCTAAAATTTTTGCATCTCCGGCAGTTACCGCAGAAGGCTCCGCAATACAATTTGCAAACAATTTTATGTGTGATTCCTGCTGATTTGTCTGTTTCAATTGGACTGAGTTTTTTGAAAGCTAAATATTAATTACCAATTGGCAAAAGCCTTATTAAAAATTTGCTCCGTAAGCTGAACGATGATTAACTTCAATAATTTCTGTTCCTGTGCCTGTATCGGGCCCTGGTTCAGACTAAATTCCTGAAAAGCCTGAAATGATTGCTCAAAATTTAATTCAGGATTGAGAACATTAGTATATTTTACACTAACGGTTACGGTAACCCTGTTCAGTCCGGCCCGGTCATTTCCCTGTATTGCAACAGGTCGGATAGAATAGTCAGTAATCCTTCCTTCAAAATTAGCATCTGCTTCGGCTCTTACCATGCTCAATCTGGATTGATTTCTTATTCTTTCCTTTAATCCTTCGGTAAATTGCTGACTAAGGTAAGGTACCACTAAAGCCGAAGTGTTCTCAAAGAATTGAACCGAGATGGTCTTCATTTCCGGGGGAATTGAAGCTCCTGAGAAGGAATAGGTCCCGCAAGACTGAGTAAGCATTAACAGGCCGAAAATTAAACAGTATCTGAATTTTGAAAATTTCTTTTGCATTTTCCCTGACTTATTTAAAGTTCTAACTCCTTTATTTTACGATACAAGGTACGTTCTGATATCCCAAGTTCATGAGCAGCTAATTTTCGCTTTCCTTTATGCTTTTTAAGTGCTTTTTTAATCAGGTCTGATTCTTTGTCTATTAATGATAAGGATTCTTCCACTTCTTCAGCTTCATCCATCATATCATATGACTTATCATTATCAGGCTGGTGGATAACCAGTTGATGCGGATCGGGAGCCAGATTATTGCTACCGGGTATTTCAATATCCCTGTAAAGCTGATTAATTACCTTCTGATTTGACTGAATATTTGAGGTATTGCCTCCGTTTTGTATGATCTCAGCAACCAGCTTTTTCAGTTCCATCATATCCTTCTTCATATCGAACAGCACTTTATACAGAATATCCCGTTCTGAAAAATCATCTTTATTCTGGTTCGGAATATGCATCGGAAGAGTGCTTCCAGCTTCAGTTGGAATATAATTCTGAAGATGTTCGGCCGATAAATTTCTGTCTTTTTCAAGTACAGCAATTTGTTCTGCTATATTTTTAAGCTGACGCACGTTTCCAGGCCAGCTGTAATTCATCAATACCTGCTGTGCACTCTGATCAAGCTGCACTGACGGACTTCTGTATTTATCTGTAAAATCCGCAATAAACTTTCTGAACAGTAAATTTATATCTTCCTTTCGCTCTCTTAATGCAGGAATTTTCAGAGGTACGGTGTTCAATCGGTAATAAAGATCTTCCCGGAACTTCCCGGCACTTACTGCATCGAAAACATCTTTATTTGTAGCAGCAATCACACGAACATTCGTTTTCTGAACCTTGGAAGAACCAACACGAATATATTCGCCTGTTTCTAAAACCCTTAACAAGCGGGCCTGTGTTCCAATTGGTAGTTCAGCAACTTCATCCAGAAATATTGTTCCACCGTCAACTACCTCAAAATACCCTTTACGCGCATCATGTGCCCCTGTAAATGAGCCTTTTTCGTGGCCAAATAGTTCTGAGTCAATCGTTCCTTCTGGTATCGCACCGCAGTTTACAGCTATGAATGGTCCGTGTTTTCGGGCACTCAATGCATGAATAATATGAGAAAAAACCTCTTTACCGCTACCGCTTTCGCCGGTAATAAGGACAGAAATATCGGTTGGTGCTACCTGCCTGGCAATATCAATAGCACGGTTGAGCAAAGGTGAATTTCCAATGATACCAAATCTGTTTTTTATGTCCTGAACATCCATTATATTAATTTGATGATTTGATGATTTGATGATGCTATATCAATTCCAAATCAATCTTTATTTTTTTTTGTTTAAAACGGCTGATTTTAAATTAGTGGTTCTGACATTTTCAAATTGCCAACCCGATAGCTATCGGGTCTTCAAATCTCCAAATCAACCCTTAATTCTCCCTATTAAAGTTGCCGGTGTACAACGTACTATTTCGACATTAACATAGTCGCCAGCTTGATATGCTTCATTTACCGGAAAAACTACCGTGATATTATGTTCACTTTTACCTGAAAAATCCTTGTCTGATTTCTTTGAGAAACCATCAATCAACACTTTATGTGTTTTACCGATATGCTGCTCCAGTCGTTTCAAAGAGCATTCCTGCTGTTTTTGCAGAATCTCATTGAACCTGCGGGTTTTTACCGGTTCCGGAATATCGTCCTCAAAACGCTTTGCAGCAAGTGTGCCCGGTCGTTCCGAGTAAGTATACATGTAGGCAAAATCAAATTCTGCATAGTCCATAAGACTGAGTGTATCCTGATGTTCCTCTTCAGTTTCTGTACAAAAACCGATGATGATATCTGTTGAGACGGCACAGTCCGGAATAAGTTTTTTAATGGTATCTATCCGCTCAATATACCATTCTCGTGTATAGGTACGGTTCATCAGTTCCAGCACTCTGGAGTTTCCCGATTGTACCGGAAGATGAATGTGATTGCAGATATTTTCATACTTATTCATGATCTGCAATACTTCATCCGTTATATCTTTGGGATGGGATGTGGAGAAACGGACTCTTAAGAGAGGGTTGATTTGAGCAACCAGTTCTAATAGTCCTGCAAAGTTTAAGGCCGTCCCTTCCCATTTATAAGAATCCACATTCTGACCAAGCAGGGTAACCTCGCGATAACCCTTTTCAAATAATTCCCTGGCTTCCTGAATAATTGATTGCGGGTCTCTGCTTCTTTCCCTGCCCCGGGTAAAGGGAACCACACAAAACGAGCACATATTATCGCAACCGCGCATAATGGATACAAAGGCTGAAATACCATTGCTGTTCAATCGTACCGGACTGATATCAGCATAGGTTTCTTCCCTGCTTAGAAGAACATTAACGGCACGCATACCATCATCAGCCCTTGCAATCAGGTTTGGCAGATCGCGGTAAGAATCAGGACCGATAACAATGTCAACAAGCTTCTCTTCTTCAAGAAATTTCGACTTTAAACGCTCAGCCATACAGCCAAGAACTCCTATCGTCATACCCGGTCGCTTGTTCTTAGCAGCTCCAAATTCACGAAGCCGGTTTCTTACCCTTTGTTCGGCATTGTCACGGATTGAGCAGGTATTTATAAAAATGACATCGGCTTCTTTGTACTGAGATGTGGTTTCAAAACCCATATCCTGCATGATCGATGCAACAATCTCACTGTCAGAGAAGTTCATGGCACAACCGTAACTTTCAATGTACAGTTTTCGTCCTGTATATTGTCCGGTGCTTTCTAATACTAAGGCTTCACCCTGACGTGATTCATCATGCAATGTGGTTTCTGATGAATCTTTTAAGTTTATTGGGCGCTCAAACATTCTTTATTAAATAAGCTACAAAAGTATGATTTTTTCTGCAAAATGACAATTTGGCAGAGATTCTTTTTGGGACGGGGACTATATTTTTAAATTATACTGACATATCAGATAATCTTTAGAAACGTTAATGATTAAGGTTAACTTAGTGCTTCACGGAAGATATTCTATGACTCAGAATAATAATTTAGTCTTATTTAGAAAGTGGATCTTTTCAATTTTGACGATACTGGCCCTTCTGGTAAGCGGAGTCGCAGTATATCTGAACTACTATTGGAAACCTATTCTAACGCAAAGAATCAAAGAGGCAATTAACAGATCGACAGATGGCCTGTATCATATAGAGTTTGAAAATATCCGGGTGAATTTTGTAACAGGAAGATTGAACATCTCGAATATCCGCTTTCTGCCCGATACACTGGTATATGAAAAGATGAAAGCTGATAGTATTGCTCCAAGGCATTTGTATGAGATTGAGATTGCCGAATTGATTTTAAAGAGGATACAGCCCTGGAAAATTTATACTGCCGGCAAACTGGAAATGAGATCTATAGAGATTGACCGGCCCTCTTTGAAGGTAGTTTTTTCTAAAACAAGAAATTCAAAATTATCCACTAAGAAAGACCTGAGAACGGCCTATCAGCACCTTGCACCCTATCTGAATTCGGTAAAAATCGGTTATATCATCTTCAAAAATGCAGATTTTAAGTACGTCGATCATAGTGCAGCGGGAGGGAGCAGAATAACTGAACTAAAGGATCTTTACCTGAGGATCAGCGATTTGTTGATCGATTCGGCATCGCAATTTGATCGGTCCCGATTGTATTATACCAAAGATATTTATGCAGAACTTCTTGGTTACAAATCGCTTACAAAGGATGGAAATTATAGTATACAATTCAACGAATTCAAGGCCTCAACTGCCGGCGGGTATGCCCGCATTAAGGGTCTTCGATTTCTGCCGGGATATTCTGAGATGGAGTTTTCAAGAAGGTTTAAATTCCAGAAGGACCGATATTCTGCTCAATTTGAAGACATTGAATTAAACAATATAGATTACGAGTTATTAAACCGCGACAGGCGGCTGATTGCATCTTCATTAACCTTGAACAAAGGAAATTTATCGGTTTTTTTGAATCGTGAAATGCCCGATTCAATCAGGGATAAGGGTCTTAATTTCCCACAGCTGGCATTAAAACGATTCAAGCTTGATACAACCGTAGATACAGTACTGCTAAAGGATTCACATGTCAGTTATTCGGAATATAATCCTGATTCAAGGCGGAAGGGAACACTTTCATTTGCTGCAGTAAATGGAAGTATTTTCAACGTGACTAATGATTCGCTCAGTCTGATTAAAAATAAATTTAGTACGGTAAAGCTAACCTCACTCTTAATGAGTCGTGGTCGCTTAGATATAGCAATGAAATTCAATCTTCCAGATCCCGGCGGAGCATTCGAGTTCTCCGGAAAATTGGGGAAACTTGATGCAGAAATGTTTAATTCGGCTATAAGACCACTGTCATTAATTGAGATTAAATCCGGCCACATAAATCAAATGAATTTTAACGGCCTGGGAAGTATTAATGGGGTAAGAGGAAGTTTGACTTGTTATTATAATGGTTTGAAAATCACTCTTTTAGAAAAAAGTGAAAATTCCAGCCGCTTGAAGCGAAAAGGTATTGCCTCTATTTTTGCCAATATTCTGATCATAAAGGATGATAATCCTATGAAAGGCCAGCCTGTGAGGCGGGGAATATTTCATTATGCCCGTCCTGATCGTTCATCATTTTTCAATATGATTTGGAAAGGCTTTGCTGAAGCCCTCCTGTATACCATTGGCTTTGATTCTGAAACTCAGGCCGAGATTAAAGCAAGGCTGAGAAAGATAGAAATTGAACGCAGCAACAGGGAAGATAGGCGTGATGACAGGCTACGAAAAAGGGATGTACGGAGAAGCAACCGTAAGGACGAAAGGTGATCAACGCGCTTGTTTGGATCTGTCTTTTATGATTGCAATTCCTGCTGAGCATATTTTATTTTTTAATTAACTATAGATTTTAGTGTACTTAAATAATATACAATTGGGGGCAATATAATTTCATCAGCATTTAAAGGTTTGGATTTACTCCCGAAGTTCCACATATTTTCATTTTGACTTGAAAGGGGTTTAGAACTGATAATAAAGAGAGGAATAATGATCGTTTTATTTTTTAGATTAAATTCTATCAATCCGTTCTTATCAGATTTCTCATAAGCATAAGCCACATCATTTTTTAAACTTTCTGTCATGGACAAACTGGTTTCATAAGATTTGATTTGCCCTTTAGCATTTGTTTTAAATTTGATAGAATGAAACCCATTGTAACCTTGATATGAACTTCTTTCACTTAGATGGAAGGGTTTGAAAAAGGAAGTATAAAATTTGCTATTGGAAAATGTCTGACCATAACTATTGGATCCAATGAGAACAAATAATATTATTAAAAAATTTGTTCTTTTAGCTCTTGGTATTTCCATTAAAATAAAGTTTATACCAGCTTGTGTAATACAACAGGCTTCTCATGATACGGGATTGCAAATCCTCAAGAGCTTCAAAACAAAAAAGCTGCTAATTAGCAGCTTTTTATATTATTTTCCTACAACAAAATTCCACCCATGCTCATCAGCAGAGCGGCCATATCTTAATTCATTCAATGTGTCGAGTACCCGGTTAGAGAAGACCCTTTTTGCCGGATCAGGAAGGGTATAGAGTTCGCCTTCATGCCCGATTTCAGCTATATGAGCTATTGTTGCAGCTGTTCCAACACCAAATGCATCAGTGATGCGACCTTCTTTAATTCCTTTAATGATTTCCTCAACTGAGATCCTTCGTTCTTCAATTGGAATGTTCCAGCCTTTTGCCAAAGTTAAAACGGTATCACGGGTTACGCCTTTCAGAATGGTATCTCTGGTAGATGGTGTGATCAATTTCCCATCCATCATAAACATAATATTTGCAGCTCCAAGTTCTTCGATATAGGCATGTTCTTTCGAATCTGTCCAGATCAGCTGGTCAAAGCCTTCCTGAGTGGCTTTCATTGCCGGAAGCATAGAGCCACCATAGTTCCCTGCGGCTTTAGCAAAACCGAAACCACCATCGCTTGCTCTTGAATAAAAAGTTTCAACCTTTACCTTCAGGTTCTTTGAAAAATAAGGGCCAACCGGTCCGGTTAACACGATATATTTATATGTAGCTGAAGGTGTTACACCTAAAAAAGGATCGGTAGCAAACATAAATGGCCTGATGTACAGGCTATGATTTGCCTTAGAAGGCACCCATTCTCTGTCAAGATCAACTAATGTTTCAAGGCTTTTTAAAAATATATCAACCGGAAGTTCAGGCATGCATAAACGCTGTGCAGAAAGATTAAAACGCTCTGCATTTTTATCAGGACGGAAGATGCTGACTTTTCCATCGGCATGTTTATAAGCCTTAATACCTTCGAAAAATGCTTGTCCATAATGCAGGGCAGAAATTGCAGGACTGAACCCAATCTCTCCGTAAGGCACAATTCTGAAGTCTTTCCATGCTCCATCGCTGTAATCTGCAATGAACATATGATCGGAAAAGGTCTTTCCAAAAGGTAAATTATCGAAATCAATATCAGCCAAACGTGACTGGGCTGTTTTTGTGATGGAAATATTTAATTTATCAGACACAGTATTAAAATTTAATCAGGCTGGCAATTTAATGATTTTTGTTGAAAAATCGAACTGTAAACTGCCTTCTGCTTTCAGCTTTGAGCCTCCTGCTTTCAGCTTAATAAAGTATTCTGAACTTAATAGTATGATCAATCTGCTTCAAAGCTTTCAATACCTTTTTATCGTACTCATCACTCACATCTGTAATTACATAGCCTATGCTTGGATTGGTCATCAGGTACTGCCCCACAATGTTAATATGATGATCAGCAAAAACCTTATTGATCTGAGCCATAATACCCGGCATGTTTTTGTGGATATGAATCAAACGATGAGCTCCTGCAATCCGCGGAAGCTGGAGATTTGGGAAGTTCGCACTCACATAAGTATGGCCATGGTTGATAAAATTGATCATCCTCCTGGCGATGAATTCGGGATTTTTAGGGCTATGCTTCGGGTCGTCAAATATGACAATGCCCATGTCAGTACATAAGCCATGGGATAGCTTTGGTTCACTGTTTCCAAGATATCCGATCGTTTTTAGTTTTACCGCACGTTCCAGCTTTTCCCTTTCAAGCAGTTCACCATTAGCCAGCAGCATCATACCCACATCAGGCACATATTTTTCTTCAAAGGTTTTTTTATGACGAATAGAAAATCCATCCTTTTTTAAGGTTTGAATAGCCAGATCAGGCACATCTCCAATTACCAGACAAAGAATCCTGTTTTTTGGATAGGAAATGGCTCTGGGTAAATTGTTGACATAAAGAAACTCATCAAAACTCGGGGTAACATGGTCGGCTTTTTCGGCAACAGTTTTACGTTCTATATTTTCGGTAAAAGCATAGAATTTTTTGATCATCCCAAATTCCTTCAGCTGGAAATCGGAATGTCCGTCGCCAATCCCATAAATATCACCCTTGAGGTCAAGCTCTTTAAGTAATTTAACTTTTCCTCCTTCATTGGAAAGTGGATTATTTTCATCATATCCTATAATCTTCCCGTTTTCATCGAAGACAAAGGTATTGGCATAAATATTTTCCTTACGGATGTGATATGGAAGTACAACAGGGGTAATAAATTCTTTAAATCCACCCGAAACAATGAGAACAGAATCAGTATGTTTTTTGAAGAATGTTTTATTCCGGGAGAAAGATGAAGAAACTTTCTTTTTGAGAAGGCTAACCAGCTGTTTTAGATGATTGCGGTCAGCCTCCAGCAGCTGAACCCTTCCAGTCAGGCTTTCCCGGAACGACATTTTACCTTCCATCGCTGCATTAGTCAGATCTTCAATTTTCTGATAGATCTTTTCCCTGTCGGGATGGTTCATTAGTGAGATACGGGCCAGTTCATCCAATGCCTCTACCTGGGTAAACGTACTGTCGAAATCTATGATATAAAACTGTTTCAATGCTTTATTAATTAGGGGATTAACTATTTTTAAGGTGCAGGCAAATTTCGCTGATTGAGTCATCAACAGGTTTAAAATTAAAATTTAATGCCTTTTTTATTTTTTCGTTGGAATACATTTGTTTTTTGAATGCACTACGTACGGTTTCTGCGCTCAGACCGAATCGTTTACCTGTTAATAAGGTAATAACACGGCTTCCAAGCCATGCGATATACATCATCCAGGGTTTTAATGCTATAGCCGGTGGGGTTTTACCAAATTTCAGGGCAATGTTCGAAAAAAACTCTTTGTAGGTCAGATTTTCTGAATTTATAATGAAACGTTCATCAGTGACATTACTTTCCATTAAAAGAATCATTGTTTTAGCAACATCCGCAACATCCACATAGCCGCAACTTCCTCCCGGAAAATAGTTCAAACCGCTTCGTATTGATTCAAATAATTGTCCGCTTCCCTCTTTACCAGCATTTTTGCCGATAATTATTGATGGATTTACAATGACTGCATTTAAGCCTTCTGCCGCCGCTCTGAAAACCTCCATCTCACTTTTATATTTTGAGATTGAATAGGTACTTTGACCTGATCCAAACTCCCAGTGATTCTTCTCGGTAATCAGGTTGCCTTTTTTACTCTCTCCCAGTGCCGCAATTGAACTCACATGTAAAAAGCGCCGGATGTTCTTTTCCATGCAGATGTTGAGCAGATTTGAAGTGCCTTCCACATTCACTTTCAGCATCTCTTTTTTGTCTTTTGGGTTGAAGGATACCAGTGCAGCACAATGATATACATGACTTACACCATCCATGGCCTCACTCAGTGCGAAATAATCAAGAATATCGGCGTTGAACCACTCGATATCTGTTTTGCCTGCTAAAATTTGGGGTATCCGGGACGTATCACGCTTGATTGCTCTGATCTTTTCTCCTCTGAGCAGCAATTGGCTGATTAATTCTGAACCTAAAAAACCGGTAG
>Ga0075152_10003991_pt1 | contig 10197 bp, 12 predicted proteins | sample JI61114C2DNA_FD_70964 | JGI IMG/M metagenome (GOLD analysis project Ga0075152, IMG submission 70964) | Wastewater effluent complex algal communities from Wisconsin, to seasonally profile nutrient transformation and Carbon sequestration -... | ecosystem: Engineered > WWTP > Effluent > Algae...
CTCCAGCTTCAACCATAGTAATGCCACGCTCGATACCAGCCACAACAAGATCTAGGTCACTTTCTTGACGTTCCTCTGGTGTCAAAAAGGCCTTGAATTGTCCGCCTACACGACCGACTCGAAGACCAGCCACTGGACCATCAAATGGCGTACCAGTCAGCATCAAAGCAGCACTGGCCGCGACCATCGCTGGCATGTCAGGACGGAAGCTTGGGTCCATGCTGAGCACGCTTGAAACTACTTGTACTTCTTGCCGATAACCTTTTGGAAAAAGTGGACGAATTGGACGATCAATCAAGCGGCCAATCAATATGGCTTCGTCACTTGGGCGGCCTTCGCGTTTGATGAAACGACTACCGGATATTTTGCCAGCTGCATAAAATTTTTCTTCATAATCGATACTGAGCGGAAAGTAATCAAGTACAACTGGACGACTACCGACCATAGCCGTACCTAGTACCACTGTGTCACCGTAACGCACCAGCACGCTAGCGGTAGTGCGAAAACCAACGCGGTTGACCTCAAGAGTTAATGTTCGACCACACCATTCGGTCGAAACCGACACAATATCTTTGCCGGTCGGGTTGATAATAGACATATTTGTCTCCTTTCTTGCGGCGGAGAGTAACAGGTATGCATTTTTCGTCGATCGAAAAACAAATATCTATCACCTTCCGCCAAATAGTACCCTCACATTATAGCAAATTTATGACTCAAATGCTTGATGCTAACAATTGCTATAATGTACTTATGAATATTCAAACGCTCTGTTCCAAGCAATCAATCGATAATGCAATCAATCAGCTAGCTGGCAGGATTGTAGAAGATCACCCTATTGAAAAGCCGCTATTTGTGGCTCTGCTGCGTGGAGCCGCTCCATTTGCCAGTAAGCTAATGTTTGATATTACAAAGCAAAATCCTGACTATCACCCAGAGCTCGATTACATGATGGTTAGTACCTATGGAGATGGGAAAAAGGCAGGCACGCCGCGAGTCGTTACCGACTTGGCACCTGATACTGTTATAAAAAACCGTTCTGTTATTGTCATTGATGATGTACTAGACAAGGGCGCAACTGCCAATTTTGTTATCAAGCATTTACAAAATCGCGGAGCTGCGAAAGTTCTTTTGGCGGTCTTGGCAGACAAAAAAACAAAGCGTCTATATCCGATCGAAGCAGACTATCGATGTCTCGAAGTCGATGATATTTGGCTAAGCGGCATGGGTATGGACAACGCATCGACTTCTGCTGAAGCTGATCGTTGGAAGCAAGAAATCCTAGCTCACACTAATTAATATCGCGGTAGTTAAAAATAGCCCCAAGTAAATGGAGCTACTTTTATTACTAAGCTAATTATTTACGAAGGCCAAGTTTTGCAACAATCGCCTTGTAGCTTTCGAAGTCTTTTGACTCCAAAAACTTCAGTAGTCGCTTGCGCTTGCCGACCATCTGGATCAAACCGCGACGAGCCATGTTGTCGTGCTTGTTCGTCTTTAGGTGCTTAGTTACTTCTTTGATACGTGTAGTCAAAATTGATACCTGCGCCTGTGGGCTGCCGACATCGTCTTTGCTTACACTCGTCAAGGCAATAGCCTTGGCTTTGTCATCTTTTGTAATCATCAAGTATCACTTTACCACAGGTAGCAAATAAATTCAAACCTAAGGTGCTGTCCAATACCAAGACGTACTCCAAGTATTGGTAGTGTAGACATATCCATGAGTCGTATAAGTGCTGGCGTCATTGGCCCATGAGGGTCTACCAGCAGCTTGACAAACAGAAGTAGGCGTAAAACTAGCCACTTGACTAACCACTGAATCAACAATCATGTATGATTTTCCAGATTTTGAGGCAATACCAAGAGCATAATGATCTAACACCTTGTCGGCGCAATAAAGAGCATTGTGAATATTAGTCGCATATGATGCTTTAGAAAACTTAAAATCATTCGGCCATTCGGTGTTTGTGAAAGGATAGTGGCCAAGGGTAAGTCGTGCCAGTTCAAGCGATCGGGTAATTGACGATGCGTCAGATCGGACGACGGCATCATGGGCACGATTTTGAATACCAGAGTAAGCAACTACCGATATAGCCGCCAGTATTGCGATTACTACAATCACTACTAGCAACTCGACAAGGGTGAATCCGCGATTTCTCATTTCATTATTATACATTAAACGTAAGCTCCTTTACGACTAGCTTTTCATAAAGTCATCAAGCGTCTGGGCATCAGATAGACGGTAGTCACCGATCGTCGTGCGGCAAAGCTGGCCGCAATAAGCTCCAACATTCAATCGATCACCAATATCACAGGCTAATGTTCGAATATAGGTGCCGCTCGACACCAAAGTTTCAATCTCGACATCAGGAAAATCATACTTAATCAGTTTCAGGCTTCGAATCGTGACCAATCGTTTTGGCATTTCAAATTCATCGCCTTTTCTAGCCAGATCGTAGGCTCGTCGACCATTGATTTTTATGGCGCTAAATTTTGGAGGTTGCTGCTCAATTTCACCAACAAATTGCTGCAAAACAGTCTGTACTGCTTGATCGGCTGGCGGCGTGTTGACTTCTGTATGACTAATTTCGCCTTCCGGATCGCCAGTTGTGCTTGTCGCGCCTAGTTTGATGGTGGCTTGGTAAGTTTTGTCCTGTTTACTGTAAGCTTGCGCATTACGGCACTCTTTACCGACAACAATAATCATCAGTCCAGTTGCAAACGGATCGAGCGTACCGGTATGACCAACTTTGACTTTGCATTTACAGCTAGTAGTGGCAAGTGTGGGCTGATGGCACCAGCCCCGTTCTCGATGTTGTTGATGCTTTTTATCTGTTAGAATACGTCTTACTCGCGCTACAACTCCAAAACTAGTCAGACCAGCTGGCTTGTTAATTAGTAATATTCCGTCCTCAATCATCAACAATAGTATACATCATGATAGCTATGGTTGAGGTGTTGGAATCTGAAACTGTCCTGGATCAGGAGGGACAGACGCTTGATTAACGACAACTGGTTGTGTAACTTCAGGAAGTGGCGGCAACATATTGCCCAAAATCGACTCATTTGGTTGCATCTGTGATTGATCCAAAGGCGGCAAAGCTGGCGGCAGCGGCGGCAGTCCCATACTTGGAACCTCTGGTATTGGTGGCAGCTGCATGTCTGGCAATTGACCGCTAGTTGGCGGCATTGCGGCAGGCAGTGGCGGCAAGTCTGTAATATTAGGAATTCCCGATTGTAGATGATCTTGTGTTGAAACTGCCGAATTGAGAGCCTCGTTGACAGCTGATGAAGCATCCTGCAAATTAGTCTGGCTAGAGCGCACCGAAGCATCTAGCTCTTGTAGTGTTGGCGTCTCGAGAGTTTGAGATGCTGGCAGCTCAGCGGCCACTGGTAGTTTTGCCGGTTCAGGCGTAGGCGCTGCTTCAAACTGCATTGAATATGGCTCCAAAGGTGGCAACGGCGGCAAATTTGGCACATCTTGAGAAACTGGATTGATTGGATCGATCACAGGCAAACTAGCTGCTGGCTGATTTGGAGCGGTCTTTAGTGGATCGACTGATGGCGGTTCGTCAGATTTTGTGCCACCATTGTTGAACGAGTTGAGTGCAGGAAGGGCGCTTGGCGGACTATCGATATACTTGGCCTTATCATGATTAAGAATCGTCTTGTTTTGATCTTCCAGTGTAGCTAGACGTGCATCTTCGGCTGCTTGCTCGCTAGTTGCATTTAAAACTCCTCCGAAATGCGGTTTTGGTAATTCGCTATTGTCGGTGCGTATATCTGATGGCTCTGGAGTTTGCTTAGCTGGTACCTCAAAAACTGATGGTAAGTCAACTGGTGGAAGCTCTTCTGAATTTTGCGGTTTTGCAATCTCGCCTACCTCAGCAGCTAGTTGCTCTTGGAGACTAGGCTTTTTTGCCTTGACTGGCTCAGCTGCTGGCTGCAATGCTAAAGTTTCGGCCAATTTGCGCTCGGCCTCTTCGGCGGCTGATTTTTGATTTTCGGCAGCGACTTGAGCAGCGACCTCGTCAACATCTCCCTTTTTGGTGTGAGATATGACCATAGTGCCGTCGGCAGCTGGACGGTCCAAAATCGGTTCCTCAGGTGCTTGGTCATCAGTTTTATCAGCTACTGGTGCTTCTGGCTGATCATTAACTGGTTCAATGTCAATTTCTTCAGAAGCATCTTCAACTTCTTCAGCTTCTGCTTGTTCAGCTTCTTCTAGTTTTACAGCGATCAGCTGCTGATTTGCGCCGGCAGCCATTAGTTGAGCCGCAATAGTCATGGCGTTAGAACTCGTCTTGTCGTTGCTAAAGCGTTCGGTAGCGGCCACAATACCAGTCAAAAATGCCGTTGAAATTTGCTCATCAAGCAGATTTTTATCTTCTCGTAGATTATCGGCCAATCCAGCCATTACTTCGCTGTAGCTGCTAGCGTCATCAATGTGCCACTGTAATGTACCGAGGCTACTTTTATCACTGCCGATACTGACCGATACAACACTAGCATCATGCAAAATCCGACCATGATCTTGAAGTGCTTTATCGAGGTCGGCTTCGTCTTGAGCACCCAGTGCTACCACCATCTCAACATTGTAGTCACCCGAGCTGTACTCAAGATCCTTTTCGCTAATCGTCGTATGATACGGTGTAATAAATATTTTCACCAGGTCGCCATCGACTTTGTACCGCAAATGGTCAGCCTTTTCTTTGTCGAGCGCAATGATGAAATCTCGCAGACTATTAACCGTATCTTCGAACGTTTTTTGAGGATCAAGGAATTGAATGGCTGGCGGAATTGCACCAGAAAATACCGCCGTGGCCCGCTTGTTGAGTTTGTTGACAAGCAGCGTAAAACCAAGAGCAGCAGAAAGTTCATCGACAGTCGGATCGCTGTTGACGGTCACTAAAATTGTTTCGACCTCTTTGATCGTATCAATTACTTGCTGTCTTGCTGATGTATTGGCCATTTTGTTTTTCCTATTTTGTTTTAGAGTGTCCTCACGGGGTACTATAACATAAGCATCTTTAGATAGTCAAGACGTTTTTTGGCAGTCTTTACAGAGATCAAAAAATCGTTTATACTGAATGAGATTTATAGTAATAATCTAAGTTAATAGAAAAGGATTCTCCGTGCCAATTATCAAATCAGCTATCAAACGTATGAAGCAGACTGCTATCCGTCGTGATCGCAATGTCGCCACCAAGCGTTCAATGAAATCTGCGCTTAAAGCTTTTACAGCTAAGCCATCGAACGAAACCTTACGTGAAGCTCAAAGTAGCATCGATACTGCTGTCAAGAAAAATCTGTTGCCAAAAGCAACAGCTGCACGTCGAAAAAGCGCACTAGTGAAGACGGCCAAGGCTGCCGGCGTTAAGCCGACTACAGCTGCCAAGAAAGCAACTGCAGCAAAACCTGCTGCCAAGAAAGCCACCACCGCTAAACCAGCTGCCAAGAAAACTACCACTACCAAAAAGGCCGCACCGAAAAAAGCTGCTGCCAAAAAAGCTTCAACTACTAAAAAATAGTTTTGTCTAATAAAAAGACGTCACCTAATTGGCGGCGTTCTTTTTTTGGGTGGCAGCAATGCTCGATAGCAAAACTACAACAGCTTCCCAGGCATCTACACCGGTTTTGATATTTTTATCAGTCGTGACGGCTTTTGAGACAAGTTCGCTCAATTGACTCTCGCTGGTACTACCCAAGTGTTTGTGTAAATTGCTAAGCACAAATGGATGTATCGAAAAATCAGCGGCAATTTGCTTCGTATCGCGTTTTGCACCACTTTTTAGAATCACCAAGTTACAAATCTGAGTTATCAGCAACGCTGCTACCAGATGACCGTCCTGATATTGCTTTAAGTTAGCGATCGAAACTAATAGTTGATCGGTCTTTGCAAATAAAGCTAGGTCGAGTAGTTCAAAAACATTTTCTTGGACAGCTGGCGCGCTAACAGCCTCAATCATATCATCAGTCACAGTTTCAATACCGCACAACTGCTCAATGATAGTTGCAAGCCGCTGCTGATCGATAATCATTTTTCTTTCGCCGCTATCACTCTGACGAATCGCTCGCTTCACCAATTGACTGACTTGATTGCCACTTAGTTTTAGATTTTTTGATGCAGCAAGCTGCTTCAGCCACTGCTCGGCTTGATGGATTTGTCGATCGCTCAGAAAGTCGCACTCAATCACTTTGGCTAGTTTTTGCAAGCTTTTATAAATGCTAGTTCGCTTATCAATCTTCGACTCAACAAGCATTATTTGTTTTGCATCGTCAGTTTTTGCCAGTAAATCAACGACATTTTCCCAAATAATTTTATTGCCGCTCAAATCTTTGATAATAATTTTGTTAGTGTCAAAAAAAAGCGATTGAGCAGTTGTAATTTCAATAAATTTTTCGATCGTTAGCATCTGGCCATCATAAATTGTCGGCTTATTTTCTGCCTTGAACTTAGCAAGCTCAGTATCTCGTAAGTACGAATTTTCACCAAGCAACAAAGAAATCATGGGCTAATTTTCGATAACTTTCTGGCAGGACTGGCAAACATGTGTACCGCGGCCAGCCACACGAATTTTGCTGATGATTGTACCGCAACGTCCGCACGGTAAACCGTTTTTTCGAAAGACCCGAGCAAAATCGATATAACTGCCCTTTTTGCCATCTGCATTTACATAGTTTCGATCAGTGCTGCCGCCCTTTTCAATCGATAAATTCATAACGTATTTGATCTCAGTCAGTAACTTTGCCAGCTGCTGATCGGTAATATCACGAACGCGTGTCGCTGGATGGATAGTTGCGCCCCAGAGACTTTCATCGGCATAAATATTGCCAACACCAGCTAAAACGGTTTGATCTAAAATAGCTGCTTTTACAGTTGTGTTGCTGCGTCGACGAATGCGCTCTATAAATTCTGCACTTTTGAAACTATCCTCTAGCGGCTCAGGACCAACCTTTTTCATAAAATCAATTTCTGGCACCTCAAGGCTTGCAAAAAGCTTGACCCAGCCAAACTTGCGCTGATCGTTAAAAAATAGATTGCTGCCATCGGAAAACAAAAAGCTAACTCTAGTCGAACGATCGGGCAATAGACCAATTAGCGAATCGTTAGGATGACCAGCGCCAAAATTGTTTTTGCCCCGATAGACCAATTGACCAGTCATTTTCAAGTGAATAACCAATGCGTATTCGGTCGACAAGTCGATCATCAAAACTTTTGCACGGCGACGAACAGCAATGATTTCTGCGCCGATCACAAACTGATCTACAGCCGTCTGATCATTTGGAAAACTGCGCGGCGAATCATAGACAGTCACCTGCTTAATTTTGCGGCCAATTATATATTTGTTGAGGCCACGTTTGACAGTCTCGACTTCAGGCAGCTCTGGCATACAAGACTTCTTCAATGGCGGTTATGGTTTGTGGGTTTGATTTGAATTGAATCGCTTGCATTCCTGCATTGCGTGCGCCCAAGCAAAAGTTTTCTCGGTCGTCAATCATTAAACACTGGCTTATCGGAATATCTAGTTTTGCGGCAATCGTTTCGTACATCAAATGATGTGGCTTTACAACGCCTAGTTCAAATGAAAAGGTTTTGGCCTCAAAAAGTTCGACCTGCCACGGCGCAAACAGCTCATCAAGCCAATCAGCTGAAGCATTGCTCAAAAGACCAATGCGATAATAGTTTTTCAAGTTATGACGAATGTAGGAAAAAAGTTGATCATTTGGCGAATGTCGGCTATTGAGATCAAGGATTGTTTGCTCGCTCACACCAGCTAGTTGCGCTAACTCTCGTAAATAATCAGCTTGTTTGATTTGACCTGTATCTGCCTGACGATTCAATAAGCTCGCTTGCAGCGAAGCCTGACCATCGGCAGCAAAATAACGCTCTTTGACTGCCAGCCAGCCGTCAGTTGTTAGCACTCCAAAACAATCAAATATAACAGCACGAATCATGTATGTAATTATAGCAGCTTAGAATGATAGTTGATTGGCCGAACTTACGCCATCGAGCTGTATTTCTGGCACTTGCTTGGCAAACAAGTTAGTCACTTGCTGAACACTGGCTCCAAATGTACCAGGTGAACCTTTGCAGGTCGATGTCCAGTAATGTTTCTTGACACTACCTTCGTCTAAAAATTCAAATTCATATATTCTACCAGTTGCACAAACACCGCGAAGATCGCTGGCTTGCTCTTCATCATATTTGCCAGGTTTTGTGATATTGGCTTTATCGAGTGCATAAACAAATTCTTCGTAGGCTTTTGAGTTGTTTTCGTATGATTTATTTTCTTTGACTGCCGACAAATAACCATCAAAAAGCGTATAAACGCGAGATTGCGGCGAGACACTGACTTGATAGCTCGAAAACTTTTCGTCCGCTACAATTGGACCGCGAACCGTCAGACGCACACTACGGCTAGTGTTTACAGTCAACAATTCGTCACGAGCAGTTGCAATCACTGCTTTGGTCTCTTCTGTCTTTTGGTTGTTGCCACCAAATAAATACCTGCCAGCCGATATCAAACCAGCAATAATAGCTATGATGACTATTGTAAAAATAATCATTGGCACAACACGTGATGAATTACTACGATACATACGCTATCATAATGACACAAACAGATACCGCAGTCAATATTTTAGACAATGTACTTACCTTCATTCTCGATTGCAAGCTCGATTAATTTTGCGAGTGCTTTTGTATCTTTAAACGAAAAATTAACTATTTCGCCAAGCCGACTGGTAGAGATCTGCAGCAAAACAGTATCTTGCGCGCTTGGCTTGTGATTGTTGCGAATCGTGCAAAATCCAGCAATTTCACAGCTCATTCTTTCTTCTTCGCGCATCCGATTTCGTCTTTCTAGGTCGAGCAAGCGAAAATGGAAGGCTGAGCGTGTTTTGACATCAACATTGATCGATTTCTTGCTTTTTGGGTCGGTAATCACCATATCGATGCCGCGGGCATCTTGTACACGACTTGTCATACGAACGATGTAACCCTCTTTTTTTGCACCACGAAAAACCGCAATTTCGCGGCTTAGGCCGTGAGTAATGGCTTCGAATTGTTCTTCACTAAAATTTGCTACTCCCAGCGAACTACAAAAAAAGGCTTGCTCTTGGCGAAGGCGCTCAGCAAAATTGTTTAAGTCGCTAGCATCAAGCAACAACACGGTATCGACAAAAGTGTCATTAAAGTCAATCAGCTCAAAAAGTCGCGCTTCGCGGTTGCGATAACCGCCACGATGTGAATCCATTTCTTGTTGAGCACGAACTGCCGCTGGAGTTAGCAGAAGCAATAACGCCAGACTATGGACAACATCTGATTTTTCGGCTTGTCGCAAAAAAACCGCTGCCCGACTAGTTCGGGCAATCGCTGAATGATCGCGTTCATCAATTGATCTTGTGGCATGCAGCGAGTTGTTAATGATCTGTCGCGCCTGACTATAGATCGTGCCCTGCTCATAAGCAGTCTGATCGTTGATTAAACCACGACGACGCGGCACAAACCGACGCCATTTACCTGAATATTTCATTTTGCCCACTCATCTTTCTATCTTAGCATGCTGTTGGTTTTAGACTACGAGCATAGCCCCGAATTTTTTTGCAGCCATTTGCTAAAATCGTCTGTTCCCTCGCAAGCTTTTTTGGTGACATTGAGTGAATCGGCGGTTGAGGTTCGAACGGCATCGATTTTTTTGTTTGTCTCATTTACAAAACTAACTACTTGCCAGAGCAAAAAAGCCGCGATTACCATTCCAACCACAATCATACTACCAAACAACGACACCCAAAAATTCATGATTTTCATTTGACGTACTAGTTGCTTCATCAAGACTTCATTGTTCATGATTGATCCTTTTTGTGTAAACCTGTGCTACCATATCCGGCAGTGCCTCGTACTGTCTCATCGAGCACATCGACTTCTTCGAGATCAGCTTTTTCGTGACGCGCAATTACCATTTGCGCCACGCGCATCTGCGGCTCGACTACGAAGTCTTGCTTAGAAATATTGTGCAAAATTGCACCAATTTCACCACGATAATCTGCGTCAATTGTACCGACTCCATGAGCTGGAACAATCCCATGCTTATACGCCATACCACTGCGACCGCGTATTTGAGCTTCGTAGCCAACTGGTAGCGCAAGTCCAAATCCGCATGGTATCAATACAGTTTCACCTGCATGAATTGTAAC
>Ga0075152_10003992_pt1 | contig 10196 bp, 16 predicted proteins | sample JI61114C2DNA_FD_70964 | JGI IMG/M metagenome (GOLD analysis project Ga0075152, IMG submission 70964) | Wastewater effluent complex algal communities from Wisconsin, to seasonally profile nutrient transformation and Carbon sequestration -... | ecosystem: Engineered > WWTP > Effluent > Algae...
AGCCTATACAATTCGGGCTATGGAGTCACTGAGGATGACCTGAAACAACTGCATATAACGTCCGACTACTTGCATAAGTTTCTGGGCAAACTGGACGTTGAGGAAAGTCGACTCTTTTCAGAAAGGTTCGCCATTGAGGAGAAGATAAAAGACCACAGCAAGGAATTCGGAAAGAAGGTACAGGAGCTGTTGAAGGAGCTCTAAAAGTTGAGGGAGTTCGGAAGCAGGATGCTGAAGGACTCGGCAATCTCCCTGACCGAAGGATGTCGCAACCGCATTGACCAGTATAAGCTGGAGATGCAGAAGGAGATTATCGAGAAGGAGTAAATGCTGGGTATGAACGTAAGCTAGTTCCCGAAACTATTGGAGGCTGACCTGCATCTGAGACCCTTCGAAGAGTTGTGGGTCTTGGTGCGTGACTTCAGCAGTAGCTATGCAGTTTGGACCAAAGATTCAATCTTCAAGCAGGATTCCGAAGCGATAGAGCTCCAAGTCAAGCAGATGATTCAAGCCTCGCTGCGTCTTAGTCAGTCGTTCCCGAAGGTGCCTAATTCCACCAAGGTGGCAACCGAGTGCTTCAATGATCTATCGTAGTTTCAGAAAAACATTCCGGTGATAGCAGTGTTCTCCAACCCAGGATTGAAGGAGCGCCATCTCAACGAAATTTCGAGGATGCTGGAAGTGACAGAACCAATCCGAACAGACCAGAACATCTCGCTGAACAGGCTGCTGAATATGAGTGTGACGAGCCATTTAGGCAACCTTTAAGTGATAAGCTAAACAGCCACGAAGGAGCACATGATTGAGCTTACTCTCGCAAAGATGAATGCCTAATGGGAGCCAATTTTGCTCGAAACGAAACCGTTCAAAGAGACTGGTACGCATGTTATCATGGGGAGCTCCATCGAATAGATACAATCAATACTTGATGACCACAGCATGAAGACAATCACTATGAAGGGATCCATTTATGCGAAGACCTTCCAAACCGAACTCGATAACTTCGATAGTTGGCTAACTTACTCCAACGAGTTCCTCGAGCTAGCTATCAAGGTGCAGACATCTTGGATGTACCTCTAACCAGTGATGACTTCGCCTGACATTCTCAAACACCTCTCGGTTTAGGGCATGAAGTTTAAGGCAGTGGATTAGATGTGGCGGCTTACCATGATGTACGTCACCAGCCGCTCTAAAATGGTAAGGATCACATAGGATCGTGGGTACCTACAAAAATTGAAGGAATGCAATAGTAACCTCGAAATTGTACAACGTGGGCTCAATGCTTACCTGTAATCCAAGAGACTCAGCTTTCCGAGATTCTTCTTCCTCAGCAGCGAACAACTTCTCGAAATACTGTCTTAGACCAAGGACCCAACAAAGGTGCAGCCACATCTGAAAAAGTGCTTCGAAGGCATTCAAAAGCTTAACTTCGAGGATATGAAGAACATTCTTGGTATGTACAGCTCCGAGGGGGAGTATGTCAAATTCACAACCAAGATCAACACCACACTGGCAAGGGGCAACGTCGACCAATGGCTCGTTCAGGTCGAAGCAGCCATGATCGAAAATGTTAGGAGAGAAGTGCAGGAGTCGCATTTCGAATTCAGTAAAATGGCGAGAAAAGACTGGGTCTTGAGTCGGTGCGGTATGGCTGTCCTGAACGTTGATATGACCAACTGGACAGCTGATGTGTAATCTTCACTGAAGAAAGGGAGAGGCCTAGCTGCAGTTGTATAAAGAATGGGGCGTTAGCTTACTCATATCATCGAACTAATCCGATCACCAACGTTGAAGGAACTCGATCGGCTTACCCTCGAAGCACTAATTGTCTTATCAGTGCACAACCAAGATATTACGCAGGCGCTCCACAAGAATGGCACCACCTCCATAAACACCTTCGGATGGCAAAGCCAGATGCGCTACTACTTCGTCAACATGGACACCGAGGTTAGAGTTCTCAATGCCGTCTGTGAGTATAACAATGAGTATCTCGGCAACTCCAGCAGGCTAGTTATCACGCCCCTTACCGATCGTTGCTATCGCACACTCTGCTCAGCAGTTTACCTCAACTACGGTGGAGCACCAGAAGGGCCAGCAGGCACAGGCAAAACCTAAACTGTGAAGGACCTGGCAAAGGCACTGGCAAGGCAATGCGTGGTGTTCAACTGCTCGGACGGACTCGACTATAAAGCAATGGGTAAGTTCTTTAAAGGTCTGGCGTCATCAGGTGCCTGGTCGTGCTTTGACGAGTTCAATCGTATAGACTTGGAAGTACTGTCGGTGGTTGCCCAACAAATCCTCACGATTCAAATTGCTCGGACGAAGGGCCTCCAAAAGTTCTTATTCGAAGACACCGAAATATCAATGAAGAAAACTGCGAATTGCTTCATCACAATGAATCCGGGCTATGCTGGCCGAAGCGAACTGCCTGACAACCTTAAAGCACTCTTCCGTTCGGTGGCTATGATGGTACCCGACTACGCCATGATTGCTGAAATATCTCTGTACTCATACGGTTTCACTGATGCTCGAAACCTCGCGAGGAAGATTGTCACGACTTACAAACTCTGCTCGGAGCAACTATCCTCACAGGAGCATTACGACTATGGCATGCGAGCTGTCAAGAGTGTTCTGGTAGCTGCTGGAAACCTTAAACGTCGCTATCTCACCGAACACGAATCGGTGCTTATGCTCAAAGCCATTAACGATGTCAATATGGCAAAGTTCTTGGCCTTCGATATACCGCTCTTTGAAGGAATTACCAGCGATCTCTTCCCCGGAATCAAAGCACCTGAGGTCGACTATGCAGCTCTCCTAAGTAGCCTTGACAAGGTACTGCAAGAGCACAATCTACAACCGTCAGCATATCTGATAGAGAAGGTTGTGCAGATCTACGATATGATCCTTGTGAGGCATGGACTGATGGTCGTGGGCCTTCCCTTCAGCGGTAAGACAACAGCCCTCAGCATGCTGGCCAAAGCACTCACTCTTTGCTCCAAGGAGCAGTCCATGCAGTAATACGCGGTTGAAACGAGCGTAATAAACCCGAAATCTATAAGCCTCAAACAACTATACGGTTCATACGACGAAGTTTCAAATGAGTGGTCAGATGGTGTGCTCGCAGTCAAGTTCCGACATTTCGCTCGTTCGGAGTAATCAACTCGGAAATGGCTTATACTGGATGGCCCAGTCGACGCTGTTTGGATTGAGAACATGAATACCGTGCTGGATGACAACAAAAAACTGTGTTTAAACAGTGGTGAAATCATCGCTATGAACCGCTTCATGAATCTCATCTTCGAGCCAATGGATCTTCTAGCCGCATCACCAGCGACTGTGTCTCGCTGCGGTATGATCTACATGGAGCCAGCAAGCCTGGGTTCAATGGTCCTATTCGAGAGTTGGTTGGCGAGACTAAGACCATAGCTACACGAATCGGTAACTGAAGAGATCGTCAAGCTATTCGAACTGAGCTATGCCGGCTGCTACCGATAAGTCCTGAACCTCAAGTCGATCAGCTACGTAAGCCAGGCAAGTCTCATTGTAACGTTCCTAAGGATGCTCGAGGCACAGCTGCAACCATTTATCACGGTGAAAGAACTCTACGATCGCATTGACATCAAGAACAAGTTTAACGTGGTGGGAAGTCTTTACCTATTTAGTTTGGTGTGGACGTTCGGTGGATGCCTGGACTCAGCCAGTCGTAAACCATTCGACATCTATGCCAAGAAGATATTTGCTGCGGACCTCTCCACAGAAAAAGGCAAGAAGAAAAAACTCGCGATTCCCGAAAAAGGAAGCCTCTTCGACTACGGTTTCAGGATGAACTTGGAGAAGAGTACTGGAGAGTGGTACAGATGGGTCGACACCCTTCAGGAATAGACGTTGAATCTGAAGAAGACACCTCTCCATCAGATCATTGTGAAGACTGCAGATACTGTGCGGTATGAGTTCCTTCTTGAACAGTCGATCAAAGAGTCGCTGCCAGTACTGCTATGCGGACCTACGGGAACTGGTAAGACTACATATGTCAAGAACCTGCTGCTCAACAAATTGCCCAAGGAAAAATACACGCTTGTGGAGATGATGTTTTCAGCTCAAACATCATCCAACCAAACTCAATAGCAGTTGGAAAGTAAACTAGAAAGAAGAGGCAAGGGTCTGGTAGGACCAAAGATTGGCAAGCTCATTCTGTTCGTTGATGACCTGAATATGCCTGTCAAGGAAAAGTACGGAGCGCAACCACCCGTTGAACTATTGAGACAGTGTATTGACCAAAATGGTTTTTACGACCACAAGGAGAAGGAGCGACCCTTCCGTCGAGTGATTGACTTACTGTTCGTGTTCTGCATGGGGGAACCTGGAGGTGGACGCACTTTCCTGAGCCCACGTTTCCTTCGACATTGCAATCTTGTGTCAGTAACGGTATTTGATGATGAGACTCTCAACAGGATATTCATGAGCCTTCTGAGTGCCAGCTTCCGAAACCATTCTTAGTAACGACACCTCCCCAACCTGCTTTCACATTGTATTACAATCTACAGTGAGTGTGCCAATAAGCTGCTCCCAACGCCCACCAAATCCCACTACCTCTTCAACTTGAGAGATCTCTCCAAGCTAGTGCTTGGAATCTGCCGTGCTGACAAGGAGAAAGTGCATAGCGAGAATATTGGAAGACTATTCGCCTACGAAGCCAAACGAGTATTCATGGATCGATTAGTGGGCAGTGACCGTGAGCTGGTGGACCGTTGGATCAAGGATATCGGCAAGCGCTGGGGTAAGAATGTGAAGGATGTTTACTGGACAGATATACTGACTTCTGGTGCCAGTTCACTCAGCCATAGCTACGAGGAGGTTGCTGACATCGAAAAAGTGAATATCGCTGCAAGTGCAGCTCTGACCAACTACAACATGATTAGCAACAAACCGATGGATCTTGTGCTCTTCAACTTCGCGCTCGAGCATTTGCTAATTATACTCCGAATAATCAAGCAGCCCAAAGGGAACGCGTTGCTAGTCGGAGTTGGCGGCAGTGGAAGGCAATCAATGACTCGATTGGCCTGCTATATTTGCGACTTTGAGCCCTGCTAAATTGAAATAACCCGAAACTACAGCCTCCCGCACTTCCGAGAAGACATGAAGAGGGTCATGAAGCTCGCCGGTGTCAAGAATCGGCAGACTGTGTTCATCTTCAACGATGGCCAAATCAAGGAGGAATCGTTTGTGGAGGACCTCAATAACCTGTTGAACAGTGGATAGGTACCCAACCTATTCCCTCACGATTAGAGGGTGTAGTTAGTGGAAACAGTCCGGAAAGATGCACAGCAATCCGACCCAGAGCTGGTGAGTATCCAACAAATCTACACCTTCTTTGTGGAGCGAGTGAAGCTAAACCTTCGTGTGGTGTTGTGTTTCAGTCCGATCGGCGAGATGTTCCGTACTCGAGTACGAATGTTCCCTTCGCTTGTGAACTGTACCACCATCAACTGGTACGAAGATTGGCCGAAAGATGGACTGATATCAGTGGCCAAGAAGTTCCTCGGGGAGGTGGAGCTGGAGAATAAGGAAAGCTACCATTAGCTATGCCAGTGGCTTCACGAAAGTACCAAAACCTGGAGTGTGTAGTACAAGCTTCTACTGAAGAGACACTACTACGTGACGCCTACAAGCTACATCGAGCTGATCTCATGCTTCAAGAGTATCCTTGCAGACAAACGGAAACTCAACAAACAACTGATCTACAAGTACGAAAACGGCTACATCAAGATCATCGAAACTGAAAAGGCAGTGGAAGAGATGAAACTTAACCTTGAAGAGATGAAACCGGTGCTGAAGAGAGCTGCATAGGACACCCTCATGAAGATGGAACAGGTGGCTGACCAAAAGAAGGAGGCTGATGTTATCATGGAGCAGATTGCCAGTGAAGAGGCTGTGGTCCTTACGGCAGTTAGCTAGGCCAACGCTATCAAGCAGGACTGCTAGAAGGATCTTGCAGTGGCACTTCCACAGCTCCGAGCAGCCGAGAATGCATTGCTGGTGCTCGACAAGAACAAACTGACTGAATTGAAGACTATGATGAACCCTCCGCTGGCCGTGAAGCTCGTCATGCAAGGAGTCTGCCTACTGATCGATCCTCAACCGAAAGAAAAAGTGAAGAACGAGAAGACCCTGAAGATGGAGACTGACTGGTGGGCAGCAAGTGTGCGATTGTTGGGTAACCCTAAACTGTTGAACAACCTTGTGGAATTCGATAAGTAAAATGTGGCCGAGCAAATAATTGTGAACCTGGGTAAATTCTTGAACGATCCCAACTACCGAGAGTCCCTGGCTGAATAGAACGTTGCTAACAGCTCTCAAGCCTGCGAGTGCCTCATCAAGTGGATCAACGGTATCTATAACTTCTACTGGGTCAACAAGAAGGTCAAGCCAAAGAAGTAGTCACTGAAGGAAGCTGAAGCAAAGGTGTCTGTGCTCAACAAGAAGTTAGCAGTAAAGCAGCAAGAGCTGGCAGCAGCCAACAAGAAGGTAGAGAATCTGAATGCTGAACTGAAACGAGCATAACACAACCGCGACCGCCTGGAAAAGGAATACAAGATTTGCGAAGTGTCGCTTGAACGCGCCTCCACCATTATCGACAACCTTGGAGGTGAGAAGACGAGGTGGCTAGACCTTGCCAACTTCAACAAGGAATACGCAAAGAAACTCGATGCAGAGGTGCTGCTTGCGAGTTCTATTGTTGCTTACCTCGGAGTGTTCACCCAGGCCTTCCGCAACCGCATTGTTGAACAGTGGCGACAGTAGGCATCGAAACACTTAGCGATGAGCTCAGACTTCTCCTTGAGAAAGATTCTTGGCGACGCTATTAAAATCCGCGAGTGGAACTTAAATGGGCTGCCCTTGGACGAATACTCGACTGAAAACGCGTTAATACTGTTCACTTCTCGTAGGTGGCCGCTTATGATTGATCCACAGGGTCAAGCGAACCGTTGGCTGAAGAAGTTGGAAGCTGATCGCAAACTATCAGTTATCAAGCTCAGTGATGAAGGGTATTTGCGGACTTTGGAAAACTGTATACAGTTTGGCACGCCTGTCTTGCTGGAGAACATCGGGTAAGAGATCGACGCAGCAATTACCCCGGTGTTGATGAAGCAAACTTATAAAAAAGGTGCTACAACCTACCTGAAGCTGGGAGAGCAAGTGCTGGTCTACTCCAACGACTTCTGCCTGTACTTGACAACAAAGCTGCGGAACCCACACTACCTCCCATAAACAAGCACAAAAGTGACTCTGATAAACTTCATGATTACGGAGGAAGGACTGACGGATCAGCTGTTGGCCATTGTCGTCTCCAAAGAGCGGCCGGACCTCGAGACAGAAAAGGAGAAGCTGATCGTTGAAGGAGCAGAGAATAAGAAGACTCTCCAAAGCATTGAAGACAAGATCCTTGATGTACTGAGCAACAGCCAGAACATTCTCGCTGACTAAACAGCGATCAAGGTGTTATCAGCCAGCAAACAAAAGTCCAACGAAGTCAGTCAAAAACAAATCGAAGCTGAAGAGACCGAAGCATTGATCGATGTGGCTCGTAAGTAGTACACCCCAATCGCCTCCGAAGCAAGCATGTTGTTCTTCGTAGTTAGCGACCTCGGCAACATTGACCCGATGTACCAATACTCGCTCAACTACTTCATTGAGCTGTTCTCCCAGTCTATTCGCAACAGCTAAAAGTCAGACGAACTCAAGGAGCGATTGAATAACCTCAAGCACTACTTCAGGTTGATGCTGTTCAACAACATCAGTCGCAGTCTGTTCGAAAAGCATCGACTGTTGTTCTCGGTGCTGATTACCATGAGGATGCTCAAGGTTGATCAGGAGCTGTTAAGGTTCTTGCTTACCGGAGGAACAGAGGTCGGTGGAAAGTTGCTGGATATGCCTAAACTGCCTTGGCTTACAGCTAAAATGTGGGCTGAACTCAATCGACTCAGCAACTACCCCGGATACGATCACATATGCTTCATGTTCAATGAGCCTTCGGCAATTACCTTGCTGGAAAACATTGTGAGATCAGCAAAGCCGCTGGACGAAAGATTACCTGGGACTCTTAACTCAATGGACACTTTTGGGAAGTTGCTCGCCTACAGATGCCTACGGCCGGACAAAATGATACCTGCTTTCCAAGCACTCGTTGAAGAGACTCTAGGACCAGAGTTTATACGATCCCTTCCCTTCGATCTCAGCAAAATCTACCCGGATTCAAACGCGATAACTCCCCTCATTTTCCTCCTATCTCCAGGGTCAGATCCATTTGTAAGTCTCAACTCATTCAGCCAAGAGAAAAAGAAGGAGATGTTTAGTATCAGTTTAGGACAAGGACAGGGGCCTCTTGCCTAGAAGCTTATCACTGAAAATTCACACAAGGGTGGATGGGTGGTGCTACAGAATTGTCACTTAGCAACTACATGGATGGGAACGCTTGAAAAGATTGTCGAGAACCTGTCGACACAGGGAGGAAAGATCAATAGGGACTTCCGTCTGTGGTTGACTTCATATCCAACTGAAATTTTTCCTCAGTCAGTGCTTCAACAGAGCTTGAAAATTACCAACGAGCCTCCTAAGGGTCTGAAGAACAACCTCTTACTATCCTTCCTAACAGATCCAGTCAAAGACCCAGAGTTCTTCGAGTCGAGTCTCTACACTAAACCCTTTAAACGACTACTATACAGCCTCTGTTTCTTCCACGCAGTCGTTCAGGAGCGTCGTAAGTATGGTCCATTAGGTTGGAACATATCCTACGAGTTTACTGATAGTGACCTACGAATAAGCTGCCGACAGTTGAAAATCTACTTGGACGGGATGGTTAAGGGTTAGATCCCTTTCGAAGCCCTAATATACCTCACAGCCGAATGCAACTATGGAGGAAGGGTTACAGACGATAAGGATCGAAGGCTAATCATCACACTGCTCAAAGACTATTATAATGCTGGAGTCGTGGAATCAGAAAATCACAATTACGGACCTACTGATGAGTACATCCTCAGGGGGGAGATTGAAGGTTACGAGCATTTCCTGGCTTACATTGAAGGCCTTCCAAATGAAGGTTCGCCATAGCTGGTTGGATTGCATCCCAATGCTGACATCACCAAAGACATGAACGAAAGCAGTGCGCTTCTGGAATCGCTATTAGCCTGTTCATCTGAAAGCGGTTCTTCCAAGGGAGCATCGTTGGAGGATACTCTTAACAACCTACTAGATGCTATCTTGGCTGACTTTCCAGCCAAGTTCGACCTCGAATCTGCTCTGAGTAAATACCCAGTTATCTATGAACAGTCAATGAACACTGTCCTCAACCAGGAACTTAATAGATTTAATCGACTGTTGCAGACCATTTAGGATTCGCTGCATGATCTCAAAAAGGCACTGAAGGGTTTGCTCGTCATGAGCAGTCAACTCTAAAGAACGGCCAAATCCCTCTACGATGGAAAGGTACCCGACTTATGGATGGAAAAATCATATCCGTCACTTAAGCCACTCGCAAACTACATCGCCGATCTAAAACAACGAACTGCGTTCTTTGCTCGGTGGGTGGAACATGGGGTTCCTCAGTCTTTTTGGCTGAGTGGGTTCTTCTTTACCCAGTCGTTCCTCACAGGTGTCCTTCAAAACTACTCGAGAAAGGTCAAGGTACCAGTCGATGAAGTTGTATTCGATTTCAAGATCATCAAAGAAGTAACACCTCATGAGCACGGAGCAATAATCTATGGGTTGTACATAGAAGGGGCTCGCTGGGATGAGTTCAAGGAGGTACTGGAATAACCGTTCCCCAAGCAGCTGTTCTGCGAGTGTCCGCTAATCTACCTGAAACCGGCTCAGCTCAGCGAGGGCCATGAATACAAGTACTACGAGTCACCGATGTATAAGACCTCGACACGTCGAGGCGTGCTGTCGACGACCGGCCATTCCACAAACTTCGTGATGTACGTCAAGATGCCCACACAAAAGCCGGCGGAACATTGGATAAAACGCGGTGTGGCTCTGCTGACTCAACTCAACGACTGACCTGATTAAATCAAACTGCTTGACTTTGGAGATGAAGTAGTTTATTGCCTCCTCTTGCCGACTTTACGTCAATAAATTGGTATTTGATTAAGTACAAAAATGAGATCGTTCTTTCAAACACATTACTCCAAATTCTTCCA
>Ga0075152_10003993_pt1 | contig 10196 bp, 7 predicted proteins | sample JI61114C2DNA_FD_70964 | JGI IMG/M metagenome (GOLD analysis project Ga0075152, IMG submission 70964) | Wastewater effluent complex algal communities from Wisconsin, to seasonally profile nutrient transformation and Carbon sequestration -... | ecosystem: Engineered > WWTP > Effluent > Algae...
TTGGTCAGGATCGGCACGGTCTGGCCGAGCAGCCAGGCCAGCGGGCAGAGCACGCAGCCGATGAAAAACAGGTAGGCAACGAGCATCGGTTGCAGGTGGGCGAACATCCAGTCCACCGAAACGCCGGCCAGCCCGACCCCGGCCAGCGCTGCGGCGATCAGGAAATTGCGCGCCACGATGGCGGTGTAGTTGCCGGCCACTTTGGCGCCGGCGGCGTAACCGAGGGCCAGGGCGAGCAGGAAGAAGCCGATGGTCGGTGCGGTGACGACAATCGAACTGCCGATGTGCGGCACCAGCCGGCGCAGGGCAATGACTTCCGCGCCGAGCGAACAGAAGCCTTCGATGAAAACAATGGTGTAGAGCAGGAGTCGCGACATCGGCGAATTATCCGTCAAGCCTTTATGAATTTGACGCTTCGGAAAGAGCGCTGGCTAAAGTCGGCAAGTAACCCGCTGGTTGAGGGCTTGATCGGTTGGCGGTTGAGTCCGCCGCAATGCAAAAACAGGGCCGAAGCCCCGTTTTTGTACTGTTTTTCGGGTTGACCGCAGCCAGCCGGTCATCGCCCGATTTGGACGCTTATTTGGCGGTAGGTGCCATGACGCCGATTGCCAGCACCTGTAGATAGGTGCCTTCGACCTGATCACCGACCTTGATCTGGGAGAGTAGAGCAGCATCCTTAATCTTCAGCTCGTAAACGTTGCCCTTGGCACCCTTGATGCTGATTTTCTTGGCCTTGGTATTGACGGTGACGACATCGGCGACGAAGTGAGTTTCGGTGCCGACAATGGCGGCGGGCTTTTCACCGGGTGCAGCGCGGGCGCCATCAGCCATTTCTTCCGTAACGCGCAGGCCCGGGCCTTTTTTCAGCTTGAGCGACACGGCTCTGGCGTACTCGGCGACGACGTGGTCGCCGACCTTGACCTGAGCAAGATTGCGCACTTCCTTGCCGACCACGACTTGGGCGATGGTGCCATCTTCCAGCTTGAGGCCGACTTTGCGCGACGGCAGATCAATCGACATCACCTCGGCATCAGTCCGAATTGCCGAGCCTGCGATGTACGCTGGCGTGGCTTTTGATGCCGGGGCATCTGCGGCCATGGCCGGGGTGGTGATCAAGCCGGCGGCCAGTAGGGCGGCAACGATAAATTTTTGCATTGAATTGACTCCTGAATAAAATCAAATGGCAGCGCCACCATAACGGCACCTTGGGTAAAACATGCCAATACATTAGCACGATGGTATTGCCGGGCGGTACAAAATCCGCTGTTTGACCTCGCCAATTTTGCCCTGCTGTATAGCGTGGCAGGCTTTTGGAAGGTCACCAGCGGCAAGTGGCAGCTAAATTTTATTTGCCTGCGCCGAATGAATAATCAGCCGAACATGTCCTCATACATTCGCCCGGCCCAGGCAAAATCTTCGGTGACCAGATCGTCGCGGCGCAGATTGTCGTCATCCTGATCCTGAATGATGATGCCCTTGTCGTTGACGTGGTACTGGAAGCGCACGGCAACATCCTCGCGCGGCGCAGTGTTGACCATCATGAAGCAGAGGTTGTCCGGCAACGCGTACTTGGGTTCGCGGCCCTTGACCCGTTCGCTGATGTATTTGGCGACAATCTTGGCGTGTGCGTTGGCAACATGGCCGGCTTTTGGATAGAAAAGGAACTGTGGCGAAACGACACCGACTGAGTCGCCGATCACGTAAACGTCCGGGTCGTCCTTCATGTTCAGGAAGAAGGGATCGACGCCGGCCCAGCCCGTTGGCTTGCCTTCGGCATTTTTGCCAATGACGCCGGCCTTCCAGGCCATGTCGCCGGCCTGGTGCGGCGCCATCAGAATGCTGTGGTCGAAACTGAAGTCGCCAACCGCCGTCTTGATCTTCTTGTTGAAGGGATCGACTTCCTTGATTACCGCCTTTGGCACGTAGGTAATCTGGTCCTTGTAGAGATTCTCAAAGGCTTCCTGAAAGCCGCCGGTAATCGGGCGCGGGCTGTCTTTCGGATCAAGGATGATGATCCGGCCCTTGATCTTGCGCTCCTTGAAGAGTCCGGCGATCAGGCAGGCGCGCTCGTAAGGCGAGGGCGGGCAGCGATGCGGCGGCGGTGGCAGCGTCATCACCAGATCACCGCCCTTGAAGTTCTGAATGCTCTCCTTGAGAGCAAAGTGTTCAGCGTTGGGAATGTAGGCCGCCGGGAAATGCGCCTTGGTGTATTCGGCAGCCTTGCGGTCATTGCCGAACCAGGCTTCGTAGTTGTAGCGGATACCGGCACCGACGATCAGATAGTCGTAATCGATCCAGCCCTGGGCGGTGATGACACGCTTTTTGTCACGCTCGAAGGCGGTGACTTCGGTCTGGATAAACTTGTAATCATATTTTTGCGCGACTTTCAGGTAGCTGAAGGTCAGGAAGTTAGTGTCGACGACATCGACCAGCCACTTGTTGCTCATCGGGCAGGAAAAGAAGACCGGGTTGCGTTCGAGCACGACAACATCCAGCGTCGGGTCCAGTTTCTTCAGGTGTTTGGCGGCGCTGATGCCGCCCCAGCCCCCACCACAGACAACCACCCGTTTGCCCGTCGCTTTCGGCAGCAGCGGGTCGGATTGCATATTGATCAGGAAAGGTAGCGGGCTGGTCGGCTGCGCCAGCGCGCCGGTGGCGCCCAGCACGGCGCCGGCAGCCAGGAATTGGCGGCGATTAAAAGTCATTTCAGTCTCCATTCGTTAAACCACCGAGGCACGGAGATGCCCCGGTTTACAGGTGATCCCGCAAGGGATCGTCGAAGGCAGCAGGCGCTACGTAGAGCGCCCATCAACACTGCCAGGCTGATTCTAGACTGACTGGCCGGCAAAACGTGTTGCGTTGTCAGGGGGGGGGGGCTTGGGGTGCCCTGCGGATTTCGCGTTTGATCACTTTAGTCGCACGATCGGCTGGGGCTCATCCCGATTGCCCTGCGCTAGCCGCCGATAAATAGTCGATTTTCAAGTCGCGCGTACGGCTTCAATGGCGGCGCAATTTCTGCCACATGCTCCAACTGAAGAAAAACAGGCCGATCCAGATCAGCCCGAAGCTGACCAGACGGGCGGTTTGCAGCGGTTCGCCGAAGATCCAGATGGCGGTGATGAACTGCATGGTCGGGTTGATATACATCAGCATGCCGACGGTGGCCAGATCGAGCCGTTGGGTAGCGGCGGCGAAGGCCATCAGGGGTACGGCGGTGAGAATGCCGGCACCGACCAGCAATGCTGCGGTCGACGTCTCGTGGGCGGCAAAAACCATATGCCCGCTCTGGAACTGCCAGATCGCGTAGATGCCGCAAATCGGCAGCATGGCCAGGGTTTCCAGCCAGAGGCCGGAGAGCGCATCGACTGGCACTTGTTTACGCACCAGGCCGTAGGTACCGAAGGTGGCGGCGAGAAATAGCGATACCCAGGGCAGGCTGCCCAGCGCAATGACTTCGTTGATGATGGCGGCCACGGCAAAGCCGACTGAAATCCATTCCAGCTTGTTGAGGCGTTCTTTCAACACCAGCAGCCCGAGCAGCACGTTGACCAGCGGCGTCAGGAAATAGCCGAGGCTGGAGGCGACGACTTGCTGATGGGTGACGGCCCATAAAAACATCAGCCAGTTGCTGGCGACCAGCAAGGCGGCGAAGGCAAGCATAGCGAACTGGCGAGGGGTCTTGAAAACCGCTAGCACATTGCCCCAGCGTTGGCGCAGGGTGAGCAGAATGCCGACAAAGACGCAGGACCAGACGGCGCGGTTGGAGAGCACATCCATCGGTGAGATATGGGAGAGCTGACGAAAATAGAGCGGAAAGAAGCCCCATATGCCGTAAGCGAGCAGGCCGAAGCCGATGCCGGCGAGGTGTGTTTTCCGGTTCATCCGGCTCAGGGCTTGTCGCGCAGGAGTTCTAGTGCCGGCGAGCGGAAATCGCGTCGGTAGAGCACGATGAGCACAGTCAGGGCGAGGGTGCCGAGGACCACTGGGCTGAGCAGCCAGCCGGAGGCGGCGAGGCCGAAGTAGTAGGCGCGGATGCCGCGATTGAAGTCGTCGCCGGCCAGGTTGTTGGCCCCGGCGACGCGCTGGGCATATTTTTCATTGATCGGCTGGTCGGCCTGGCCCTGCGGCGCTGCGCCGACCAGAATGGAGAGCAGGTTGAACTGGCGCAATGACCAGGTGAACTTGAAGTAGGCGAAGACGAAAGAAACGAGGACTAGCATCAGCTTGATTTCGAGCAATTCCCGATTGCCGATGCCGCCGAAAGGCAGTTCGGCGGTGACGCTGATCAGCTTGTCGGAAGCGCCCAGCGCCGCGACCAGACCGGCGATGATGTAGATGGTGGTGTTGGCGTAGAAGGAAACGCTGGTCATCAGATTGCCGATCAGGGTTGAGTCGGCAACGCGAATTTCCCGCTCCAGCATGCGCCGCGCCCAGTCCAGCCGGTAAGTCTGGGTGGTCCGCACCAGGCCGCTGTCGCCCCAGCGACTATGCTCGGAAAACCAGGCATAACCGCCCCAGCAGGCAAAGAAAAGGACCAGAGAAATCCAGTCGACCGCAGAAAGGTGAGGGAGCGCGTGCATGGGCAGGAGTTTGCCACAAGGGAGCGAGGGTTTAGATGCTCGGATAGCTCGGTTGATCGAATCATGCCGATCTCGAACGAGATATCGAACCGGTTATCATGGAATAGGGAATGCTTGCTTCCTCAAGCTCTTGGCTTACTTTTCAGGTATCGGTCGAATGGTGAAGTGTCCTGCCGGGAGTGCTTGCTTTTTGGTATATTTGCAATTATTTCTCGTTTTTGCTTAATGATGTCACAATATATAGGTCATCAAAAAAATTTCCAGTTATGGCGACACTGACTCCCTATAGCAATAAAAGCATTCTCATCCTTGATGATTTGCCGGAAATGCGCAGTTCGCTTCGTTCGCAGGTGGGTAGCCTGGGCTGCGAGCGCGTGGCAGTCAGCAGCAATGTCAAGGATGCGCTGGAGCAGTTCAAGAGCAATGCATTTGATGTCATTCTCTGCGATTACTACTTGGCAGGCGGGACTGACGGCCAGCAGTTTCTGGAGTTTCTGCGTACCCGAAATATCATTGGGCGCGGCGTCTTGTTCGTGATGATAACGGCCGAAAAGAATTACGAAAGCATCGTTACTGCGGCTGAATGTTTGCCTGATGATTATCTGCTCAAGCCTTTCACCGCCGATGTTCTCAAGATGCGGCTGGAGCGTCTGCTTGAGAAAAAACAGCGTCTGGCGCGGGTCGATCAGTTGCAGGACAAGGGTGACTGGGTAGGTGTGATCGCCGCCTGCGATGTCATCATTGCCGCCAAGGATCGTTACCTGGTGGATGCTATGCGCATTAAGGGCAACGCATTGCTGATGGCCGGGCAAGCGGTCGAAGCCATCGATTTTTACCAACAGGTCTTGACCATGCGTCCCTTACCCTGGGCCAAGCTGGGTTTGGCTCGCGCTTTGCAGAAAAAGGGCGATGCGACGCTTTCAGTCGCTGCCCTGAGTGAATTGATCGCTGAGTCACCCCGTTTGATGGCGGCTTATGATCTGCTCGGTAAACTGCATCTAGAGTTGGGAAATGCCGATGCAGCACTGGCAACGCTTGATAGCGCGCGGACGATTTCGCCTAACTCGCTGGCCCGGCACCGTGCGATTGCATCGGTCGCCGAGGTGCAAGGGGATTTCCAGCGCGTGGAGCAGGCGCTGGATCAGGTCGTCAAAAAGACACGCAATTCTCCGTTACGCGAGACCGAAGACATTGCCCGCCTGGGCAACGCACTGACCGAAATGGGCGAGCCCGCCAAGGCCGTGACGCTGCTTGAAGAGGCGCGAAAAAACTTCAAGGAAGATGCAAATAATCCTTTAATGGCTGCAGTAGAAGCCATCGCTCATCAAAAAGCGGGCAACCCCGAGAAGGCTGAAGCGGCGCTGGAGCGCGCCATGAATGGTGACCTGGCAAAACTTCCGCCCGCTGTGGTCATGACGGTTGCCAAAGCCTGCCTGAGTGCCGGCAAGCAGACCGCTGCCCAGGAAATCATGAAAAATCTGGTGCAAAGCAACCCTGAATCAACCGGGCTGCACGCGCAAATCTCGACGGTTCTTCGCGATAGCGGTGCCGGTGACGTTGCCGAGACGCTGGTGGCGGAGAGCATTCGGGAAATGATCCAGCTCAACAACGAGGCTGTGGTGCGCGCCAGGGCTGGCGAACTGGCGCTTGCCGCCGAAATGTTGACTGAAGCAGCGCTGCGCCTGCCTGCCAACATGCAAGTGGTATCCAATGCCGCAGCCGCTCTGCTGTTCGATATCTGGAAAAATGGGCTTGATCCAGCCAAGCTGGGCAAAGCCCAAATGTTTCAGCAAGCGGTCATGGCGCAGGCGCCAAGGCATCCCAAGCTGGCGGAGATCGATGAGTTGTTTAGCCGTATCCGCAGCAAATACTCCCCGGTACAAAAATAATGCAGTTTGTCGATCTCGCCGCGCTCACTATTCATGACGTCAAGAACCGTCTGGCGATTCTTGCCAGCCGGGCTGAAACCAGAGGGGATGGCGAAACAGTTCATGATGCCTTGACAGCCGCCGCGACGCTGACCCAACTCCTGCTTTTCTACAAAGCCGAAAAAGGCAGTCTGAGTGTCGATATCGATGCTCGCGTGCCGGCCGATTTGCTTGAAGAACTGGCCATGGAAATTGGCAAACAAACCGCGTTGACCGTAGCAGTGAGTGTTGGCGAGGCGCCGACGCTGTGGTTTTACGATGAAGCGCTGGTTCGTATGGTATTGCTCAACGCGATTTATAACGCGCTCCGCCACGCCGTGAAAACGATTACGCTCTCGGCCCATGTTCGGGACGACTGCCTGGAGTTTACCGTGCAGGACGATGGTTCCGGCTATCCGCCGGCCATGCTGGAACAACCGATGGCCATGCGTTCGCTAAGCCGCGAAGGCACCGGGCTCGGCCTGTACCTTGCCAGTAAAGTGGCTGCATTGCACAGCAATTCGGGTCAGGAAGGCAGCGTCGAATTGCGTAATGCGCAAGGCGCGGTGTTCTGCCTGCGACTGCCGAAATGAACTTCATCGGATAACAGTTTTGTTCTCGTCGATTGAAGGCTTGGGGTGATTGGCCGCTGTTCAATGGCGATGCAAATAAAAAAACGGAAACCGAAGTTCCCGTCTTGGTAATTGCTCAGTCAATAACTCTCAAGCCCGTTTTTGCTTTCGGCGGCGTTGTAGTGCCCCCAGAATCCCCAGGCCAGCCAGTATCAAGGCATTGGTTTCCGGTTCCGGAACCGTGGCGAAACTATAAAGCGTCGTGCCGATACCGAGCCCGCTGTCGTTACCCTCATTGGAAATAGCCAGGAAGATTTTGCCGTCCATGACGAAGGCTTCCAGTCCCTCGGGACGAAGATCGCCGTCGGTGACGATCATGTCGAGATAGTCGACGTGCGTTGGGTCGGTAATGTCAAAAACAGCCACCGCACTTTTGGTTGTGCGTTCCAGACCGATAAAGGCAAAAGTCTTGTCACCGATCTTGATGACCTCGACGCCTTCGGGTTCAACGCCTTTATCGCGGCTGCGGCCGTCATCGTAAATTCCCAGCGCGTAGGCTTCCTTGTCCAGGATCGAGCCGCTGTCATAGATCAGCTTGCCATCAGCGTCGCGAATGGAAAATGAGCGGGCGCCGGCGGCATATAGATTGCCGGCGGATGAGTCAGTATTTGAAATGCGCAGATTGTTCAGCGGGCTGATTGCGCCAAGGCTGCCTGCGGTTGAGCGATCGGCGTCGTCTTCCCGGAAATCGCCCTCGTTGGCCATGACAATGAAGGTTTGGCCATTGCGTTCATAGGTCGCCATGCCGTCGGGCATATAAAGACCCTTGGCGGCCTGCGTGCCAAACGACACCGTACCGTTGTTCAGTGGATCAATTTCATTGCCGACGACGTTGAAATCCTTGGCGCCAAGACCGATGACTTTATCGAACGACTTGCTTTGCAGATCAAGTACCGCCATGGCGTTGGCTTCCTGAAGGCTGACGAAAGCCTTGGTGCCGGCAGCGTTGACCGCAATGTATTCGGGTTCAAAATCCATCCCGGTATTGGTCCGGATGTTGCTGCCGGTTTGGGTCACACCAGCCAGCGTCGGCGTGCCGAACACGGTGCGCGTAATCATGTCGATGATACTGACGCTACCGACCGGGTCTACCGCCGCTGCCCCATAATTTCGGGGGATGGTAGAGCCGATTCGCGTGCCGTAGGCGCTGGGTGTGCCTTCGTTGGCGACCAGCAGCGTCTTGCCATCCGGCGTAAAAGTCAGCATATCGGGCAGGGCACCCACTTGGATGGTATTCACACCGCTACTCAGGCTGCGAGTGGAGGTGTTGTAAAGCTGGACAATACCGGCATTGGTGCGTGTCGTCGCTTCAATGGCGAAAGCGGCTACGCCATTATGAATCGCAACGCTGTTGATACTGCCAAACGACCGGGTATCAATGTGCTGCACCAGCCCACCGGTTTTTGCGTTCAGCACATCAACCCCGGCCACACCGGCGACCCAGATGGTGTTGGTGCTGGCATCGAAAGCCGAAATTTCTGCGGTTTGTCCCGTTTCGGTGCTGCTGTAGGACCACATTTTGGTCATTGTTGTAAGCGTGCCGGCTGAGGCGCTAAAGGGAGAAAGGGCTGCAGCGAGTGCAGCACAAAGGATTGTTTTTTTCATTTGCTCGCTACCAGTTTTGTTTGTCGGGATCATCGGTTGACGCAAGAACGTCCTCTGAATCCAGACAAAGCCTAGCGGCAGAACATGACAGTTTCGTTAAGAGCGATAGCCCGGCCGCTGCTTCCGGCGAATATCCAAGTTTTGGCTTTTCGATTGGCCCCGTTCAGCACCAGCGACTCTGGTTTTTGTCTTGATTTCCAGTCAGGAAAGACTGCTGCTACAGGCCGGTTGAAAGTGCCAAGGGGGATCATTTCCCGGAAAGTTACAACCCTGCCCAAAAAGCGTAGGATTATCAAATTCAGCAAATAATAATCAGGGCTAAAAACCCCCGTCTGTTTCTTGGAGGCGCTTATGGAGCAAGCTAGTCAGACGTATCGCCAAGCCTATCGGCAGATGCTTGCCGCACTGGTTCTGGGATTTATTCTGGCGTGCGGCATTTCCGCTTATTTGTTGTTTCAGAGCTTTCAGCAGGCGCAGCTCAATGCAGAAAAAACGGTCGCTAATCTAACGCTTAGCCTCGAAAATTTTTTGGACGTTCATTTCGAAGTGTCTGACCTGATTTTGCAGCAGGCCGCTGCCGAGTTTCAGCGAAAATCCGATCAAAAATTCAGCGCCAAAGCTTTTTCCGAGAAACTGGGTGAGTTGCAAGGCATCTTGCCGCATACCTCAGGCGTACGTGGCAGTAACGAGCTTGGGGAGGTGGTTTATGGCGTGAATTTGCCACCAGGCAAACCATTGAGTGTGGCCAAGCGAAAGTTCTTTGAGGAAGCGAAGGTGCGACGCGAGCTGGTTTTCGGCTTGCCGCTCAAGTCTCGTGTCACGGGCGATTGGGTCATGCCGATGGTGCGAGCGCTGCAAAAATCGGATGGCAGTTTTGGTGGCGTTGTTTATCTCAATACCGACATCAAGCAGATCTTCCGTGTATTTCAGGCGATCGACGTTGGGCAGCTGGGCTCGGTGGCATTTTTCGACTCGGATCGGCGGGTTTATCTACGATTACCCATGCCAGCAGGGATGCAGGATGAGCAAATCCTGCGTTTTGAGGCGCCGGAAACCCGGCGCGCCATTGCCGAGGCCAAAGAAGAGGCGATTTATCAAACGACGAGTTCGATCGATGGCCGGGAGCGCACCGTCGGTATTCGAAAGGTGGGCAAGTATCCGATTTACGTTCTCGTGAGTTTGGCCAAAGAGGATTACTTGAAGGAATGGCGGGGCGATCTTCGTAACCATGTCATTTTTCTGCTTTTGCTCGCACTGATTGGTAGTCTTTTCAGTATTGCAGTCGGGCGATCATGGCGGAACCGCGCGCTGGCTGTTGAGAAAATCATGCTCAAGGATTTGGCGCTGCAGCGCTCGCTGGATGCCTTGTCGGTTTCGGAGGAGCGTTTCAGAACGCTAACCGAAGGTTTGCCGCAAATGAGTTGGGTCAAGGATGCCGAGGGGCGAGTCCAATATCTCAGTCGCCAATGGTC
>Ga0075152_10003996_pt1 | contig 10194 bp, 13 predicted proteins | sample JI61114C2DNA_FD_70964 | JGI IMG/M metagenome (GOLD analysis project Ga0075152, IMG submission 70964) | Wastewater effluent complex algal communities from Wisconsin, to seasonally profile nutrient transformation and Carbon sequestration -... | ecosystem: Engineered > WWTP > Effluent > Algae...
GAGCAATTATTTATATTACTGCGAGAGATATTTGGTTCATTATCATCATTGTATCGACTCTTCTTCTGGAGTTAGCTTGAGAGTGGTGTCCCCTGTGATCCCCTTGAGAGTGGCTGAACCCATCTCCATCACGATCAGCTCATTATTCTTAGGCTGAAGCCATACTGCCGGGCAGAACAGCTTAAACTGTGGGCCAACGTTCCAAAAACGTCCTAAGCATCTACCGTTGATCCACACATATCCCTTCACATAGTTCTTCATGTTAAAGTAAGTATCACCAATAATGCCCATATCAAAGGTATAGCGTCCAAACACTGGATACGAGCCTGCCTTGAGACCCACAGCGTTCCGAATGAAGGTAATGTTGAGTGGAAATTTGTATATATCCCAACCAGAAATAATTCTTCCGTTTGTATCCTTCATATAGCCGATTCCCTTGAAGTCACCTCCATCGGCATGCCCCATTGCTTCAACAATAAGATGAATCCATTACCGTCCACGTTCTACTTTAAACAGAAACTCCTAATTACTGGTATGCCGAACAAAAGCTCCTACAGTTTGTCCACCGTAAGCAAGTAGGGTGTAGTCGAAGGGGATAGTCTTTAAGGTCTCATTGAAGGTATTGGGGAAATTCTGTTGGTACACCATGAATCCCTGATGATACATCTTGTTAACACTTGCTTCGAATGGACTGCAGCTGACTCCTGTTTGGGCTGGGGTTCCTAGGTTTTCTAAGAGGCTAGCGTAGACAGTTGGTACAAACATTGGAATTTAGATCAACGGAAGTGGGAAAGGTGGGTCAGGAATAAACCAGCTTGCATATTTTGCAAAGAGAATTCGGAGGGCCGCGTATTTGGGTGTTTGTCTTCCCTGCTAATCGATAGGTGCATCGTTGTCGTACGATGTTATCACTGGGAAGAATCTAAATTGGCTATCACGAAATGCACCAGCAGTTACCCCAAAATTTGTACCTCCGTGAGCAACTGATATGGAAAATGAACGATTTGCTTGAAGAACATAGGTAAGTTGGGTAATAATCTGATCGATGGATCGATTAGACCAAGTTCCTCCCCAAGTACTTGCTTGTGAGACACTGACTTCTCCGAAGATGTAGACGGACGGATCCAATTTGGTTGCGATAGCATAATCGTTATCAGTGACACCATTGCTAACACACATGTTGCCTCCCAGCCAGTGCGACCGGTTGAGATTCTGTGCTGTATCGGTATGATACTGTTCGATCGTAACATTTAAATCCTTCCATATCTGACGTAGACCGTTGATGTAGTTGAGATCGTTACCGAAGTTTCCATACTCGTGTTAGATCTGAAGCAGATGAATCGGCCCACCGTATGTTGAGTCGTAACGTTTGAGAATTGGAGCCAATGCAGTCCAATAGCTACGTACTGCTGCCATAAAATCAGCGTTGTTGGTGCGAATGGGGAGAGTTATGAGCCATAACGGAATTCCACCATCGTCCCACCCCGTACCAATATAGGGTCCAGCTCGAATAAGCACAATCATATTGTACTTGATGGTGAGCTCAAGAAACAGAGTTAGATTGTGATTTTCGGTCCGGAAATCGAATACTCCTGGATCGGTTTCGTGGTAGTTCCACATGACGTTGACAGTAAGAGCATTCATTCCTAACCCCTTGACCATGCGAATGCGATGTTACCAGTATTCGACAGGAATACGGGAGTAGTCGATTTCACCAGCAAATATCTTTGCAGGAGGGACGCTATTGGTTCCCACAGCAAGCAGCAGAAGCAGGACGAGAGAAAAGCTCATCATGATGTAATAAATATGGCTGTTCTTGGCAAGATATGTAGAAAGGCTATATTAGATAATCCTACTGGTCAGTGCTGATATGTCGAATGACGTTAAAATTCTTAAGAAGCTGGCTATCTACCATATTACCAGCCAGACGGTTGGGTTGACTTCTTCGCTCTGAATGAGGGAATGCCGAATCTCCAAGCATCTACTTCCAAACTGTGGAAACACAAAGAATATACTTTTTGGAACCTATTAATTTGTGAAGCAAACCTTTCAAGAACCGATTGATATGCCTGATCCACTCTATACCAGTTTCCCAATCAAGTTGATGCCTGGAGCTTGTAACCCACATTTGTTATAAGGAGAGCATATTTTGCGTATGGAAGGCTGTACTTTACTCACCCAACCCACTCCAACAACCCGCAGCAAGGCCGTCTTCAAACGTGGGTGCCTCGATGACTTATACTCTAATTATTGAAGATGGCTGCATGCATTGATATGTGGTATGAGCATGGGCTGCCGTAGCCATCGCATGGTCGGCAGCTGGGGCTCACCCATTTCCTTTCGCACCCAATGAATAGCAGAACGGCATGAAAATGTCCGTCTGCCGGCAAGAGTGCTCTCAACTTCGTAAATTAATTACAAGGATATGAACAGCCACGTTCCACTTCACATGTAGGTGTGAAGGTCAAACTTGTGCTTGTAAAGGGCGTAGATTGGCATGTACACGCCGTTGAAGATACAGCTACTGGCCAGTCTCGTCCGAAATCCTACAAACAAGCTGCGCAGTAAACCCAGTTCACTCGCCTGAAGGAATCTGAGGACATTCATGAAACCCTTGGCATCGTTGTATGTCATCTTGGCCATGAACACTTCGAAGGGTTGATAGAAGAGGTTGGCTGCGAGTGTGGACAGTATGGCAGTTGCCCAGATCGTCTGGGTATGGCTCAGCTTGTACTTGACCTTGAACACATGCGACAGGTGTTCATAGCTGATCTGCCTTACGCACAGGAATGTCGAAACACTGAAGTAGTTCATCTTAAACACGCTCCAGAAGGTTGAAATGTTTTTCTTGAAAAGTTAGCGAACAGCTTCTCTGACCGAAAGAGTTCCCGAATGTATAATCATGGAAAGCATGACTCCTGGAGTACCCAAAGCAAACGGTATCACTCCTGCGAGGTAGATGTTAAAGATTGGGCTTAGTTGGAACCACGGGGACTTTCGTAGATGTTCGGTATGCTTCCACTTGTAATTCAACCGCTCGTAGAAGTAGCTGTTCAGTAAGAAACCCAGCATTGTTGTGAATGGGGTGATGCTGACTCCTCGGTAGGCTCCTCTCATCCCCTATTCCCTCACTAATTGCTTCAGTGACTTCACGATTTCTCTGCTCTTGTAGTAGCCCACTTTCATGCGGATGTTGATCTTATCTACTGGAAAGACCAGTAGGGAGGTTACCCAACCCGTCGTTGCCAATCTCAGGCTGAACTGTTCTGGGTTAGCAGACCGTTACTTATGTCTTTCTGTTTAGCTGGCTCTGACATCGCGCAGTTATTTAAGCCTAGGTTAAAATTATACTGGCAGCTGCTACTCCATGGGTATCCGCAGCCAAACAATAGATTTTATTATTGGGGATGTACAGAGGCATTAAATTGCCAAGGTTCGAAACCACGACAAATAGACCAGCTCCCAAGCACAACTCGGTGAGATCGCCCAAGCAGCAGGTTCCTGTAGGAGGCAGCAACAAGCCAAAGAAGCAGTCGGTTCCATCAGTGTCAAGTGTCTTTGAGGATATTCTCCGAAGAAAGGATAGGCAGAAGACTGAGCATGTGGAGAAACAAAGCGCCCTTAAAGTTGATCCATAGATCGAGGAGAATTTAGATTAGTCGCCGGAAGAAGATTCTCCTGTCAAGATCCTAAAATCTACTTCACCCGCGGAACAGCCCACAGCTGATAAACCTTTATTTACGGAACCAGCCACAACAAAACCGTCATCCAATCACAAAGATCGCATAGGGAGCCCACCCAGTCGGCAGGCTCTATCACCAAACCAAACTGACAGATTGAGGGACGGAGAAAGTCGGAGGAGATTACTCGACATCGAACGGGAATCTCAGAGGAAATCAGAGATAATAAAGGAAATGTAACGCGCCCATGAGCATCAGTAGATCGACTTCGAAAACGAAGTGAAGCGACTGACTGCGGAAAAGAAGCGTGTTCAAGAAAGTCTTGTCAGGAAGACGATTTAGCTGGAGACATTACGCCGCGAAGTCGAGAGCTTTGAGCAGGAAAAGTTGAAATGCAAGTTAGAAGCGACGAAGGAGTGCGAGATGTAAATCAATCGCCTGCAGGAGTTGAACGATAAACTGCAGGATGAGCTGGCAGCTGTGAAGTGTGAACACACTGTCGCAAAAGAGGAGCTGAAAAGATTATCAGATGTATGTCGAGACCGTGAGTATGCAGAGATAGAGCTTACGAGCAATGAACTCAAAATGCTTGATAAGCTGGCATCCCTCAGTCGTACTGTCGAGGTCTACGCTAAGGAAATCAAGCAGCTCAACAGCACGTGTTAAAGGCAGCTGGAGCAGAAGGATAAACAGCTCGAGGAGTTGACCCGTGAACTGTACTAGCTGAAGAAGATTAACAATTTGAGCCACAATGGCAACTTCTCCAAATCTGCAGCTGAGCACGAACTCAAGAAGACGTTTGTTAGGTTCCAAGCCAGTCAAACCCTCACGAACCAACTTCGCTCAACGAATAGCGAGCTGCTAAAGAAGAGCAAGTCCTCAGAACTGAAGACCAATGAATTAGAAAAACGAGTGCAGGCACTTGCCCTCAAACAAAATAGTTTCGAGTCCGAAAATAAACGCCTCAAGCAGTAAATGTTGGACATGGAGAACAACCACATCGCTGAGATTCAACGTAAACAGGAGGAAACAGCGGCGATGAGACGTACCATCAACGAACTCACCCAAAGGTTCGAACGGTATGTTCAGCAACAGCAGCAGAGTTAACCTAACGAGTCAACGGTACGAGAGCGGCATCTCACAGATATGGTGAGTCGTTATCGCTCGGAGCTAGACTTAATGACACTGCGCCTACATGCCACCGAAAACGAACTTAAGAGATTGCGAATGCATCCCATAGACTCCGCTGAAAGTGAAACAGTGGATCGCGAACGGTCTATTCGCCACCTAATCGAGAAGGACATTTCATCACTGGTCAAAGAAGATGACTGAGAATATGATCGTAGCCGCTGTCAAAATGGGTATAGAAGTTGGTTGTGGTCGAATGCACCACGGGTGGCGGTCTTGACTGAAAACCTCCGACCGAGTGTTTCGAAGGCGTGTAGATAGTCTGATTTGTTTGATTGCTCCAACTATTGGACTGGCTGGTTTGGCTTATTAGTATAATGGCTGAAGAAAGATCCCTTGGGCTGTGCCACCTCTTTTGTTTTGAGTTACTCCTCGAGCTCCTGAATCCGTCCCTTCTGTTTGTCGACTATCGCTTAAAAGTTATGGCTGACCTTCCGAACATTTTCCTCCATGACCGCTAGTGAGACTTTGTAAGAGTCCAGTCGCGCGTCCAACAGCTGAAATGATATGTGGGTGTACCTTCTTCTTTTGGTTGGCTTCCTTTGTGGAGACGACCATCTCAAACACGGAGAAGCCGATCAAAATGGCGTAGATCATGATTTCATAGAAGATCTCGATACCCTTCTCCAGTGCAAGCTCGTTGTTGAGTGGTTTGGAAGTGTAGTTACTGGTCATCTTCAGAAATCTGCGATTGATGTTCATTTCGATTCGGTGGTAGACGTTGCCTAAGCTTGACCTAACCCCCTACCGAAACGGATGAAGAATGTCTTGATGTAGCTGCTTTCGCTGGACTGGTTGCTGATGTGGTATTTCCGGGTGTAGTTGATAAGTGGCCGTGCGAATACCCTCACCACTAGCGAGAACAGCTTGTAGAAGGGCAGCATCTACCAGTGATATTATTTATGGTGGTGAATCCCAAAGCCAGCCCTGCAACCAATCAATAGCCAAGGAATCACATGAAATCCTCTGTGGTATTCAAACTCCCCAATTAATTTTTAAACCCCAAGCTAACCGTCGCATGGACGATTTTGAACTCGTTAGCAATCACTTCGAGAGGATGCAGCTCGACCGGCAGGAAACTCCGATCAAGAAGACCAAAGAAGCTGAATTCACATCCGCGGAAACTACAAATCAAACTCCCGAGAAGCCCGTGCACGACGACATCGATCCGCAGTATCTCTTCGAACATTTCGATGAGCTGGTGAAGGTTGAGTTCGGTGGCGAGCTAGACCCTTCACCGAGGGATGTCCGTGTACAGCTCAACTACGGCGAAGACGAACCGCTGAATGGGCTCCTCTCACCACCAGCGACCAAAGGCAGCTTTGAGCATCTGCTGTCTCCCTCATCGATGAGGAAGAAGAAGTCGAGTCATAAGAAAGTACTCGAGTTGGAGAGCATCGAGCTGTTTCCAGTGGAGGAACCATAGGTAGAGGAAGTTCCAATGCAAATGATGGATATGGCCTACCGTACCCTGAAGAAACCTCTTCAAGTGGACGAAAGCCATAACGTGCTGATAAGGAAGCAGCCTTACGCCCAGGAATCTTGATAATTTCTAACCGTCAACGTTCATACTCACAGTTTTGGTGTCACGCTGGAGGGTCTAATGCTGGCTCCTCTTCGATCGCAGTATCCTTAATCGGCCGGGAGACGGATTAGCTTGCAACGGATGTCACAACTGGTTCTGCCTGCTCTACTGGTCGTTTTGTTGATTCAGCAATAATATCCCGCGGAGGCGTGTTGCTTCCGACTGGGTATTCAGGCTGCCGAACTTCTTCACTTGCCTCGACGATATCGTCATCCTCTGGGATTTGCGGGGTGAAGCTCGGGTCGTAGAATTTAACATACTTCTTTCTACGCTCCTCAATCTGATCGAGTGGCTGATATCGTTAACATCTGTAGCAATTGAATTCCGACTCGCCTCCGTCCTCCTCAGTCCCGATGAACCCAATACATCTGAAGTGGAACCACTCTCCACAGACCTAGCACTCAAGCATAAGTTCACCAGGAAGGTAGGGCTTCCTACATAGACAGTAGGGTTTGTTGGGGTCTACATTATCAATGAATTACCTTCATCCACGACAGCATAGTCCTTGTTACTGTTGCGGTTTCTCCTTTCGGACTTCCTTTCTGATTTGGACTGACTTTTGATTTCCTTGACGAAGGCATCCCTGAGCACTGCATTTTCTTTCATGATTCGCTTGTACTTCTTGAAGAGCTGCGAAGCACCGAGATTTCGATAACTGAAGAACTCCCAGATTTCGTCGTTCTTGGTTATGTTGCTTCGGAGTGCTCGTTTCACTGGTTCCTCCACATCAATAACCTTGTAACCGTCGCTTGTCTTTTTGAGTTGAATTATGAGCTTACGGTTGCCAAGCAGGAACTCTTTGAGCTTCTTCATAAAGTCTTGGTTCTCATTCTCACGATCTTCGCGACTTTCTCTTGCTCTTCCTTCCTTCCTCACCTTCCCATTCTTTTTGCTGGTCTTGAGCAGCTTGAACGGGACACTCGCAATCTTGTAAGTCTCCACATACTTTTCGATGCAACGACAGAACTTGATGATCTAGTCTTTGTATTTCTTGCTCTTCGATTCGATCACTCGACTCACCTTGATGGGTTTGTGGAGGTTACAATATATGAAGTACTGCATGCGGTCGATGTAGCGCTGTTCCATATACACACCAGCCTTGCGAGCACATTCTGCGTGGTAGCTAAGAGTGCACTCTTACTCCGCACATTTTATGCAGGCACCTGTTCGAGAGGTCTGGCAGATCTCACACATGATCTTAAACCGTTTCTTGTCGATGGTCTCCACTCCTTTGATGTTGATTGTGCCGTTCCTTTCTTCGAAGTACACTTCAGGTACCCATACTGCACAAGTGTAGTGAACCCACACGAAGTGACAGTCCGGCGGCTCTTCCACAGCCTCCTCGTCAAGGTTGTAGTAGTTATAGTACAATTGCTTCTCATCATCCTCCTCATTGGGCTGATCTTCGCCTGGTTGCTCACCTTCGTTAGAATTGGGATTGGATGGTGGACGCTCCTGCTGCTGTGATAGCTCTGGCTGTTCCTGCGGAGGCTTTGGGGGTTCAGGTTTTGTCTCCGTAGGTATATGCTATACAGGAAGTTAAATATGATCGGATTGTTCCGGTTTCGGAGCGACATTATGAGGATGAGTGTGCGGATACTTGCCTTCATGATGATGGTGAGGATGGTGCTTTTACTGAGATTTTAGTTGTAAGTTGGGCGATATGTACTCTTCCTTGTTTTTGTTATGAGTGCAACTTCGTAGATACTCGTGGTAAGAGGGATTTGTTTACTTAAAGATCTGAGTGTCCGAGGAAATAGTGGTACGCTTCAGAGCTCCTCCCTTAACAGTGCATAAAGCACATCGAAGCCACCTTCCTTTCGGTCCAAATGCCAAACATAAGTCACAAACCCAATTCTCAGTAGGGACCTTCATGAGACCTACACACCTCTGATGCAGACTAATGTTGCAGGTGGAACAGAACACTATCAGGTTGTCCTCAGTGTAGTCCCCATCAGTGCAGATTTGACACTTAGCGTCATCCAGAGTTGGATCTACATTTGGGTTAGCTTTGTTCTTGGCGCTCTGCTTTTGAGCTTTCTGAGCTTGTGTAGCGATCTCCAGCAAATTCTCCTTTCTTCTCCTCTGTTTTAGGTATTCAAGGAACTCCATATCTAGGGGATGAGTTTGGTTGATGAGTTGAAAAGGGTCAGTTGGTACTGGGATAAATGACTCTTCGATGTGTGGCAAACGATTTTCAGGCAGTTGAGCAGCCAGGACAGATATCATCTTCTCGATAGGCATATGGCGAATCCCAGAAAGTAGCAGTTCTTATCGACCAAGTTCCCTTTTGACTCTATAGGGTCTTCTCCTTAATCGTTCCCTTTCCTCAGCTGAATCCTCTGCTTACTCTATCTCCATGCTTGCAGCTCGGGGATTAGGTATTGAGCCCGGTTGCTCTTCAGGGGCTGGTTCCAGTTATTTATCAGATTTCTTTTGGTCAGTCTCTAACTTTTTGTCACTCTCCTCGAGATAAGGCTCCTCCACAATGGCCTCCTCTCTCTCGTTTTGCGATTACTTTTCAATGGAGGCATTTTCCTGCGGGATATCGACCGACAAGACCGTATCCAGCCTATTTTTGTACTGTTCTTTGACATAATTGTATACTAGCGCTCTGGTGGTCGACCGAAACATATCGTCATCGGCGATTTCCGAAAGTGCTTGGATCCTTTCGGTGCTTTCATAATAGTAGTCGTAGTGCACCGAGGGCACAACCTCTTTAAGAGCTTCACTGACCTTTTCGGATAGTTTGAGTAGCGCGTTTGTCTCAAAAGGTGGGTTGTATGGTTTTGGCAGTTCCATCATGGTGTTTTTGGAGATGCGCAAGGGGACAGGATAGTTAATCCTGGTGACCTTCGACATGACCTCAGTAGCGGCTTCCTCAGCATTTTTCTTTGTGAAGAAGTTGTAGCTGAAGTATTCAGCGCAAATAACAAACCAAAAGCACTGGGCAGTCATGAAGTGGAAAGGATTCATCTTATTCTGAGAGTTCTGCTGGTCCCATTCAATCTTCTTTAGATACTCGATGATGCGGACATACACCTCAAGATTTTTCTCTTATTCCTTCTTCGGTTGGAGCTGCCGATTTTACCTTTCGGTCTTTTCTTCCACAGGACGTGGGCGCTAGCGATTCGGTTCCCGCCTCAGTTCATAAGTCTTGAGGTTTGTCTGTTTATTCCTCGAGCGGGTTCTTGTAAGTCTCGCACGATCTCTAAAATCAAAGCCAGGGCTACTTTGTGTTTGAGATAGGCTCTCGCACTGCTGGCAGCGACTAGGAGTCTTCCTCTTCGTCCTTCAACTCCGACTAATCGAAGTTTTCATCCGAATTATCTTCGTCTTCACTGTAGTCCTCAGAATGGCTCTCAGCAGCCGATTCCTAAATCGTAAGAGTCAGCATACGTTATGCTTATCAGGATCGGGCTGACCGACCTCATCGCCTTCTGCCCTATCTTCCGCCTCCATTAATAAATAAATGACAAATAATTAATTTACCATCGGGGACCGCCCACCCTTCAGTAGGTGCTCGGCAGCCACTTCTGACCAAAAATTCGAATCGGCAACTCATTAAAATTATAATCCTGCTATAATCCGGGAATCCTTTTAATATTTGAAGCTAAAACCGACGACATAGGAAGACCAATCCGCAATTGCGATGGCATAATCCAGGCGATAATGGAAGCGGCATGCTGGGCCGATGTCACGCTGAGGTCGGGAAGGGCGGTTGAAGCACCAACAGAACCA
>Ga0075152_10003998_pt1 | contig 10192 bp, 12 predicted proteins | sample JI61114C2DNA_FD_70964 | JGI IMG/M metagenome (GOLD analysis project Ga0075152, IMG submission 70964) | Wastewater effluent complex algal communities from Wisconsin, to seasonally profile nutrient transformation and Carbon sequestration -... | ecosystem: Engineered > WWTP > Effluent > Algae...
GGCACGCCGCTGCCTTTCTTGGCCTTGGCGTGGTCCATCAATTGCACCGCAGCTGGCGGGGTCTTGATGATGAAGTCGAAGCTCTTGTCCGCATACACGGTGATCACCACGGGCAGCACCTTGCCGGCCTTGTCCTGCGTGCGTCCGTTGAACTGCTTGCAGAACTCCATGATGTTCACGCCCTTGGCGCCCAGTGCGGGGCCGATCGGCGGTGCGGGGTTCGCGGCCCCGCCTTTCACTTGGAGCTTTACAAGCCCCGTTATCTCCTTTGCCATTGGTTGGTTGTTGTGTCCTGGTTAACGTTCGCCCTTCGGCGGACTTGGACTGGTTTTTTCTTTGGTTGGGGCGCGAGATCTCGCGCCCTTACACTTCCTTTTCTACTTGCATGAAGCTCAGTTCCAGCGGCGTCCTTCTTCCGAAGATCTTCACCATCACTTTCAGCTTCTTCTTTTCTTCGTTGATCTCTTCAATGGTGCCATTGAACCCGTTGAAAGGTCCGTCGATCACCTTCACGCCTTCACCCACATGGTAGGGGTTGAAGGGGCTTTCGTCGGTTTCGGCCAATTCGTCCACTGTGCCGAGAATGCGGTTCACTTCGCTTTGGCGCAAGGGAACGGGGTCTCCCCCTTTCTCCGCACCCAGGAAGCCGATAACGTTGGTCATCTGCTTCAGCGAGTGGGCGATCTCCCCGGTAAGGTCGGCTTCCAACAGTACGTAACCGGGGAAGAAGTTGCGCTCTTTGCTCACCTTCTTGCCGTCACGGATCTGGTAGAATTTCTCCATTGGAATGAGCACCTGCGCGATGTGCTGCCCCATGTTGGAACGGCGCATCTCGTTTTCGATCAGCTCCTTCACCTTCTTCTCCTTGCCGCTGATGGCCCGGAGCACATACCATTTCTTGGTGGTGGTCACGGCCATTACTGTCCAAGGAATTTGTAGATGTAGCCCAGAAGCCCGTGCCAAGCACTGCTTGCGCTCATGTTGTGGACACCGAAGATGAAGTCCATGAGGAACACGATCATTGAAATGATCAAGGCGGAGATCAACACCACGATGGCGCTGCTCTGCAGCTCCTTCCATGTGGGCCAGCTCACCTTGTGGACCAGTTCGTTGTAGCTCTCGCTGACGTATGTCTTGAAGCCTGCCACTGTGTTTCGTCTTTTTGTTTGAGTTGCGAGTTCTCGCGTCTTGTCTCGTTGCACGGGAGGCAGGAATCGAACCCGCAGCCTACGGTTTTGGAGACCGTCGCTCTACCAATTGAGCTACTCCCGTTCGCTCCTGCATTCCCGTTGTTCCTTTCGGCGGCAAAGGCCGTCCACCCTTCGGCGGACGGCCCCGTCGCATCTTTTGTCTTGTTGCTTACTTGATCACTTCGGTCACCTGGCCGGCACCCACGGTACGTCCACCCTCGCGGATGGCGAAACGCAAGCCCTTGGTCATGGCGATCGGCACGATCAATTTCACATGGATCGTCACGTTGTCACCGGGCATGATCATTTCACGACCTTCCTCCATGGTGATCTCGCCCGTTACGTCCGTTGTGCGGAAGTAGAACTGTGGGCGGTACTTGTTGTGGAACGGGGTGTGGCGTCCGCCTTCCTCTTTCTTCAACACGTAGATCTCACCTTTGAATTCGGTGTGCGGAGTGATGCTGCCGGGCTTGGCGATCACCATGCCGCGACGGATCTGGTCTTTTTCAATACCGCGCAGCAACATGCCCACGTTGTCACCGGCCTCACCGCGGTCCAGCAACTTCTTGAACATTTCCACGCCGGTGCAGGTGGAGGTCATCTTCTCCTCTTGCATGCCGATGATCTCCAAGGGATCGCCGGTCTTCACGATGCCGGTTTCGATACGGCCCGTTGCTACGGTACCACGGCCGGTGATGGAGAACACGTCCTCCACGCTCATCAACAAAGGCTTCTCGGTTTCGCGGGGAGGGATGGGGATCCACGCGTCAACGGCGTTCATCAGCTCCATCACGGTTTCCACCCACTTGGCTTCGCCGTTCAGGGCGCCGAGGGCGCTTCCGCGGATCACAGGGGAGTTGTCGCCGTCGTACTCATAGAAGGAGAGCAGTTCACGGATCTCCATTTCCACGAGGTCGAGCAGTTCGGCGTCGTCAACAAGGTCAACCTTGTTCATGAACACCACGATCTTAGGCACGCCAACCTGACGGCCGAGCAGGATGTGCTCGCGGGTCTGGGGCATGGGACCATCTGTTGCGGCCACCACGAGGATGGCACCGTCCATTTGGGCGGCACCTGTTACCATGTTCTTCACATAGTCAGCGTGGCCTGGGCAATCCACGTGCGCATAGTGGCGCGCTTCGGTGGAATACTCAACGTGGGACGTATTGATGGTGATACCACGCTCTTTTTCCTCCGGCGCATTGTCGATGGAATCGAAGCTGCGGGCCTCGGAAAAGCCTTTGTCAGCCAGCACCTTCGTGATCGCTGCGGTGAGTGTGGTCTTGCCGTGGTCAACGTGGCCGATGGTTCCGATGTTCACGTGGGGCTTGGTGCGCTGGTAGGTCTCCTTTGCCATTTCCTGTAAGTGATTGAGGTCGTTTGGTGTTGTTCGTTCGTTCGCTTCGGTGCTCTTCCCTTCTCTTGTACATGCCGTCCCTTGCGGGACTGTTCCGTTCGCTTCGCTGTGGAGCCTTTGGCGGGAATTGAACCCGCGACCTCTTCCTTACCAAGGAAGTGCTCTACCTCTGAGCTACAAAGGCCTTTGTGGTCTTCTAAAAAATCCGGACCCTTGGAAGCAGGGCCGGGGGTAGAGCGGGAGACGAGATTCGAACCCGCGACATTCAGCTTGGAAGGCTGATGCTCTACCAACTGAGCTACTCCCGCTTAGAACCGGTTGCCGCGCCAGTGGCGGGTTTCCGGAAAAATGGCTCCGTTACTGAATGGTGGGGAGAGCAGGATTCGAACCTACGAAGCTGTGAAGCAGCAGATTTACAGTCTGCCCCCGTTGGCCGCTTGGGTATCTCCCCTTGGTCCGCTTACGGAGCCAATGGAGGGACTCGAACCCCCGACCGGCTGATTACAAATCAGCTGCTCTACCAGCTGAGCTACATTGGCATGTACAACAAAAAAGGAACGGCGGTCCGCCCGCATCGGGAAGGGATACCCCCCGATTTGGGCCTGCAAATGTATGCAATTGCACCACGCCACCAAACATTTGGCCAAGTTTTTGATGACAGTACGCGATCGAAGACCTCGGACCGGGGCGGTTGCACGCGCTGAACCCCTTGACCCGCGCGGGTTTTCTGTTTTCCACCAAAGGCTGAAACTGTTGTAAAATTGGCCGTTGCGCGGACCGCATTTAATCATTGGTGCATCCTCCCGGAAGCGAGAGACTCGGATGGCAAGCACGGAACGGGATCACCGCCGGATCGGAAAATCGATCGGAACAGCCACGTACGCCACGTTCCATTTCCTCCCGGAACGTGACGGCTGTTTCGATGGAAGACAAAAAAGTCCCAAGACCCGAAGCGATCGCCTCGTTCCCTTAGCCTCCAAAAAGTATTGGACCTGCGTGGTAGAAGACCGCTTATCGCACTTCCCGCGCCTTGGTCTTTTCGCGCTCCACTTGGTTACGCAGTGCGTCCACGGTGAGCACCGCAGCCTCTTCAAAGCTCGAAGCCTTGCGCTTGGCGAACAGGTCGTTGCCGGGTACGGCCAGGCGGATCTCCACATGCTTGTTATCCGGCCGCTCACTGTCGCTGCCCACCCGCAGGGTCACTTCGCTGGAAATAATGCGGTCATGAAAAACGGTCAACTTGTTCACCTTTTCGGTGATGAAATTCACCAGTTTGGAGTCGGCGTCGAAATGGATGGATTGCACGATGACGTTCATGGTTGGTACGTTTTTTAAGGTTTGACCGGGACACCACCGCCGCGCGGATGCGCTTGGCTGTGGGCCCGTTTGAGCTTTTCAACGGTATTGTGCGTGTACACCTGGGTGGCCGCCAAGCTGGCATGGCCCAGCAATTCCTTTACGGCATTGAGGTCCGCGCCGTGCTCCAGCAAATGCGTGGCATACGTATGCCGCAGTACGTGGGGACTTCGTTTGGCCTGGGTTGTCACAGCACTAAGGTAACGTTTCACGATGGATTGAACGGTGCGCCTCGGCAAAGGTTTCCCGTCGGGCCTTACCAGCAGGGCGCTTCCCGGTGCGGGCGGCGCAGGCAGCGCGGCACGCAGGGTCAAATAGTCCTGCAACAGCGCTACGAGCGGCGCTGCCAACGGAATAATGCGCTCCTTGTTCCGCTTGCCCAACACGCGCAACGTGCTGCGCCGGGCATCCAGGTCCGCAGGCTTCAAGCCGGTAAGCTCGGCCAAACGCATCCCTGTGCCGTAGAGCAGTTCCAGCAGCAGGCGGTCGCGTGCGCCGGCAAATCCCTCGGGCCATTCCATACCGTCCAGCAAGGTGGCCATTTCGCGTTCGGCCACGAATTCCGGCAGGCGCTTGGGCGCTTTGGGCGGTTCGGCCAGTGCGGTAGGGTCCGCTTGCACCAAGCCCATTTTACGGGCGAAGCGGTAGTAGGCGCGCAAGCTGCTCACTTTTCGGGCCACGGAACGCGGGCCGATACCGGCTTCCATCAGTTGCATCATCCAGGTGCGCACGGCTTTGGGCGTGGCTTCCTCCAATCCCGAAAGGCCACAGGCCCCTGTAAGGAATGCGGTGAACTGCAACAGGTCCCGCCGGTAGGCCGCCACGGTGTGGGGGCTGGCGCGCTTCTCGTGGGCGAGGTGGTCAATGAAACGGTCCAAGGCCATGTCCGAAAGGTAATACCATCTCACCGTACAAATGAACCCGATCTACTCGCTCTTTTTCACCCGGACTTCTCCAAAATCGTGGTTGCGTAGCGATGGCTATGCAACCACGATTTTGTATCGCCCGGATAAAAACCAGCACATGCCTGCGGCAGTCAGGTTCGCATCGTCAGGCCCATTTGTACGGCGAAATGGTATATGAACGCAAAAAAGGCGAAAGGACCGGTTGGTCCTTTCGCCTTACAAAGTTTGTTGTCTACACGCTGGTGGTGGCAACGTGTAGGGGCGATGCGTGCATCGCCCCTACACGCATGCTTCGCCCCTACTGTTCGCCGCCGTAGGTGGCCTGCTTGTAGGTGGCGCGGATCACTTCGATCCGGCGCTTCACTGACGGCTTACTGAAAGCCTGGCGCTTGCGCAATGCGCGCAAAGTGCCCGTGCGCTCGAACTTCTTCTTGAACTTCTTAAGCGCCTTGTCGATGGGTTCGCCTTCCTTCACGGGGATGATCAGCATGTTCCTTTTTTCTGAATGGGGCGGCAAAGATAGTGTTATTCAGCAATGGTGCAACACCCTTTCATCAAGGCGAAGCAGGTCAACCTGAAGTGCGCCAGAAGCCTAGTTTCTCTCGCACCTTGTAGGCCAATAGACCCAAGGCATGCCGAAAGTCGATGTAGGTCGAGGCCACCTTCGGGTCGACCATGGCATGGCCTACCACCTTGTGGTAACGGGAAAGCTGGTCCAAGTGGCGCTTCAAAAGGACCTTGCGTTGGCCGGGGTCCTTTAGCCAGGCCAATATGCAGGAATTCATGGCGAGCGTGGACCGCATGACCTCCACTTGACCCAGGGAACTGAAAACACCCACCCCCTTGCGATATACGGCCATGAAATCCTCCAAGCGGTGAGCAAGGCCATGTTGCATAAGGATCACATAAAGAAAATAATCACCCATGGGGGAGCTCAATAGCTCCTCTGGAAACTCCAAAGCGGCCCTGCGGAACACAACTGACGGCGTGTGAATGAAATTATTCAAGCGCAGCAGATCGTTCACATCCGCCGATCGCTTGCCCAATTTGGCGAATTTGGGTTCAGTAATGTCGTCGATCTTCAATTTTCCGCCTTCCTCCACCATCACCCTGTGAAAACACATCACATGGTCTGGGTTCGCTTCCAGAAAATCGACTTGTTTCTGTAATTTCAGTGGGTCGGTCCAATAGTCATCGCCTTCGCAAAGGGCGATATAACGTCCGCGGCAGTTGGAGAGCGCCTGTTGGAAATTAGGCATCATCCCTAAATTCTTTTCGGGCAGTAGCAATCTGATTCGATCAGGGTTACGCCGTTGATGGTCCAAGCAAATGGCGCGCGTACCGTCGGGGCTCATGTCATCGCTGATCACCAATTCCATCGCACCATTGAGATATTGCGCCATTACGCCGTCAATCGCTTGACCAATGAATGGCTCCTGCCGGTAGGTTATCATGCAGACCGAGACCAAGATGTTCATTGGTCCGGGTATCCGGTCCATGTCCACCACCTGTGTCATCGGTACAGTGTACGCGCGGGAATGCCCACCACAGTTGTACCTATGGGCACGTCGCGATCCACCACGGCACCTGCACCCACAATGGCACCTGCGCCTACGGAAATGCGGGGAAGAATAACGGCTCCGGCGCCAATGAACGCGCCTTGGCCCACTTCGGCGTTTCCAAGCACAATGCAGCCCGGCGACAATTCCGCGAAAGCCCCTACCACGGCGCCGTGATGAACATGGGCCGAACTGTTCAACAACACACCATCCCCCAATTGCACATTCGGCCCGATATGTGCGCGTGCCATCACGTTCAATCCTTCGCTCAGCACGACATCCATGCTGCTGACCTCCGCCGTGTGCGCCACAATGGAAACCGGCCTATGGCCGGCCTTTGTGAACCGTTGGAAGAGATTGCGACGCATGGTTGGCCCACCCACGGCCAAGATGAACTCAGAACTCCTTGTCCAATGTTCAGTGGTATCACGGATCGGTCGACCCAGAAAGGAGCTGTTGCCACTTACATCATCAAAAAACTCCAGATCTTTCAAATCATGCCCTGCTTTTATCCATTCATCCACCACTTCCATGGCATGTCCGCCCGCACCTACTACGATCATCCGTTGGCAGGTTGAAGCGCTCTGATGAGCTCCGCCGAGATCCAACCAACTTGTTCGCTGGTCAATTCAGGATACAATGGCAAGCAGATCGCACGGCTTGAGGCGTCCAGGCTTACCGGGCACTCCATAGGGTCCACATACGGAAGCTTGTTCAACGAAGGATAGAAGTAACGGCGGGGGTGGATACCAGCTTTGGCCATGATGGCCATGACATGAAGAAGTTCGCCTTCGTTCTTGAGCAACACGGGGTAATATCCGAAGTTGAACAGCGTGTCATCGGGGATCGACGGCCTTTCCACTATGCCGTTCAAGAGCCTATCGTATTGCGTGGATATGGCTTTGCGCTTGCGGACAAGTTCATCCACATGCGGAAGCACGGCCATGCCCATGGCGGCGTGCAGTTCGCTCATCTTTGCGTTGATGCCCAAGCAGAAGTGCTCATCATAGATGTGGCCGAAGCTGCGCAGCAGGCACAACTTTTTATCCGCTTCCGCATCATGAAGGACCACAGCGCCTCCTTCCACAGTATGGAACAATTTGGTCGCATGGAAGCTGAGAATGCTGGCATCGCCGTAGGAAAGTATGCTCTTGCCCTTGTATTCCACATCAAAGGCATGCGCCGCATCGTAGATCACCTTGAGGCCGTGTTTCTTGGCAAGGGTATCAATGGCTTCCACATCACAAGGGATCCCATAAACATGGGTAGCAAGGATCGCGGTGACATCCGGCGTGATAGCCGACTCGATCAAACTTGTGTCGATGCAGCAGGTCTTCGGGTCGACGTCCACGAACACCGGTTCGCATCCCTCCCAAAGAATGGAGCTCGTAGTGGCGACATAGCTGAACGGGGTTGTGATCACCTTACCCGTGATGCCCAATGCACGTATAGCCAATTGCAATGCTAAGGTGCCATTGGCCAAAAGGCGCAGGTGCGGCATCTTGAAGCGATCACAGAGTGTTTCCTCTAATTCCTTATGGATCGGACCATTGTTGGTGAGCACTCGACCGGCGTACACCTTGTCCATCCATGCATCGAATTCCTCGCGCGGTGGCAGGAACGAACGTGTTACATTGATAGGGGTGCGTTCCATGTTCTGGTACACTTCAGGGTACTTTACCGCGTCGGAATGCGTAAATGTAGCAGTTCACGCACGCTCTGGCGAGCCCGGATTTTAAGACGGCGGTACGTCATTGTACGGCGCTCAGATGCGTTTAAAGCCCACCACCCCGGTCTGGCCTGCTCCAGTTCAAATAGAAGATCACCAACCAGTTCATCCAATGTCCAACGCTCTTGAAGGGTAAGCTTGGAACGCCAAATAGCACCGGGGATCTTTCGTAGTTTGTTCAGCGCTGCATCTCCCCCGCTCACCTGCTGGTTATCGATGGCGTGTTTTGAGGCGATCTGGCCGATCTCCGTATCGGTCAGGGGAAGTCCAGCGAAATCGAATACATCCTTCAGTAGTGATCCCCGGGTCTCCATCAATGCCTCATAGCTTACCTCCATGTAACGCGATGCACCTAATTTACTCCCTTCCGCCCTGGCCTGGCGGATGTGGTTTGCCCAGTCCAACGAAGCTCCACGGACATCCCCTTCGCCAAAGCCCAACCGTCTCTTCGCGCTCATCATGCTTACGACCACCTCACGACCATCCCGGATGATGTGGATAAAGCGACTATTTGGAAGCAGTTGGTCGATGAGCGGAATGTGCAAGCTGTAAGCAGGGTGTTTGTCCAAGATGTGGCTAGCAGCGGGGTTCTTATTCAATACCCGCGCATAGGTCATGCCGGTCACGGAGCGGATGGCGGAATCAAATTCCTGTTGGCTGAAAAGCATGGGCAGGCCTTGGTCCCAATGGCCGCGGTCGCGGTGGAAAGTCTCATCCTTGAAGCGTTTCACCACAGGTGCCAAGTAGGAAGAGAAGAGCGTTAGCTCAGCATTTATGGATGCCACCGAAGGGTGTTCTGCAAGCATGCGATGCAGCCACGTGGTACCGCTCCGAGGTGCGCCCACCACGAAAACATACTGCTTATCCGGTATGGAACTCATGACCTCTGCACCTTGGAGCCTTCAGGTTGATGACTCCACTGTAGTGGCATCCTCAGCAGGCCCATACGTTTCCCGAGCCACGCATCAACCCGCGGAGGCTCAGGGATGGCGAAGTTCACCACACCATCGGCACGGAATTCCTGTTTAGACCGGTACGTGCATTGCACGTTCAGATGGAAAGGCCCAGGATTAAGGAGTTTACCGGGGATGGTAAGGCACAAGTGATTCAAACCGGGCAGTAGCTGAGTATCAGGTCGGTTTTCGTGGAAGTTGGACGTGAACAACACTTGTTCATCACCGTTCAACAAATGGATATTGACATTTAGATCATGCCCATCGGCCTTGAAATTCTCAAGGCCCACCTCCACATCCACCGCATCCTGCCATAGGAAAAAATCGCCACCGGAAGCGGGTTTGACCTTAACATAGTGTAGACGGGCCATTTCACTTCTGGGAGAAGTAGCCACATCTTCCCAAAATACCTCGCTGCGGTCTTCAGAATAGTTCTTGAGATAGGCGTTCACCACATCCTGCGTCGGCCCAGCCATGCGCAATCGTCCATGATCTAACCAAAGCACGCGGTCACATAGGGACCGCATGGCGGTCATATTGTGGCTAACAAAAAGAACGGTGCGGCCGCTGGCTGCACTGTCCTTCATCTTGCCCATGCTCTTGCGCTGGAATTCGGCATCGCCCACGGAAAGCACTTCGTCCACAATGAGCACTTCGGGTTCAAGGTGCGCGGCCACGGCGAAACCGAGGCGCACGCGCATGCCACTGCTGTAGCGCTTCACAGGCGTATCCAAGTGATGCTCGATACCACTGAAAGCCACGATGTCGTTCAACTTTTGGTCCACCTCGGCTTTGCGCATGCCGAGTATGGCGCCATTGAGGTAGATGTTGTCCCGGCCGGTGAGTTCGGGGTGGAAACCGGTGCCCACCTCCAACAAGCTGCTCACCTTGCCTTTCATGCCGATGATGCCTTCGGTGGGCAAGGTGATGCGGGAGAGCAGTTTAAGCAAGGTGCTTTTGCCGGCGCCGTTGTGGCCGATAATGCCCAGTACTTCACCCCGGCGCACCTCAAAAGAAATGTCGCGCAAGGCCCAAAAATCCTCACCGATGCGCTGTTGATCAAACCCGGAGCCAATAATGGCATTGGGGTCCTCCTTTCCGCGCAAACGGTACACCAAGGCTTTGAACTCATCGGTGAGCTGC
>Ga0075152_10003999_pt1 | contig 10191 bp, 16 predicted proteins | sample JI61114C2DNA_FD_70964 | JGI IMG/M metagenome (GOLD analysis project Ga0075152, IMG submission 70964) | Wastewater effluent complex algal communities from Wisconsin, to seasonally profile nutrient transformation and Carbon sequestration -... | ecosystem: Engineered > WWTP > Effluent > Algae...
GAGACGACATTCGCAGTCAGCTTGACCTGCTGAGGACCCTCCGCTGAGAAACAAGCCAATACAAGGATGTATGTTTCAACACGAGCCTCGCGTTCAAGAAAGCCGTATCTATGGAACAAATCGCTTGAGTTGTCTTCACCCAGCACTGTTTCAAAGTTGACCCGAAGCAGATCTTCATTCTTCTGGGGATCCTCCAACAGCATCAGCATAAAGTCCATCGACCCAGTAGCCTCAGCAAACATTTGGATGTCAGAACCGAGTGGTACTTGCAACGTATAGTGAAGGTTGCGTGTGAAATTAGGACTGTTGACACCCATTCCAACATTTTACACACGCAACGGAGATTCGATTACCTTGCTCAGTAAAGCCTCTCTTTGGGGAAGCTGGCTTACCTCCACATCAATGAAGGACAGGAACAGAATGCTGAAGGTGAGCTCTTCTTCAGCCTCAGGTTCCTCTTCCCCTTTCATGACTACCAACACGAAGTAGTCCACTTCCTCGCTCTTTTAGAATATAAAGACATCCGACAAGAGTTCCCTCTCAGCTGAGTCGAAGCTGCGAATAGAACTTCGAGGATCGAGCACTCTGACTCCGTCATACTCAAACAGCTTCAGCACCAGCCGCTGTCCACTTTGAAAACTTCTGATGTGTCTATCAGCAAATATTCTAATCTCGAAATCCTCTTCGTGCTTTGGTATTTTGATAAGGTACTGCGGATTGCTGCCCACGCAAATCTGCTGGTTCTGGAAAGGCATGGACGGCTTGACTGCCCAACTGCTATCGAATTTCTTGTTGAAACTGTAGATCGACGGGTTCCAGTTTATGTAGATGCAATCGATTTGGGAGTTCAGTTTCGACCATTCCACCTCGTAGAGATTGTTGCTGTTGCTGCTCATTGATGCAACCGGAGGCCCATTCGGGCACAACAATTCGAGAATTCCCTCCTCCCTTTTGACATTCTTGAGTGCGAAGAATATCTCCTTTTCCTCGGACTTTCTCCCGAAAGTGATCAGGATATTTCCCTCCAGAAAGTTTTCAGCAAGACGCTACCATAGGTTATCTTTGTTCGTAATTTCTTCCATCATTAGGCACTCTGGGCACCATCCGCTGAGATGATACACCTCGTAGCATGGACTCCTTTCAACCAAGCTGTTCCCATATATTTGATGAATAGCCCTGGTGAATATCTGCTCTGCTGGCAGTTTCAGCGGGCATTCATCCCCCAACATTAGACTTCGCTTTGTCCCGTTGATCCACAGCTTTACTTGAATCGTCATGTCTGGGTTGCGGTGGTAGGCTGGCAGGGTGATCTTAAACATTAGGTGATAGAAGGCGATGGATCCCAGTGCCGCAAACATGACTGGATCGTCTTGCGATAAATTATCGATGTTCAAAACGAAAGGTTCCGTGTCGAAAATGTCCCAAAGAGGTATACTGTTTCCTTAAATGGTAGCACTTCTCAGGTACATATCCTGTTTCAGCTTTTCCACTTCCTCATCCACCAAGTCTGCGTCTAGCAGATACTTTGAAGCTTCTGCTTGGTCTCCAGAGCTATTATAGTAGTCACGGTGAGACGCAGACGATGAGCTATACGATTCCTGAATCGAGTCGCATCGGGATTGTTGGGGGTCGATTGGCTTAACATCCCCTCCTTCAGGAGTGTTTTCGAGTTCTTCCTGTTCAACCACAGAAACTGCCATGATTCTGGCGATCCCCTTCAACGAGGCATCTTCATTGGGAGCCACCACATCCGATATACGCTTTTTCTTCAGAATGTCATTGCCTTGCTCGTTGAGTTCCCGAATCTTCTTTGTACTGTTGATCATTTTGCTGCGAGTGAGTTCGTTGCCGATAGTTCCGTGTGCTTTCTCAAAAGTGTTAATCATGTTTGTGAGATCGTTATTCAGCCGCAGTAGTGAGGCTTCACTACTACGTTTGCTAATAGCTTGGGGGATATTCATTCGAGAAGACAGGTCTTTTAGCTGAGGTTGGGCGTACACCAAATCGTGATCATGCTTAACTGGCTCCTCAGGGGCCTCAAGCTGTGCTCCTTGAAGACGCAGAAACTGAAGTGAAGGGCGGTGAGGTTCTTTCACTGTGCCCTCGCCAACAGCGAGACAGCATTGATTGCCCATGAGAATTCGGAAATTAGAAAAAAAACAAGGAACGTTTTTGTCTGAGGAGAAAAGTAATCATTCAGTGGCGTCCGTTCGGGGACTCCAGGCCAAAAGAGCTGAAAACCTTTTCGATTCGATCAACCTCGCAGTTGCGGAGCAGATAGAGTTCGTGACGCAGACGATCTAATTAGGCTCTGACAAGCTTCTCCGGACCACGCTGATAACGTTTCCAATTGTCCTCGTGATCTTTGAGTTCTGCTTTTTGGCGATCCACTAACTCGACGTACTGCCGTTCAGAGGCTTTGAATTTCTGGATCAAGGTCTCTTGTTTTCTAAGTAGCGGACTAGACTACCTGACTTCTTCCTCAAGGAACTCCATCCTATTGATATCGGCAGCGGTTCGATGCTACAACTCCTTCAGGCACTTCTCAGACTCCTTGTACTTGCTCTTGGCCTTTCGGCAGTACTGATCTAGCCGAAGATAGCGTTCTTCGAGTTTTGCCAGCTTTTCCTGAAGCTCTTTGACGCAGCCTTAATATGCACAGAGTTCGATGCTACGCTGATCGTTAAAGGAGGTCACTGCCCTGTTGAGCTATTGGGTTAGTTCATTGATACGTTGCTGTTGTGAGTTCAGCTGTGCTTCTTGGCGTTTCGCTTGCTGCTTCAGCTGCTCGTTGTCCCTTACTAACTTGTCCTGATGCTCCTGAAGTCTCGTATTTTCTTTCTTGAAGTGATCGAGTTAATGACGGACCTCGTTCCAACGCCCTCGAACTCCATCCAACTCGCTGCGGTGCCTTTTTGATGAAGATTCCAGCTATCGCTGGAGGAGTTCGCATCGGTTTGCCAGCTCAGCCGAGTTCGATCGTTCTTTTTCCAGTTCCGCAGAAGTGCTGTCGAGCTGAGCTTACTGTCGACTGGAATCATTGCGAGTGCGCTGTAGCTCCACTTCGAATACATCCAATTGTGTCCTACACTGACACAGTTCGCTATTCAGCTGGTCCAGTTCGACCTGCTTGCCGTTGTAGTCTTGTAGCAGCTGGTCGTATCGGCGCTTGTAGCTTAATGCGTCTTCGTACATAGCCGTCATCCGATCCAAATGCTCCGTGAGGGCCTCAATTTCGGAATCCTTCTTCTCGAACTCCCCCTTGAGCATCTCCATCTGCCATTCCAGAAATGAACTACCCGTTCGCGCTGTACTCGCAACTTCTCAATGTAAAAGTGCTCCTGTTTGAGTTCCTGCATTCCGACCAAACTTGAGCTGGGACTCTCCCATCTGTTGGGCACTATGCCAGCCGTCCTTGTCAGCTTTGGACTGCTCAAGTTACGGGTCAGTGTGGGAGGTGAACGTGCCGGTGATGCCTGCCTCTCCAACGTATTCATTAATATTCATAGTTGTTCGACTGCATTTGCAATCAGTTGCAACCACACTCCACAAAGGCGCTGAGACATCCCCACTGCTGAACCGGTTCTGTCCGGCTGCAGAATAATATAACTTAATGGAGGCAATCCAAAAGAAGCTGTAAGCTGAACGCGAACAGCTCGACATTGAAAAGCAGCACGAGCGCGACCTGTCAATCGCCAAGATGCTGACAGATGAGCAGACTCAGCTCGCGATAGAGTACATTTCGCTGAAGCTTGACTGCCTCACCTTCAGCGAAATCAGTGCACACTCGGCTGGCTAGATCTCCAAACTCATCTTCGATGCTGAGCTCAGGCTCATTGAAGCTGAGTTTCGTCAACTGCCTGACGGGCTCTGTTCATTGCAGGAGTTCGTGATCGTCATGCTCAGAGTGCTCAAGTTCCCGATTGAGGTAACCCCACAAGCTGTAGTCGGGCTTCGCGAGATGTTCTCCACAGTAGCTGCCAGCCGCAAGCTTATCGACTACACGTCGTTGTTTAAGTACGTCGTGGGGCAGGTCGTCAGTGTAAAGGACCAAGTAAGCAACACGTAGTTCCAGATGAGATTCCACGAAAACAAACTGCAGGACTTCCTGTTTCACGATAAGGGGATCAAGAGGGTGTTCTACAACAAAGAGCTGAAGATAACAATATGCCTCGATCGCGAGAGTAATCAGATAAAGTTCTACGATAAGGACATGAAGCTATCGACTCGGTACCTTGCCAGCAAGGACAAGCATGAAGGTCGTAACCCAGCTATTTTGTAAGCGGGATACTGCGAGATCTATTTCAGGCTGGGTCTTATTCACGACGATAGTTCAATCACAATCGTAAACGTAAAGCCTTTTCTGGAGAGCGACCCAGATTTCTATGTGAATAGCGTGAATGAAATCTGCCAGCACACTCCGAAATCAATGCGATCGATATACTACCTCGAAATGTGGGGGAAGTGGCTGCTGATTGCCGAAGACAACTCAATCTACAAGTTTGACCCGTAAAAGCAGAAGGTCGAGGAACGATTAGAAGAGTTGAACCTCGGCATTCCTGACCTGTCAGTGTACGATGTCTTGGAACTCACATCCTTGAACACAGTGTGTATGGTGTCTGGCAATCAAGTGTACTTCTTCAACGAAAATCTCACGCAGCGAATGTACGTATTCTCACACGGGTGTAATATCCGTACACTGAGATACAGCGAGTTCTAGAACAAGTTCTACCTCGCAGGCAAGGAAAACACCATCACTATCTTCGAGCGGAATAAGCTTGAAAAAGATTTTAAGGTGAAGATCATTGAACTAGGCCGCTTTCGAGTCAATAGCTTCGAGGTATTTCCAGAGGCAGGCATTCTGATAATGATCGATGACAACTGCGAAGTCAAGCTGTTTGAGTACAACAAGCGCATCGTTAACCAAGAACAGTCATTCAAGCACATCAAGAAGAGCAACGAGGAAATGCTCATGGTACGCTTCAACCGCCACGAGTTCTGCCTATTCGAAACCTACATGGTGGTATTCAACATCGATAAAATGGCCATTGAGAGTGAGGCAGAGACCCGCTTTTCACCGTACTATTACTACAACCCAGAACGAGAGCTGTTCTACTGCTCCGTGAACAATCAGATTGTCTCGGTCCATCTCTTGCGTGGTGAAGTCTAAGACGCCTACACCGAAGACAACTCAAATATTGGAAGACATCTCTGCTTCTTTCTATCAGAGAGGTCCCACATCTTCGAGATCAGCGACCACTGCTACCTGTACGAGCTATACTTCAACGAGGAGAAGCTGGAAGGGGAGAACCGGAACTACAAGCGAAAAGTCGGCTTGGAGAAGCTCCTGGCGGCAAGCTACGACGCAGAACACAACATGGTGCTGGCTTGGAGCGATACCAAACTGATACAGATCCGTAGCGACGGCAGCAACAATTTTTCTGTGGTGAACTCTCTGCAGTTCTACAACGGTGAGAAGATACGAGAGGTGTACTTCAACCACGGCGTAATTACTGTATTTACAGCCGGCGGTGCAGTCCACGACTTTAACTTCTACGACGTGTCGCTGCTCGAAAGTCGGCAGTTTCGGCTCCAGGCGGCACAGAACTAAGACGACGAAGCAGAGATACTGCAGTATGTGCGTACTGATGTACAGAAGGCTGAGCTGTTGCTGACCAACAATAATACTTTGCTGGTTTGTAACGAGAATAAGGTACACAGTATCAAGATTGACGAACTACTCCCCAAGTCCAAGGTAGTGTATAACTTCGTCAAGATGCGGTACCAGGAGGTTCGCAACCGTAAGAGAATGAAATCAAGCGAGCCGTTGCTATAGGTCCATGATGAACCTGGAAAGGAGAAGTATATCGAGGAAATCGTTAAGACGCTGTATGTGCTAGACGCAAACGGCTATGCTGTCGTACTTGACCTTACCAATCTACTGAAGCCGATCGATCTGGAGACTCGACTGGCGTTGCTGCACAAGATCAACGATAGCGGTATCAACGGCTTCATGAAGGGTGGGCAAGTCATTGAAAGCAAATTGCAAGCCAAACTCATTGACTTCAGTAAGGTGATGTCGGCAGAAACAGTGCGTCCGAAATCGGTGAAAGTGTGGCGCCCTCATTAACGGTAGGTGGTGCAGATCGTTGGCATCCACTTTGAGCAACCATGCATTGTTACCTACGCCAATGACGGTTCCTTCAAACTGTGGAACGATAAATGTGAGTATCTGTTTGCATTGAGAATGCCCAGCTTCAGCAGGTAGCTTTGGAACATGACCTAAATCGAGAGGCAAAAATGCGAGAGTAACATTGAAAAGATCCAGCGGTTGCTGCGTGACTACCAACGCCGTATTAAGCGCGCAAGTGAAGGACAGAGCGTACAGATGTTGCTCCAGAAGTCTAAAAATTTCAAAAGAGGAAATGAAGTGGAGCGACCTAATCTCCTGGAGCCGTTTTCGATTGAGATAGACAACCGGGAACTGGAAGACTTAATGAACAAGACGCAAGTGATGCAATTCAACAGGAGGTTCAGTCTCCAGGAAAAGCGAACCAAGCGCGATGAGCTGTCGACCACAGCTTACAAACCTTCGGAACTTTCACCCTGGAAGAAGAATACTAAGTTTGTACAGCTTGTCGAAGCAGTGGACCGGAAACATCACGACCGCATACCAGTCGAATTGAATAAATTGCGGGTATCACTTGATGTCCAGAAACCTACAACAGAATCTCCCGAAAAAGAGAGGATGATCAGGATACCGTTCTTGCCGCAACTTGACCATTACACTCCTGAACCCAAGCCTGTGGAGGAAGTACCAGAACCGCCAGCTATCGATCCCAACGAAAGGCAGGAGGATGTCAAGGACACTGTCCGCTATCTGAAGAACAAACGAATCGGCCCTCGTATTAACAAGTTTGACGAGATCGACAAGGAATTCGAACGCAAGAGAATGCAACAGTACAAGAAGGCAAAGCACCACGCAGTGATTAAAGTGGCCAAGAAGGAGGAAGTGCGTTCAGAGCGTGAATCCAGGCAGCAGGTGAAGGGCGAACTCATGGACCAGATTCGCCTGATCTTCTAAGATCACAACCGAGAAGTGATGCGCACAAAGGTTGGCCGAATCAAGGAAATCCCACGCATCCAGATCCACCGTCATACCGACGACACCGTTTGATAACACTCCAACTTTAATAAACTATCTCGGAAATAATGGTGCGGGTCAGATCAATGGGTACCAAGAAGGGGTGAGCTGTTTGATTAGCTCAAGTTCACACTCGCCCTTTGTGAAATTGAACAGATCAGGAAGAGCGTACTTTTTGCTGAGTTGCCTATAGGTCTTCTCGTCGCGCAGCTCATCGAAATACGGGTGTAACAGAGCCTCCTCAGGCTTAAGGCGCTAGTTCGGATCGTACTTCATCACCTTGCTGATCAAGCTGATCAGTTGTGGGTCGGTTCGCTCTCTTACAATCTAAAGTAAGTTTCCGATAGTACTTTTCGCCATTATCTTGCAGCGATTTTTGGGAAACTGAATTTGTTGAGGTCGTAGTTGGGGTTCATCGCCAGCACTTCCTTCTATGTTGGTGTGCCGAGTGCCTTGATGATTTCTACAAGCTGGTCGATATTGCTCGCGGCCATAAATAGGGGTTCAAAGATGAGCATTTCAACGATGACGCAGCCTACCGACCACATGTCAATCTGGTTCGTATATTCTGTGGCGCCGAAGATCAGTTCGGGAGCCCGGTAGCACCTACTGCAAATGTAAGATATGTTGGGCTCACCTGGTACCAACCGTTTCGCTGAGCCGAAATCACACATGACGAGCATATTGGTCTTCGGGTCGATGAGGATGTTGTGAGGCTTGATATCGCGATGGCAAATGCTGATCCTGGTGAGGTACATCAAGCTCCGGAACATCTGATAGCTATACAGCTTGACCAGAGTCTCCGGAATGGGGTTCTTTCTGCTGTGCTTTTTGATGATGGAGTAAGCAGTTTCCGGAAAGTAGTCCATGATGACATTCAAAAACTCCTGTCCCTTTTCCTGCGTGAAGAAGGCGTCCTTCATTTTGAGCACGTTCGGATGGTTTAGTTCCTTCAGGATTTCGTATTCCCTATTCTTGTACTTTGGGTCCTGCAGAACCTTCTTGATAGCCACAACCTACAGAGTTTGCTTGTTGCGTCCCTAAGTTAATAACGGCTGCTACCTTGTATACCACTCCAAAAGTACCACTTCCAACCACCTCGTCATAGGAGTACTTGCTGGCACCCGAAAGGCTGGCCGTACCTGTTGTTACGTTGGTCGTTTTCTTGCTGGGAACAACCAACGGCTCTTATCGCTTGTGCTGCAGACCCGTTGTCAATTTTCTATCCCGTCCAAAGAGTTGCTCAACGAGCTTGCTCTCTGCCTTGCTGAAGTACAGTGACTTCTTTTCGTAGGGCTCAGTTACGAGGGTTTTGTTCGGTCTGACTGACGGCTTCTTCTCTTTCGACAGAGGAGCCTTGCTCTTCGATGCAGTTTTGTTAATGTGGCTGGCCGAAAGTCCTTTGCCTAGGCTGGCATACTTTGTACTCTTCTTATCGCTATTGTGGATCTTGTTGTTCTCGGCCAGGGCGTTCTTGTTCAGGTACAAGTTGATTCGCTTGTAAGTCTGGCCCAAATGTGGTTATCGTTCATCGTAGGCCTCCGTGTAGAGTCTCCGGGACTCCTCCGTCTGTGGTGGCCAGCGACGGTACCTTTTTCAGAGGGCGAGTCGGTTGTAAGTCGAGCTTCGTCCGCGGCTTGAAGTTCCCGTTCATCCACCTAACGATGCCCAGCGATTATATGAATTAATAACCATCCGGTCAACCATCAGTCCTTGCTTTCGTTCATGCTAAAGTAGTGTTCAATGGCGGTACTTACCTGCATGCTGATCTCTCGGTTAATTTCCCTTCGAATCATCCTTCTATAAAGGAGGAATACTCCAAAGCCGGATAGCGCGACGGCAATGATCAGGAACATGTAGAAGTACCAGCTGCTCGAAGCTGGTGCAATATACTCGGTAAGACAACCTTTCTCTTGCTGCAGGCTTAGCTTACTGCACATGTAGGCCTTGAGTTCAGCACGATCCCTCACCCGGATGATCTGACGATCCACCGTAAACGAGGGGTACTCGTTGATGTGGGTGTACATGTACTTATCTGAATTTATCTCGTCGTAGAGATTGTTCTCGCATTTTCGTGCTGCATCCTCAACCCTCTCGTTGATGAGCGTGAGATCCATTCCCAGATCGGTTGCGACCCTCTCAGAACACATATCAATGTTCTTATCACGCCGGTATTTCTCCAGACAGCGAGTTTGGATGCCGCCGATGTACGCCAGGTACTTATCGGGGAACCTCGAAAATATTTATTTCTGGCGAATATCCTCCATGACGATGGTATTTGAGGTTGTTGAGACTGTATAACTCTATCGAGTACTTTAAGAAGGCGAACAGAACTCGCCTCCGCATGCACACGATTTGAGGGTGGCGATGGAAGAGTTGCAGCTTCTCGAGGGATCCAAGCTGTTATGGATGCAGCCGTAGATAACATAACGGGGTTTCCAGGTAACCTTCCCACTAAGTGCTGGCACTTCCCTCAGAGTCTCATTCCAATCTTGTAGTAAATTGTAACTCGATTGGTCAATTGCAGAGACCCAGAGCTCCACCAAAGTCTCGGTACGTGCAGCCTTATGGTAGGTGACTTCAACTTCGACTGAATCGATCTTGTTAGTGTCCATGTAGTTAAACAGCAACATGCCTTCCTTCTCGTCAATCAAGAATGACAGGAACGTGCCGTCAGTGAACATTGAGTAGGGTTCTTCTAGCCGATTCGGATCATCATCAACGATGATGACTCCCATAGCGCCTGCTTTCATTGCGTGGTATGCCTTCTGTCGGTAAGAGCAATTCGGCCCATTAACAAGCACGAAGAATGACTGGACAGCAAGCTTATCAGTATTGAATAGCGGAGAGCATGCATCGAAGGGCTCTGCTAGCACGAACCTTCTGTAGATATCGATGTTTCGCTCCTTAGGACTGAAGGGTGTGAGTCTCAAGCCTACATGAGTGGAGTGGGGTACGTGGATTCTTCTGAAGCTTGCGCAGGGGTTGATTGTCGACGACCCTTAGCAGCGAAGTATGATCAGCTAGAACTGCGACGGAGAGGAGCG
>Ga0075152_10004001_pt1 | contig 10190 bp, 5 predicted proteins | sample JI61114C2DNA_FD_70964 | JGI IMG/M metagenome (GOLD analysis project Ga0075152, IMG submission 70964) | Wastewater effluent complex algal communities from Wisconsin, to seasonally profile nutrient transformation and Carbon sequestration -... | ecosystem: Engineered > WWTP > Effluent > Algae...
GCACAAAAAAATGTTTGCTCAATAATTAAGTCATACTGGGCTTCATGCTCAAAAAAGTCACCACAGATAATCTGCAGTCCATTTGATAAATGAGGTGCAAGCCGTTCTTTTAAATTATTGCAGAGCACTTCGGAAATATCTATCAGCGTGATGTTTATAAACCCGTTTTGCAGCAGGTATTCCGCTTCGTAACTGTTGCCGCAACCGGGTATCAATATGGATATAGCTTTATCATCCAACTGGTCAAAATATGCTTTCAGCGGCGGGGTGATGCTGCCGGTATCCCATCCCGTGTCATTATTCGCATATCGGTTACTCCAGTAACTATTATCCAATGTGGTCATAATTGATGTTTTGAGTCACTGCTGATATTATCCGGCGTCCACTCTACAGTTTTTTCAAATGGATGCTGGCGAACAGGACAGTTTTGTTTGGTACAAATAGGACAGCTGAAAGGCAGGCACCCGTCTGAATGCACAAATAACTCCAGCGATTCGCCAAACTCGGTTCTCACAAGCGCAGATAATTCGTCAATTTCCTTGTGTGCCTCATGTACATTAAGGTACCAGGGCACCGTAAGATGGCAATCTACATGCAATTTACTCCCGTACTGTATAATCCGTAGGTTGTGCAGGTCAATCCAGTTCTCCCTTCTGTTGCCATTGAGCAGTGCCACCATTTTTTTAATGAGCGTTTCATCTGCTTCATCCATGATACCGGCAATGGATGTACGCACAATTTTGTAGCCGGTAAACATGATGATAAATGCAAACAGGATCGCTACTGCACTGTCGATCCACCAGATATTAGTGAAGTAAATAATACCCAACCCGATGATGATCCCGATAGTTGACCAGGTATCTGTTTGCAGATGCTTGCCACTTGCGATCAACGCGGCTGAATTATTATTTGTACCCACTCTTATACAAACAGCACCGGTAATGAAGTTTATGATGGCAGTTGCTGCCACCAGCAGGATTCCGTAATCGAGTTTTTGTATGGTATGCGGATGAATCAGGTTATTGAGGGCTTCATAAACAATGATAAAGCCTGCCACAGCAATTAAGGTACCTTCTACTGCTGCGGAGATAAACTCAGCCTTACCATGGCCGTAAGGATGATCTTTGTCTTTAGGCTTGGCACTAACATAAAGACTGTACACACCTATCAAACCAGCGATCACATTAACAGTACTTTCAAGTGCATCCGTTAAAATAGCAACAGAACCTGTCAGGTACCAGGCTACCATCTTGGTAATAAAAAGAACGATCCCGATAAGCGTGACGATCTTCTGAAGGCGTAAATTCTGTTTTGCTGTTACCACTAAAAATATTTGCAGGCAAAGATAACCGATGCAGTTTTAAACCACTTCTATTTAACCGGGCCATACCATCGCTACTTATTGAGAATTTACTGACAAAGACCGGCAACAGGCGTATGGTAAAATTTTATTGTTATCTTTCTGCATTCCTTTTGATTTATCATTGTGTTATGAACAATTCTATACTGCTGATCATTCTTTTTAATTACCTGCGGAAAGTACTTGAAACCAAAGGTTCCGGTAACAGGTTAGAAAAACTGCTGATAGCCGGTATTGTAACCAGTATAGCTTTTGTTGCAGCAGCTGCCTCTATTCCAGAAAGCAGGCCTTATGTTAAATGGTCTGCACATGCACTCATGCTGTTTATGATGGTTGTGATCATCGCCCAAAAACAATTTAAACCAGCTAAATTATTCATGTATGCCCTGATGCCGTTGGCTTTGGTTGATATTACTTCAGACATCGTTGAAAAAGCTGCCCCGGGATTTTACAGGGATTGGGAGAACTATTTTGAAATTGCCGCGGTTTTTTGCCTTGTTTGGCTTGTTGCCATGATGATCATTAACAGCAGGCAACGAAAAGCATTGCAGAAGGAAAAAGAAAAAATGCTGCAATTGGAAAAAGATGCAAAGCTGGCGGAGGAAATGAAAGCCATGCTGGAAGTACAGGTGGCAGAACGAACTGCAGAATTGGTGCGCCAGAAACTGGAGCTCGAGAGAGCACTGGACGACTTAAAAGCTGCGCAACTGCAACTGGTGCAAAGTGAAAAAATGGCGAGCCTGGGTGAGTTGACTGCCGGCATTGCACATGAGATACAGAACCCTCTAAACTTTGTAAACAACTTTAGTGAAGTAAACAAAGAATTGCTGGAAGAAATGAATGAAGCGATTGACAAAGGCGATTTTGAAGAGGTTAAGGCACTCGCTGCCGATATTAACAGCAACCAGGAAAAAATAAACATTCATGGCAAACGGGCAGATGGCATTGTTAAAGGGATGCTGCAGCACTCCAGAACAAGTAGCGGGCAGAAAGAACTAACGGACATCAATGCACTCTGTGATGAATATTTACGGCTCTCGTACCATGGACTCAGGGCTAAAGACAAAACATTTAACGCAAAATTTGAATTGGCGGCAGACAGCAGTATCGAAAAAATAAATGTGGTACCACAGGATATCGGCAGGGTTATTTTGAATTTGATCAATAATGCTTTTTATGCAGCAGCATTGCCTTCTGCGAAAGAATTGCCTGACAGCGGCATTAATAAAACACCTTCAGTTTGGGTAAGTACAAAAAAAGAAGGAACAAAAATTTTGATTCGGGTAAAAGACAATGGTCCGGGTGTTCCGAAAGAGATCATCGATAAGATCTTCCAGCCTTTTTTTACCACCAAGCCAACCGGGCAGGGAACAGGGCTCGGTTTATCCTTAAGTTATGATATTGTGAAAGCACATGGTGGAGAACTAAAAGTGGAGACTACCACAGCCAATGGTGCGGCAGACAGTGGAAATGCCGGAACGACATTTATAATTTCATTGCCAATATAACAGCAAGAATACTTAAACAATAAAACCAGGAACCCATGCGTTTCATTTTTCGCTTATCCACCAGCATCTTCATATTACTAATCATTGCATCCTGCAATAACAACAAACCTGTTCCTTTTCCTGAAGCTGAACTGGGGTATTCGGCACCGGTAGCTGTACCGTTGGTGTTTACCAAACCTGTACCATTAACATGGGACACCGTTAAAACCGGCGGCATCACGCCTACTGTAAAAACACTCGATATTGAAGCACTACCCTCGGTACCATTTGACTCCACCGGTTTTAAACCATTTACAGCAGCTCCTAAAGAAGGCCGCATTAATTTTAATCAATTACCGGATACAGCCTTCAGCCTTTCCGCTTTAAAAAGCCATTCGCTTGAGTTAACAACAACTGCCCTTCAACCACCTGTTATCAGTAAAACATTAAAACCTACCACAACCAAAAATAATCCGCTTGCTATTTATGATCTTGGAGTGATACAGGGAATGCCTGCAAAATTTATTGGTTGCATTTATAAAGACAAAAAGGGCTTTTTATGGATTGGAGCCATTGAAGGGTTGTTCAAATACGACGGTCAGCATGTGCAAACCATTGTTACCGGCACAACCGGTATACCCATTCTTGGCATCACAGAGGATAAAAGCGGCAATATATGGTTCCTTTCCTATAACCAGGTTGGAACTGTCAACACAACATTGGGTACCATTGGCACGTCGGCCAGGATAAGTGCGGTGCCCAATAATATTGGGAAGATGACAACGGACAGTGATGGCAATATCTGGATGTACAATTTCAAAGAAAAAGCTGTCAGCATTATCGACCCTGCCACTGGCACTTATAAAAATCTGGATCGCAAAAATGGCTTGTCAGATTCTATGGCATTTGAAATTGCACAGGATAAAGAACAACGGCTATGGATCACTACCTATACTGGTGGCGTAAATATTATTGATCTGAAAGCAGGCAGAATAAAACACCTGGATAAAAGCAATGGTCTTCACAGCGCCACTTTCTCTGGAATAACCATGGACAAAGATGGCCGTGTAATTATGGGTAACGATGATGGCTTTGATTTGCTGGACATTAAAAATGGAACCATTAAATATTTTGAAAAGGGACAAGGCTTAAAATCGACTTATGCCCTAGGGATAACCCTTGATAGTGCCGGCCAGGTATGGAGAAATACCATTACAGGAATTGATGTGGTGAACATAAACAATGGTTCCAGCCGGTCAATTACAACAAAAGACGGGTTGAGCAGCGATGTAGTGGCATCCATCGTGGAAGATCAGCAACACCGCATGTGGATCAGTACTACAGCAGGTATGAATGTGATAGAGGAATATGGAAAAACAAAAATTGCGTTGTACAAAACCAACATTATAAGTTTAATGGAAGATGCCCTGGGCAATATATGGGTAGCCAAGGGCGATGGAATCAGCATCATCAATCCTGAGCGGACCAGGATGCGTTTGCTTACACCCGCCAACGGACTGGCAGATAATTTTGTACAGTCATTTACCAGGTCGAACGGGAATATGGTGGTGGCCACCAACAGTGGATTTAATATTATTGATCCTGTACGCAAAACCATTTTAACCGCAGGTAAAAAGGAAGGTTTTACAAAGGATACTATTTACTCTATCTACAAAGATAACAACGCAAATATCTGGTTCACTGGTCCGGGTAATGGGGTGGCGCTGTTCGACTCCTCAAAAAACAGCATCCTTCATACGGATAAAGCGCATGGTTTAAGTGATGATGTGATCCTTGATACGAGGCAGGACATGAATGGCAGGTACTGGCTTGCCACCCGTACGAACGGGATAAGTGTATATGACCGTATAAGCGGTACCGTTAGTTATGTTAACGACCAGCCTGGTTTAAAAGACACCAGCAACAAAACCCTGCTGACGGATATATATGGAAGGATATGGATCGGAACCTACAAAGGCATTTATATGGTGGATATAAAAAACAATACCATCACCAATATATCCACCAGGCATGGCCTTTCAAACAATAGAATTTTATCGTTGTTAGAATACAAAGGAAGTATCGTTGTCGGTACCATTAATAAGATCAATATCATCACGGCGCCTCTGCCAGGCAGTAAAACTGACACAACCTGGAAGGTATCGGTACTAAAAGGCTCCGAGGGACTTTTGAAAACCTCTACTTCCTGGTCATCTGATTGTATTACCAGCAAAGGAGAATACCTGTGGGGAGATAATGGCATCACGATCATCAGCAACATAGAGCCGGCAACAGGAAATACCAATGCAGTGGTTGCGGGCATCAGCATAATGAATAAGCCACAGCAGTTTGTTCGCAGCTCAAAGGATACAACATTCAATGCTTCCTATGCAGACAAGGCTGTCTATAAATGGGATAGTGTAGCCGGAGCTTATAACCTGCCGGTGAACCTGGTGATTCCTTACCAGAATAATTATTTGCAGTTCCAGTTTGGCGACGCCAGCTTAAGCAGGCAGGATACTACCTGGTACGCCTACCTGCTGCAGGGAATAGACAAAACCTGGAGTACGCCCACTACCAATACGGTAACGGAAAATTACCTGAATCTGCCACCGGGTCAATATACTTTTAAAGTATGCTGCAAAGACGTCAACGGTCATTGGGGCAAGCCCGCCAGTTTTAGTTTTACCATCTCTCCTCCCTGGTATCAAAGCTGGTGGGCTTATACCCTGCTGGCCCTGCTCGCTGCCGGCTTGCTAAGGGCATACATTGTTTTCCGCTCAAGAATGCTGCAAAAAGAAAACAAGGTATTGGAAGAAAAAGTGGCTTTGAGAACAAGCCAGCTGGAAAAGTCGCTGGAAGACCTGAAAGCCACTCAAAACCAACTGGTACAAAGTGAGAAAATGGCCAGCCTGGGTGAGCTCACCGCAGGCATTGCACATGAAATTCAAAACCCGCTGAATTTTATCAACAATTTTTCCGAAGTAAATACGGAACTGATCGCAGAGATGAAAGAAGAGATCAGCAAAGGCAATATGGAAGAGGTGATCGCCCTTGCTGCCGACATTCAATCGAATGAACAAAAGATCAATCACCACGGTAAAAGAGCGGATGCTATCGTAAAAGGCATGCTGCAACACTCCAGGAACAACAATGGTCAAAAAGAACTAACGGACATCAATGCCCTATGTGATGAATACCTGCGCCTCTCCTATCATGGCCTTAGGGCAAAAGACAAATCTTTCAATGCAAAATTTGATACAGATTTCGATAAAACCATTGAAAAGATGAATGTGGTGCCGCAGGATCTTGGCCGGGTGGTACTCAACTTAATTACCAACGCCTTTCATGCCGTTACAGAAAGGAAAAAGGCGGAAACTGCCATTTCAAACCTCACCTATGAACCAACCGTTTCCATTATCACAAAGAAAACAGGCGGCAAAATTCTCATTCGTGTAAAAGACAACGGCAAGGGCATTCCCAAAAACATTGTTGACAAAATATTTCAACCCTTCTTTACCACCAAACCAACCGGGCAGGGAACCGGCTTAGGTTTATCACTCAGCTATGATATTGTAAAAGCACATGGAGGTGAATTAACCGTAGAAACCAAAGAAGGAGAGGGATCAACCTTTATCATTCAGTTACCAGCAAAAGAAAATGGGATATGAAAAATATTGCAATAGTTTTTTTTCTGTTAGTGATGTATACAGCAAACGCCTTTGCTCAACAACCACAATTCAATGTTCAGGTAGATGAGAAAATACAGCACTTGGGACCAGCCTATGGATTTACACAAGACCAGCAGGGGTATATCTGGTTCAGCAGTTTTACAAAGGGTTTGATAAGATACGATGGCAAAACCTTTAAAACTTTCCGGCACGATCCGGAAAAGCCAAACTCCCCGGCCAGTAATATGATTATTTCAATGACGACGGATCTGCCTGGTAATATTTGGCTGGCACATTTTGGCGAGGGCCTTGATAAATTTGACCCGGTGACCAATACTTTTACGCACTTCAAACATCATAAAACGGACGCCAACAGCCTTATTTCCGATACGACGTTTAGTTTGATGGTTGACCATACCGGCAAACTTTGGCTGGGCACAAGCAAAGGACTGCAATCATTTGACAGTAAGACCGGCAAATTCACTCATTTTCAAAAAAAAATAAATGATAAGCCTGTAAATACAAGCACCGCTGTTTTTACAGTGTATGAAGACAAACAAGGTATTATCTGGTATTCTACCGGGGATTTTATGGCCAACAAAGCCGGTGAGCTTGACGGGCTTTTCCGGTTGGATCCATCTACCGGCAAACAAACTTTTTATAAGGCAGATCCGCTCAACACTGCAAGCCTTACCGATCCCTTCGTTACTGCAGTTTTTGAAGATACCCGTGGTAATTTTTGGGTAGGCACAAAAGGAAATGTATTACACTTACTCGACAGGAAAACCGGCAGGTTTACGCGGCATTTGTACGATCCTTTACAGCCAGGGAAATTGAGCGGGCCTCCGGTAAGTAAGAGCGACAGCACAGATGCCATCAGTTTTATAGGGGAAGATCATGCAGGCAAGCTATGGATCGGATCTTTTGAGAACGGCATCAACTGGTATGATCCTGCAACTAAGCAGTTGAATCACTACGGTATGGTGAAAGACCAAAAAGACAATCCTGCATTTGCAAAAGATACATTGACAGGTTTTAAAGAAGCAGGTGGGGTGCGCTTTATGGTGGCAGCAGACAGTACAGGATGGATCACTACCCTATCAGGTAATATTTACAAGGTTGCCTATGGCAAAAAGACCATTCCCTATGTTCCAAACAAAAAATATGTGAATGCATTTTATCTTGAACCCAATGGCAATATACTGTGGTTTGGCACCGACTCAGGTCTTGTTCGTAAAGACCTTGCCAACAATTCATTTAAAATATTTACACATGATCCAAAGAAACCCGGCAGCCTTAATAACAATGCGGTAGTGGCCATCACGGCAGATGAAAATGGCAAATTGTATATCGGCACCCACGTTGGTGGTCTGGATCTGTTTGACCCGGTTACAGAAAAGTTTACATTGATTAAACCGTTGAATCCGGCTCCTGGCAGTATTATGGATTCGCTACATTTTGTTTTTATTGAGAACGACCGCAATCTCTGGCTGGCTGGTGAAAGCGGTTTGGCAAGGGTTGACCGCAATACCCATCAGTTCACCGTGTATCGTGCTACTAAAGAAAATGAGAAAGGTATTATTGGTCCAACGGTATATTGTATCGCTAAAGATAAAAAGAACAACCTCTGGTTTGCAAATCTTGGCGGGCTGGACAGGTTTATCAGCGACAGCAATGCTTTCAGGCATTACCTGAAAGGTTATAGCGTAAGGGCCGTGTTGGTGGACACAAAAGGCAAGATATGGGCGGGCACTGATATCGGGCTCTTTCAATACGATGAAAGTAAAGACCAGTTTATTGCGTTCAGTTCCCCCGTTTTTTCGGCCGGCATAGAAACGATCCTCAATTTACTGGAGGATGATCTGCAAAATATCTGGATAACCACCTCCAACGCCATATTGAAGATGAGTGCTGACCGGGAACGTATTCAAATGTTTAATGCCGGCTACGGTATTTTATCTTCCAACTGGAACTGGCTCAATAACTATAAAGCAAGCGATGGCCGTTTATTCATGGGCGGCAGCAGGGGGTATTATATGTTTAAGCCGGAAGAACTTACGGTAAGCACCCCGCCGCCATTGCTGCATTTTTCACAACTCATTATTGGAAGCAAGGATATTTTTCCAGGCGGCGAAGGAATTTTATCTGCCCCTATCTGGAAAACAGAAAAAATACAACTTGCTCATAATCAAAATACCTTTTCGCTTGATTTTATTGCACTCAATTACAATGCCGAAGACCTGATCAAATACCAGTATCAGCTGGAGAATTTTGACCCAGGCTGGAATAATTTAGGCACGGACCACAAAGCCTCCTTCTTCAATGTTCCACCCGGCAATTATATCCTGAGGGTAAGGGCCATCAACGGTGAGGGAACTGTTACGGAAAAAAAACTGTCAATTACGATCAACCCGCCCTGGTGGAAAACCTGGTGGGCATACTGCGTGTATGCATTACTGTTTGGTGGCAGCATCTGGGCATACGTTCAATACCGTTCCAAAGCGCTGCGGAGAGAAAACCTGGTGCTGGAGCAAAAAGTGGAACACCGCACCCAGCAGCTGCAGCAATCCATTGAATCGTTAAAAGCAGCACAGGCCCAGCTGGTGCAATCAGAAAAAATGGCTTCCCTGGGCGAACTGACCGCCGGCATTGCGCATGAAATTCAAAACCCGCTGAACTTCGTGAATAACTTTTCTGAGATCAATAAAGAATTGTTGCTGGAGATGAGGGAAGAGATGGAAAAAGGAAACCTGGAGGATGCAAAGGCATTGGCCAATGATGTGATAGACAATGAAGAAAAAATAAATCACCATGGCAAAAGGGCAGATGGCATTGTAAAAGGTATGCTGCAGCATTCCCGGAGCACCAGCGGTCAAAAAGAACTAACGGACATCAATAACCTGTGTGATGAATACCTGCGGCTTTCCTATCATGGACTGCGGGCAAAAGACAAATCTTTCAATGCGAAATTTGAAACGGATTTTGATAAAAGTATCGGAAAAATAAATGTGGTGCCGCAGGACCTGGGCAGGGTGATACTGAACCTGATCAACAATGCCTTTTATGCTGCAGCCGACAGAAAAAAAGAAAACGAAGCCGGTTATGAACCGACCGTAACCGTCATCACATCCAAAACTGATAAAGGGATTGAGATAAAAGTAAAAGATAATGGCAAGGGTATTCCTAAAAATATTGTTGACAAGATCTTTCAACCCTTCTTTACCACCAAGCCTACTGGTGAGGGAACCGGGCTGGGTTTATCATTGAGTTATGATATAGTAAAAGCTCATGGTGGTGAATTGATGGTGGAAACAACACCCGCCCCTTCCGAAAAGGCAGGAACTGTTTTTACAATTTCTCTCCCTATGGCATAGAACAATTAAATTTAAATTTTAAAAAACTAACCGTTATAAAAAAGTACTTATTCATTGTTGCACTTCCGCTGGTTGTTGCTGCAGCCTGCAATTTGAAAAAAGGCAGCGTGCCGTTTCCTGTAGATGAAACTGGCTTTGCAGAACCCGTTGCAATGAAATTTTCGTTTAGCAAACCAGTAACTTTCCAGTTCACTGCCACTGATCCAGACAGCATCAAAGCGCCACAAACCATTCCCATTGACCTGGATAAACTTCCTGTAAAACCATTTGCACTGAATGATTTTAAACTGCTGAAAGC
>Ga0075152_10004002_pt1 | contig 10190 bp, 16 predicted proteins | sample JI61114C2DNA_FD_70964 | JGI IMG/M metagenome (GOLD analysis project Ga0075152, IMG submission 70964) | Wastewater effluent complex algal communities from Wisconsin, to seasonally profile nutrient transformation and Carbon sequestration -... | ecosystem: Engineered > WWTP > Effluent > Algae...
AACTAACAATCAACATGTGCTCACAGCTATTGAAGCCTTTCGGGAGAGGCTGAGCTTGCAAGCCGAACTCCCACTCAAGATCAAGAGAAGGTTCACCACAAAAACAACAAACCGTGAACGAAATAAACTTAAACAGCAGAAGGGTTCCACCTCCGCTAAGAATCTTCTCGTGGATGCCAGCACCGACAACCAGAGACGCCCGACAAGAGCAGCGCACAACATTCGCCGCATCACCAACCTTACGCTGCGAAACACTCCCGACCCTCATCAATCCAAACCAAGAACTTCTGCGATAGAAGCCTCTAAGGAAATCTCGACTCCGCGTCGTATCGAATACAAAATCAATAAGTCTCCGTTGGAACTCAACATCGAGCTAAAGTACAGCTGCCCGAACACTAGCTATGAGTGTTTCGTACGCTCGCCAAGCAGCCGGCATAGTAGCAACAACTTGCCGATTTTCCAACACCTCCCCGAGAACATCTTCAGCAGCAACCGGATCAGCGGTTTGCTACGACGTAACATCATGCAGTTCCCGCACTACATCCAAGCTCTCAAAGACATCATAAATTTATGACTGTGTTGATAATTGTTTGCTGGCATGATAGGCAGAAGATTGCCAGTCCTGTTTGGTTTGCTCTTCCGCCAGAGGAAGTGGCGCACCTTTGAGAAGCTCAGCTAGAAGATACGCAACCAAGACGCACCAGCCATTGAACGAATCCAAGCACTGGAAAAGTTCGAGAAGCTGAGCCTGGACAGCGATAATTTGAAGAGGAAGGAGGAGCTTTGCGAGAAGACTGTGAATGAGCTGTACCGGTCGGTCGATAGCTTGAAGAGCGAGGAGTTGATGAACCTGGTGATCTACCTGGCCAAGCTTAAGAACAAACGATTCATCACTGTAATTGAAGTCATCATGAATAGGCTCGACGACCTTGATTACAAGTAGTGGAGCTACTACCAAATCTACTACCTAGTGAATGCCAGCCAACAGCTCTATGTCAACAATCCCAAAAAAAAGAAGACGTTGCACAGGATCATTCAAGTGCTTCTGTACCACATCGGGAACTTGGATCTGAACTTCATCATGTCGTACCTCGTGTTCTTTGAGAATCTGCTGCGGAAGCTGCAACCAAGCGAAAAGCCCAAGCATCGGGAACTCTTTGTCAAAATTGAGGACAGAGTGCTGACCTGCCTGAAGAATGAGGGGTCTGCAAGCAAAAACGATCTCGCGGTACTCAAGAGTCCGCATTTCTATATCAGCCTACTCACTCTGTGCGACAGTATTGGCACCTTTTAGAATAAAGAGCTCTACTCACGCGTCGAGGAGAAGATACTAATTATTCTAAACCAACACCTGAAGGTCTCGGAACTGCAATTCAAAAGTTGGGTCATATTTTACAACAAACTCTCTATATCTGGGTTAGCCAGCGACAAGTTGTTGGACTGGGCGATGGCAGCCTACCAATCGAATCCCCACTTCAAGCAACAAGTTGACACCTACAGTCCCGAATATCTGGGAAAGGTATGCTATGGCTACTTGGTCTGTACCGCCGTGAAGGTCTTCAATTAGATTCCGTTGAAGGAGGAGAGTTGCGGGAAGGTCATCAGAAAGTCATCGTTCTCGCTGCCAAAGCTCAAAATTCATCCGTTCATTGCAGTGATCGCCCAAAGAATGTAACCCAACGCTGCTTTTTACCAGTAGTTTGCAATGTACTTTCCAGACCATTTCACCCTCAAACCCAAAATATCCCAGCAGTACACTTTTTACGATAGCACTGATTTCAGAGAGGCTGTTCGGAAGGAACTCGAAGCCCAAGGTATCAAATACTAGCAGGAGGTGTAAGTTACTGGTAGAAAAGTTGACTTTCTCATCAACGGCGAGCTAGTTATTGAGGTGGATGGCGACTTCCATTATAATCCAACAACGGGCATCTAAATTGGCAGGACCGTCCTGCGTAACTTAACCTATCTTTGGAGTGGGAAGCGATTTCTGGTATTGAGGCTGGTTGATTACAACTTTGCAAGGCAAACTGGCACCATCTCCAGCTACATCCGGAACAAAATCCAGTGGATCCTTAATGACAAGGATGTGATCATGTTGAAATGAATGACTAGATGTAGCAGCCATGCTGGGGTATTCACCACGGGTCGATCTTTAGGGTTGTCTCTAGAGGTTTCGCTGGGGTTAGTCTTGGCAGGTTACGGCGTTTGGCGAAACTCTGTTGGGATGTCGCTCGTACATCCCCACTTGTATTTGCTTCATACTTCTCTCGATAGTAGCTGATTATGTCATTTTATTGAGGCTTTTCTGCTGGTTCTTTCTGAGGCAGTTTGCTCTCGCCGAAGAAGACTTTAAACTTTGTTGCATTGTTCTTCAGTTTCTGTTTGAGATCCTCAACAAGTCGCTGGGGTGATTGAGATGGCTTCGCTTTGTTTTTGAGTTTTACATTCGTATACCAATACGAATGGGACTGCCGCATCAATGTTTGTTCGAGCTCCTCAGATACAGATCCACTGCGACGGCAGGTATGAAGCTGCCGGCGCCGTAGATAAGACCGATAAGGGGATAACTCTGAATCAATCCTTGGTTCTGATTGCTGAACATCCGGTCTACAGACGTACGACATCTGCCATTGAGACAGCCTGCCCATGTACTTGTCCTCGATAAGGTGCTTGAGGCGGGTATCCGAGTCAACCAGCGATTCACTCGAGCGTGCATGCTCATCAGCGGCTAGGTGCATATTATTATCATTGGAGTTAGTTCCACCATAAACATACCATTATCAATTTGCAATTGCCCCTGCGATGAAGCCTTCACCTTCCCAAACAGGCTCAGCGGAGGTTGCAATGGCTGCTGAATCTTCCGCAGCGAACGCCTAACCCTTGCTCATGGCTCGACTTCAGTTTGTGCGACAGCTAATCCAAGGCGATCTTTCATTCCAAGATGAATTACCAGCCGACCAACTTGAGCAGAATACTCTTGTGAAACTCGCTGCTATACTCATTAGCAAGCCTGGCAGCGGTCCTTTCGGGGATCTTTACCTTCATCGGGTAGGAAGCATACTCAAAGTGTTGGGCGCTCGCATCAATCATAAGCCGCCATCGAAGCTTTTCTTGGAGTTCGAGACTTATAAGCAGATGTAGATGCTGACTTAGTTCAACAAACTGAAGCCATAATAGCGGTTGTTTGCAGCTAGCATCACGGGACTCTATCCAGTGGTGAGAGTGGGTGCTAATGATGCGTTCCCGTTGATGGTACCTTACCTGTTAGAGGAGAGCGGCGTTACAAACAAAGGAGGCAACAGAAATTGGCAGATGGCTCGCAGGCTTCTCGAAGCAAAATTTTAAACTCAAGCTGTACAGGAGCTCCGCACGAAGGATCAAGGTCTCTTCTTGTGCTACGAGATACTGCTTGGCAGGATCAGCGAAGAGTTTGGCATGCAATCCTGGACCCATCACCTTTGGCGTCTCCTGTACCAATTCTACTTCAAAAGCTGTATGGAGCTGCTCGTGAAAGAATCACATCGGCAAAAGCCTTTCTGCGATGTCGCAACCGATGAGCGTATTAACCAGTATTCGGAAAGGTCACAACCGCTGAGAGTTGAGTGGGGCTCTTTGCTCTCAGAGGCAAATCTTCGGGTGTTGGATAGGTTGAGCATCAAGCTCATTCAAACTATCGTCGAAAGAGATGATCTGCTAATGTAAGAGTTCCAACGATAGCTGGTGGAATTCAGTCGAAATTAGCAGTATGAGGACGGATCACTCAAGGTAATGAGCATTTTGTACAAGTACACCCCCCATCCGAGTGTGAGGGCAAGGGTATTGGAGTTAGCTGAGAATTCAAATATGGTGGAAGCCTTTTTGCCCTTACTATCCAACGATGATGAAATTGTGCAGTACTTCGAGAGAAAGAGGGTTATTGAGCCAGAGCGCATCAGAAACTTTCCAGAGAATCTGAGAAACAGACTCGCAGAAAGCTCGTTAAGGTTGAATCCACTTTCAGTGATGGCACTGGAAGGTAGTTTCAGAGGAGATGCCATGCAGCTACACGTATTGAAAAGCCTTCCGTCGCTGCCGCCCGAAGAAATGGGAAAAGCCCTGAGATACATCCAGCACAATAGTAGGGAAGCGGGATTTCGGACGCTTGTGGGCACTAACAACTACCATGCCTTCAAGGAAATCATTAAAGAGTGGGAATTGTTCCACTCGAGGATACAATCCCAGCTCGATTTCCTCGATGTCGGTAATTCGCTGCTCAAGCTTTTGCAGTCGAAACAGCAGTCAATTTCCAATAGTCGCATCGAGCTGCCTCCTCCTAGATTATGTCCCGTGTGGCTCAAGTTCATGCTCTCCCGTATCTTCACAATGACCGAGTAGATAGGCTTTGCACCAAACTTTCTGTCGCTCAGGTACCATATCAATCTACTCAGTAAGTAAGCTGTTATCGCAACGCACCCCTATCTGCACAAAGTCCTCAGATCCGAGGGAGATATTGCCGAGGTTTATCAGATGCTCAGCAAGGTCCTTTGTCGGGATCCATCACTAATCCTGGAGCTCAGCCACATCTGATACTTATCAGTTGATCGTTATTATATCGTTCATGCAGCTCTACAGCAAACTAAAGGCAAGCGGGGTTGGTCTAACAGAGCATTCACCTGCTAGAACCCAGCAAGAAGGTCAACTTCCTTCGAGCAGCAGACTTATGGAACATCCTTCCGCAAGTCCACATAGTTTTCGAAATAAAGGGAGCTATCTCAACAAACGCGATGAACTGTTATCAACGGGTCGAACAACCTACCGAACAGACCTCGCTGTATCTCGTAGTCGATCTCCAATGCCAAATCAATTTCAGCAACGATCTCCACTGAAGTAGATAATCATCGTCCAGAGAAACGGAGTGTCTCCGATTCGTAAAAGAGTATTGTAAGTCCCCAACTACGTAACATCAGAGACTCTTGGCGAGCTGGACAACAGGTTTTACGCTTTCGAAGAAAAGATCAAGGAGAGGTTTCGCAATTTGGAGGAGAGAGCTACCCATCTCAAAAGCAGCAACGCCAAGTAAAGACCAACAACTTAGTAACTGCCCGTCAAGTATTCGTGAGTGCAGCCCCTTCTGATCTCATCTAAAGTTCTAAGCATGGAAAACGAATATCAGCGAAATAGTGTTGACGATAGTACTTTGATGCCCTGTCGACGACGCTCTAAAGAATGGGTCTTGAATTGCTGTCTATCTGTTGCTAGAGCCTTCAAAAGCGATTCCTCGTCTTTCGGACTAACATACTTGGAATGTTCCGAAACAAAGAGACCAATATCAGAGTGTCCACCCTCTTCGAACCTCTGGAATAGAATTTCCAGCATAAAGCAAGCCGTATCGACCATTAACTTCCACCCCCTCACAAAGAAAAGCATCCAAAGTTTGGCAATAGTTATTCTACTGAGGCTCTGGCTGAACAGTGTGACTAACCACTTGGTAGTAATCAGCGAAGCGTCGAGATCATTGCGGTCTAGTGCATTCCATAATCTCGGGATCTTCGCTCGGACTCGCTTATCGATGTGTTTCGTGAGCCTTTCGATACCTGCTAATCCATTGTCCAGCATCCTGCTGTACCGAAGCTCCTTGAAGATGAGGATACACAACATATACGCCTCTTCGGGAGTGGAAGTAAGCTTGAGACAGCAAGCCACCACCATATTCATCCCCTGCACATAGGAACACTCGACTTCGGTGCAAACCTGCTTCAGCAGCCTAGCAAGTTGGTTCTGTGATTCCACCATCCGAAATGTTCTGGCGACGTCCAGTAGTATCTCCGAATAGTCAGCATCACTGGGTTGTTTCGATCGGCAGGGTTTGGATTTTATTGGTCTTGATGCGAAAATTCGGATGGTGTTCAGTATTGAATGTTCGTTGAGGAATACTAGCCGAGGCGCTAATAGCTTGCTGGCTAACATACGGAGTTTGTCCGGCTCTGTTGCTGGGATACAGCTCGCGAGAACAGCGAGTTCAGAAGCAGGCAGGAAGCTTAGAACTGTCAATATGCAGTTATTTGGCAGTCGTTTATTGATGGTTCTCCTGATTGGATGCCAACTCACAGTAGTGTTGATCGATGACACTCTCAAGGCATTACCCCTAGCCGTTTGGCTTGATCTGCTGGGAGCATGCTTTTCTGCAATAGCCAATGGAGGGGCATTGTAAATATAGCTGACACTTGTCAGAATGCGATGTCTCTGGCAGTTGCTTTCCCTTACGACGTGCGAATGGATGGTTGAACACCTTGAAGTCAACATTCACGGAAGTTCTATATTCAAATATATTGTATTCTCGTATGGAATATTGGGTCATACGGCTGGGATTCTGACTGGTCGGTTATATTCCCTCCATCGTAATGGGGTTTCGCCGTGCACTCCTAGCATAATTCGGTCGTCGCGTGGCTCCTTATCATCTCCTGTGCCTTCGGTCTGTCTTCCTCGCATCTGTCTGCGTGGGTCAAAGTGTTTCTTGTCGTCGAAACTTCTTGGTTCGTCAGGAATTCTGCTGCTTCTCTGTGCCTTTTGCTTGGGTTCCTGATCAAGGCCAGCGGAAGGTGCAAGTTCCTTTCCAAACTTCTTCTCTATCTGCTCATCTCTCAGTTTGCTTCTCTTCTCCCTAAAATCCTCAAATTCGCCCATCCCTAAGGCTTTGCTTTCCTGAGCCTCCTTTTTCTCGACATAGTGCCTTTTCTCACCTTTCTTCCCGTCCTTCCGATTGCTCTGCTCATAAGTATCTTCGTTGTGCGATTCCTTGCGGCTTTTGGGGTTTCTTTGGTTATCCCGACGATCTCTAATTTCCTCATCCTCTTCTACCTTTTCACGGTACTTGTATTTCGGTTTCAGTGTGGTTGTAGTCTTAATCTTATTCTTTTCAGAATCATTCTTGTTGGATGTCTCGAGGAACTTTCCCAAGTTGGCATTAACCTTTTCATGCTCAACATGGTGAGATTTGTTGTAGGCAAGCTCTATGGCATCGCAGATCGTGTCTGCTCGTAGGCTATCGAGCAGATTTACATCAATGCTTTCCTTGGCTAGGATGCTGATAAGAGTTCGCGAGAGGTTATGAGAGTCAACCTCAAGCTCCACTCCGAAGTGTTGCTTGGCGATCTTCTTGATGGTTTCTACCTCGCTGAGCTTGACATCCTCTTCCTGCCCCGAAAGGAGCTTGAGGACAGTCTCCAAATTGGGCTCATCATTCCTGAGCACCAGATTATGGCAGAGCTCGAACATAGGATTGTAGGGTATTCTGAGCCCTTCATATTTCTGTTCGCCGAGAGTAAACACCGCAGTGCATTTCGGGTACAGCTGAGCTGGCACAAGCCTGACCTTTTCCATAATCCCAAACAAATATCTTATGAGCGTGCAATCATTAAATCAACGTTTTGAAACTTATTGGGTCGTCGGTGCGTACCTTCGGCAGCAGCAATTAATAATTAATGACCTAGAAACCGTCCAAGAAGTAATCCGTGAAGATCTCGGAGTTCGAGTGGTACGAGGTTGAAAACAAGGTGAGGCAGTACATGCACGATCTGCTGCAGCCCTTCCAAAGGAAACAGATCGATGAGTCCGCGAAGATTGCAGAATTGAAACGATAGCTGGTCCAATGCAAGGAGAAGCTGAGTGAGCACGCTTTTCTCCTGAAGCAGTCTGAGGATAAGCCCAAGATATTCTCGGAGATGGAGGACAAACTGATGGAGGTACAGCGCTCCTTCGAGGATCTTAAGGCACAGCAGCATCGTGAACTCAGCGAAGTGCAGAATAAGCTGCAGTACTACGACGAGAAGATGCACCGAATCGATGAGGTGGCTGAGACAAGTGATAACGAACGAAGAAAGCGCCTGGAAGACAAAGAGTAAATGCTTGTGAGGGTGGATAAGGAAGTTGGGCGACTTATGGCAGCAATCGAAGCTCAGAATAACGACTTCAACGTGCTCAACTCAACATTCCGCACGGGGTTGAACACCATGTAACAGAAGAACCTGGTGAATGAAAACCGCATAAAGAACTTCGACAACATGGCTCGCTCAATCAACAAGGATATCGACCTGGTGAGGGACGACATGCTCAAGCTCGACAAGAAGACGAACGAGAACAAGTACTGGCTGACCGACCTGCAGAAGCGAATGGATAAGTTGGAGGACAACAATGAACTGTCAAAGAAGTTCATTGCAGTGGTGGACAGCCTGCGAAATGAATTCCGATTTATTGAGACTTACATCGATAAGTACATGCCACTGTTCGTGCAAGCGCAGATCTCGGATACGCTAAACTCCTTCGTGAGTGGGAGAAGTCGGAAGGCACTGTGCATATACTAGGAGAAGATCTTTGACTATTACAATAATACCATACTTGAAGGTCGAAGTTCAGGTCTTGACGACAATATACGCAACTATGTCGAGACTATCGAGGGAATCATACTACGCAACCGTAAGTACGTCATCAAACTGAAGGTCGAAAAACGTGTGAAGCTCGGCAGCAAGGAATACGATGTGCATGTTCTGGATGCTCTGGATTAAGACGATAACGAACGCAAGGTTCAGGTCGAAATGACAGTTCCTGAGGACAAGCTTAAAGCCCTCGTGGACGACTATTGGACTGGCTTATCAAAGTAGCTGGTGAGCAAGATCAATGAACAGGAACACTCTTCTAAGGTCTGGTTGAAAGAAATCCAGGAATACGTGGACCACCGGGGAATGATGACTGACAATAAAATCGAAGTGCTCGCTTCTGATGTAGAGAAGCTGCGTACTGACTACCGCCTTGAAACGGGATGCCTGAAAGACGAGAACAATGACTTGATCAGGAAAGTAGAGATAGTCTAAGGCGTCGCTGTGGACTGCAGACAGCTGATGAAGGAACTGACACACTTCTCAAGCATCATCAACCACATTATAATTCAGGACGAAATCGATAGGCAGGGCATAGCACTATACGGGCTCAGAGACAATCAGAAGGAGAAGGAAAGAGAATCGAGAGAAAAGCCCAATATCGGCCTTGATGGCAAATGCTTCGGGTGTTCGGGATTTCCTGCAAGTACATTGAGTGCATTCAAAATGGCATGCTTAGCCTATAACCCTTCTAACGTGCTGGTAGAAGGACGTGCATATCGTCGCGAGTAGATTCTGGAGTTCGGAACCAAACTCCTTCAAAATATCAAGGAAAAGCTAGCAGTTGAACACAAGGCCACAGCTTCGGTTGGGTCGACAACTCCTCGAACACGACTGGATCCTCAGTTCGCTACTACGGTCCCACCAAGCAGAGTATCCGAGTTCAAGACTCTGGACACTCCCAGCGGAACTCGCCTCCTGCCTCAAGTAACCCGTTCGAGAAGCCGAGAAAGTAGTGTGCGTCGGGACATCCTCTTCAAAAAGAAAGAGAAAGGGGATGTCTTACGTGACCCCGCCACTTCATTTTACTACTGAGTTCAAGCTTCACCAAGAGCCGAGACTCTCTATACGATTGATCAATAGTTCAGTGGTACTTCCGCATATTCGACACGTCATAAAATATGAATATTTTAAGATCTGAGAAGATCAAGCGATACAGCTGCGTGGTTCCCTATCAAACAGCCTTTGAAACAGTCGGTATGCTGATCTCCAGTGGCTGCATCGAAATCGAAACTCGAGCGGAGGAAGACACTAAGAACAGTTTCTTTGTGGTACTATCTCGCATACGAGCGCTGAGAGTCAAGCTCGAGAAGCTGCTGGTAGAGATCTAAACCTAGTACAAGGTACCCGTGAGACGGTTAACGTTCGACTAGAGGCACATTCTCATTGCCAAAATGAAGAGCAAACTGCAGGAAGCCAATACTGAATACCTCAAATACTTGGATTCAGAGGAGGAGAAGATAGAGCGTAAACTGAGCCAGATAGACACCATCGCTAACAACTTTAAGAAGCTCAGAGGAATGCACAGCCAGAACCTCCAGGAAAAGGACATTGCGAGGGCCAAACTATAGATTTTCAGAGGAAATCAAAGCCATCATGAGTTTAGCCTCATCACTGGAGTTTGTAGCTCGGAGCAGAAGCAGATGGTCGAGAGGTTCATCTTTCGGGCCAGTCGAGGGCACTCCTATGTTATATTCATTCCACGTTATTCGGACCCTCGCTCGCTTGTGATGTTCGCCTTTGTGGGAGGGAGTGCCGGCTCGCTTCTTCAGTACAGTG
>Ga0075152_10004006_pt1 | contig 10188 bp, 7 predicted proteins | sample JI61114C2DNA_FD_70964 | JGI IMG/M metagenome (GOLD analysis project Ga0075152, IMG submission 70964) | Wastewater effluent complex algal communities from Wisconsin, to seasonally profile nutrient transformation and Carbon sequestration -... | ecosystem: Engineered > WWTP > Effluent > Algae...
AAATGAAAGAAATCTTATTAACATCTTCTAACTCTTATACTAATTTATTATCAGTTGATGTGAAAGAATGGAATGTAAATGGAAATGTGAAAGATAATGTGAAATTAAGAAATTCAAAAGGGAATGTAAAAAATGATAGAAAAGGAAAACAAGAAGAAAATTATATGTTTATTCCAGATTATCTCACTTTGGATAACGGTGAAATTTATCAAAGTAAATCATAAATTGATAAATTTAAAAATTTATGTTATATTAACATAAATTATTCTATGCTTTAATTAAAAATTTGTTAAATTCTTCTGGAGAAATTGTTTTAGATGAAGGTTTAAACTTTAATATTAAACTATTTGGAATAATTTGAATCATCCATTTATACATCGAAGGTGTTGAAAAATATTCTTTTCGATCAAGTTCAAACGCTTTCTTAATATGAGCTTCTATATCACCATGTTTTATTTTATGATCGATTCTTATGATTCTATGTCCGTTTTCTAAAGCTTTGAAATGTTTAAATATATCTCTTTTTCTAGCTTCTAAAAATTGTTTTTCATCTGTATGATAAAAAGGAATGAATTGTTGATGCATTTCTCCATCATATTCTATTATAAAAGTTTTTCCTTGATATTCAGTCAAATAATCATAAAAATAATAGTAACCTTCAGGCCCTAAAATTTTTGTTTCATCTTTAAATTTAAGTTCTAATTTCATTAAAACCATCTGAACAGTTTTTGATCCAATAGATTTGTTGCAAAATCTACATCCTGCTCCTTCTACTACATGTTCTGAAACAGTTCGATATGAAGTCATTTTACAAGTTTTGCATTTTATAGGAATTTGAGATTTTGCACATGTTATCATTTCAGGTTTAACGTCATCATAAATATAGTTTTGAGTTAATAATTTTTCAGTCTGATCTAAAAATTTTTTATAATCCCAAGGTAATTTTTTTGAACATCTTTTGCAACCATAATTTTTATAAAAATGATCATTAATACTAATATTAAAATGTGTATTTTCTTCTTTTTCTTCTCTTTTTATACATTCTAAACATGTAACATTTAAAATTAAATCACTTTTTATTATTTTATTATCAGGTATTGTGTATTTAAATTTTCCAAGTTTCTCTCTTTCTATAAATTCATTCTCCAATCTTTCTGGGTTCCATTGTTGATGATTATAACATCTATCACACTCTTTTTTATAAGGACAATGAAGAAAATCTGAAACAATAGTATTATCTATAATATAAGAACAGTCTGAACATTTTACTTTCGGTTTTGAAGTTTTACAAGTTATATCTTCTTCTTTTATTAGATCATAAATAAATTCTCCTTCGATATAACGTTCATTCATTTTCTGTATAAATATATCGCGTGTAAATTTTTCACTTCCATAACATTTCCAACATCCCGCTCTACATCCTATTAAATCGTTAATCTTTTTTTCTCCTCTATGATTACAATTTAAACATGTTAAAATTATATAACCATGAGCGCCATGATTTATATCAGCTACTTCAGAAAAATCAAATACATTTCCATGTATTCTCGTAGATCTTCTTATTATAACATCTCGACTATAAGGTTTTCTTTTATCAGGATCGTTATCTTTTGCTTCCAATTTTTTACATTCTGGACATCCGTCAGAACGGTGATCAAGACGTTTAGTTTTTGATAAATGTTCACCTATAGTTTCTGTGAATATTTCATGATCTTCTGATCCGCACCAAACTGTTATATTTGATTTTGGCGAAGTAATACTATTATTGGAATTGTATCTAGTATAATTATAATTTCTATCTTGAAAAATATGTTCACTGACAAATTGAAGAGTATAAAGATCATAATCTTGAATATGTTTACATGAATAGGTACACCATTGACATTTCTTTTTATTTAAATATCCCATATTAGTTTTCCACATATAACTACATTTATTACATTGTATAATAAATTTTTCTTTTCCTTCTATTATTTCATCATACTCTGTCAAAGGAATTCCATCAAAATTTAAAGCTCCGATTCCATGAAAATTTTCAGTTTCTTCTATTATTTCTTTACGTATCCATGGCTCTCCGGTTTTATGTCTTTCTCCTATATTTATTTTTCTATCTCTTTTTCCTTGACGTAATGACAACAATCTAGGTTTTTTATTACATCTAATCGATCTGCAAAGAGTTAATTTATCATTTGCACACTCTGGCGAATCGCATTCTTCATCTATCATTTTAATAAATATAATTATTTCAATTTATTAATCATTTTTTAAACATCGAAAAATAAAAATTGATTAAATAATTATATTATTATAAAAAATATAACGTTATATTAAAAATGGACTTAGGAGTAGGAACAAAGAGATTAACTAATAGAAAAAGAGCTATTCCTGCTAAAAAGGTGAAAGAGGTTCGTCCTGAAATACAATCAGGAACATTAAAAACACTTATTGAGCCTAATATAGAAAAGAAATTTTCTTCTTTAGTTGATGATGATATTCGAGGAGTTAGAGTTTCTCACCAAGAAAAAGAGCTTATTTCTAGTAAAGCTTTTAAACAAATGAAAAATCTTCCTACATTGGAAATTGTGGATATTAATTATGTTGTTATGTCTGATGAAGAGCTGACTAAGATGGCAGTTTTTGAAGCTAAGAATACAGATGATGAAGGTCTCTTTAGCGTGAACGATCCAAGAAGCGGAACTATAGATGCTAATATTTTATGCACAAGTTGTTCAAAAGATTCACTTTCATGCCCAGGTCACGTAGGCCGAATTAAACTCAATGAACACATTATACATCCTGTTTTTCGTCGCGAAGTTGTAGATGTACTTACTTCAATTTGCGGTTCGTGTGGAGGACTTCTCTTACCTTATGATACTATTAAGGAAAAAGGAATTTTGAATCTTACAGGATCCAAACGATTAAGAGCTTTAGCAGAGGCATCTGAAAAGATTCCGTGTCGAAGAAATCTTAAAGATGAAGGCGTTACTCCGTGTATTGCAAATCCAATTTATAAGACTTCAAAACTCAAAGAAACTGGGAAAATCTTTTATACCAGAGATGAGAAAAGTAAAAACGCTGATAATATTCGTTCAGTTGAAGATATTGAGATTATTTTTGATGCTATTTCAAAAGAGGATGCCGAAATCATGGGATTTACTAATAATTCTCATCCAAGCAGATTTATAATGAAATCTTTAGCTGTTGTTCCATTATGCGCAAGACCTCCAGTTTATCAAGACGGAATGCAGATGAAAGATGATTTAACTAGCATGTATCAAGATATTATTCGCGTTAACAATGAATTGGCTAAACAAGATTTGAAAGAATCTGAAAGAGAAAATAAAGTTAAAAGTCTAATTTTTTCAATTGAACATATGATTAATAATTCTGATAAAAAATATCGTCAAGGAAAGAAAAAAGCTTATCAATCAATTAAAGATCGAATTCAGGGAAAAGAAGCTTTAATTCGTGATGCTATTATGGGAAAAAGAACTAACTTTTCAGCACGAACTGTTATAGGTCCTGATCCAACTTTAAAATTCGGACAAGTAAGAGTTCCAAGAGTGATGGCTCCGTATTTAACTCAACATGAAATAATTACTCCTGAAAATCTAAAAAAGATGACATCTCTTCTTAGATCAGGGAAAATTACCTATATTACTCCTTATGGAGGAAGATTAGAAGGAAAAAGAGTTAAGGTAAATGAAAAATTACAGAACGATCATACCCTTCAATTAGGAGATGAAGTGGATCGTTGGTTATCTGATGGAGATTATGCAGTCTTTAATCGTCAACCGACCTTACACAAACAAGGGATGATGGGATTTGAAGTCGTTTTAGGCGATCCTCTAACTTTTGGTGTGCACCTCGGAGTTACTAGAGCGTTTAACGCTGATTTTGACGGAGATGAATCAAATCTTTCGGTTGGAGTCAGTGAGGACGCCAGACGCGAGATTGCTGGGCTAATGTCTGCGACCTGCAACATTATGACAGCTCAAACAAATAATAACGTAGCAGGAGTGGTTTTTGATGCTCTTACAGGATCATATATTTTAAGCGATCCGAAAACAAAGGTAGATAAACAGGTTTTTATGGAAGTAATTATGATGATGGGAGGAGGAAGTGCAGATATAACATCATTATATAAAAGACTCGATAAATATTATGTTCCAAGAGATTCTGGAAGAGCTTTATTATCTGCTGTATTTCCTGATGATTTTTATTATCAGAAAGGTGAAACATCTATTCGAGAAGGTATCTTAATTTCCGGTAGATTAGATAGTTCAAATATTGGAACAGCTCATGGATCGATTATTCAAGCTCTATATAAAGATTATAGTCAAGAAGTAACAGTAGATTTTCTGACGAATATCTATTGGACAGCAGGAAAGTTTATGGATACTCATGGATTTTCTATTGGTATGGATGATTGCTTTTTAAGTGGGAAAGATCCTCAGAAAATTATCGAATACGAAGTTCAAAGAGCCTCGATGTTAGTGAAATCTATGGGAACTAAACTTCTTGATCCTTTAGAAGAAGAAAGAAGAGAGAAAACAATCCGTGCTTATCTTGATACTGCTAAAGGCCTTGGTCAAAAAATCAGTAAAGAAAATTTAGACGAAGATAATTCTTTTAACATAATGGCTAAGGGTGGCGCGAAGGGTAGCACCTTCAATATAGCCCAAATTACAGGAATTTTAGGTCAACAATTTATGTCTGGTCAACGAATGCCAGAAACTTTGAGTGGCGGAACAAGAGCTTTGCCTTATTTTCCCGAAGGAGAACTATCTCCTGAAGCACGAGGTTTTGTGACAAATTCATTTTTGACGGGTCTGTCTCCCGCAGAGTTCTTCTTTCATGCCGTAGCCAGTCGCGTGGGTGTAGCGGAAAGCTCAAACTCAATTTCAGTCTCAGGTCATCTACATCACAAGATGGTTAAGTCGCTCGAAGACATCCGTGTTTATGAAGACGGAAGCGTCCGAAATACAGCAGGTGTGATTTATCAGTTTTCTTATGGTGAAGATGGATTCGACGCCACAAATATTGTAAACGTAAAAACAAAAACCGGAAATTTTACATCTTTTATTGATATGAAAAGAGTAGCCGGGAGAATAAATAGTAAATATGGATTTAACAAATAATCTCATAATAAAATAACAGAAAAAAAATAATTTATGTTAATATATAACATAAATTCAACAACATAAACTATAAAAACTTAAACCAAGTGAGGTCTAAGAAATCCAAATTTTCTATTATGAATTTCATTTTCGCTATGTTTAATATCTATTCTTTCTTTTTTAGTTAGATTTTCATATTCTTTGAATTCTTTTATTTTTTCAGTATATAATATCTTTTTTACTTTCTCTAATTCATAAACAAGATAATATTTCTTCTTATCATGATTCCATAACGCTAATCCTTCTTCTGCGATTAATACCATACCATTATATGGTCTAAAATCTCCTTCACCCGAATATTCTGTATTTGCAAGAGCACATTTTTCATTTAAATTTATATAACGTATTGGTGTTATATTGAACATTTTAAAAGCTGAAGGTGATTTTCTTGAAAAAAAGACTCCCATTAATCCATCCATCATTTGTTGATCTTCATGTTGTATGCTTATGATTTGGATAGGAATATTTGATATATATTCTTTCATATTTGCAGTTTCTTGACGGAGATATTCAATTGTTTTATAAACGAGTTTCTGTTTCTTATCCCATTCAGGTAATACATGTTTATTTTTCATGATTTCCGAACTACAATTAAAATCTCTTTGACATAAATATTTAAACAACAAATTATAGTCAATAAGCCATCTAAAAGTAGTTGAACATAAAGAGAAGTTATAAATTGAAGAGATTGGAAGAAATTTAGCAATAATGAGAATTAACTCATTTGTTAGATCTTCCATATTTTTTAGATATATTTATTGAATTCTTTAATCAATTTATGTTTTATTAATAAACATAAATTAATGATCATACTGTCTCATACGAGTTAAGAAAAAACTGACAATTTTTATTAAATTCTTTAATCAATTTATGTTTTATTAATAAACATAAATTAGTATTATTAGTATTTTAACGATCATACTGTCTCATACGAGTTAAGAAAAACTGACAATCTTTTTCATTTGTCTGATCGATGATACGATGACTTTTCTCATCTTTACCTATCCAAATTATCTGATCATGCTTCTTAATAAATCCTGTAAATTTTGACACACCTTTCAATTTACGATAAAGATATTGTTCTTCGCTAGGATTATTGTTAGAATTACAACAAGAACAACTCGACATTTTATTATTTAATAAAATAATAAAACGATCAATTTTTATTTAATGTATTAGAAAATTTTATTAAATAATAAAATAATAAAACGATCAATTTTTATTTGATGTCAACTTTTCGAATTCTTTAATTCGTTGTTCTTTAGAAATTTTTTCACATGCAAAATCTGCAGAAAGTTTAAGATTTTGGCTATGAGTATAATATGTTTTTATAAAATGAACGAAAGGTGATAAAACAATTGAAGTTGCTCCCCACGAAATAAAAGTACAAGATGCACATGGATAAGTGAGATCAATTATCATCGGTATTAGAGGCACTGTAGAACATATAGAAAGCGTAAAAGTAGGTAATGGATCAAAAAAAGCCGAATCCAACATTTCGTCTTTCATGGAAATGTAATTTTTTCTTTGTTTTTCGATATCATTTAAACACCATTTTACACTCGTATCGTCACTATTTTCTATAGGATAAGAAATTCTAGATCTTCGAAAAGAATTTTGAATAATCTTATCTGCTCTTTTAGTAAGTATTTTTGTAAACATTATTAATATTAAAATCTTTACTTTTCGAATTAAACAATCATTTTTTTATTTATGAAAAAAAATCTTGTTAAATTAAAATGACCTGCAAAGACAAAAATAAATGTAAAAATTCATGTTCTAAAACATGTGATTCTATTATATATATTCATGCAATTTCTTTTAAGGATATAGTTACTCGCCAGATTTCCAAGACTTATATTATTGATAAACCTGGGAATTATCTGTTATGCGAAAGCATCAATTTCATTCCTATTGTCTCAGGACAAAGTGCCATTCAAATCCTTTCTGACAATGTTGTTCTCGATTTAGGTTCTAATCTATTACATCAAGTTGGCGAGATGTCTATTCCTGATGCCATAGGTATTCGAATAGGTCTCGACTTTGATCCTGAGATGGAGCCTCAAGTTTTCAAAAACGTTACCATTAAAAACGGGACCATCAAGTTTTCTGGACAAGGGATAGCTGTTTTAAATTCATCTCCGCAACCTGAGGAGGGTCCAATGATGGTCTTTGATAATCTTACATTTTCTAATCTTAACTGCTCAGAATGCGGATCGGATTCAAACCCTAATTTTGCTTCTGGTATAAACTTAGATTCCTTTGCATCGTTAGAGCAAGGAAGTCCTGTAGCGTATAAAAATGTCACCATTGAACACTGCAAGGTCAACAATTGCTTGGGCACTGGTGCTATTAGTGTATACACATGTGATGGACTTATTATCAAAGATACTCAAGCTAATAATACATCAACATCAAACAGTTTTTACTCCCAAGTCATAGCTGTAGCGATTTTTGGTAATAACCTTCAGCTGACCAACGTGTGGGTGAATGGTACTCATGGAGTTGGATCCAATATCATGGACCGAGTTCATGGTATATGGAGCTTGTTCTCAACAAACATATCACTCGTTGGATGTCATGCGAATGATACTCTTTCTGACGGTCCTACTAGTGTTACCAGTGGTTTGGAAATGGAAAGTTGTAACAACATTACCATTAATAATTGCCAATTTAATGGTACCGTTGCACAAATTTCAACTTTTCATGTTGGAAATCGTATGCAATTCTGCGATAATATCTCTGTACAAGACTCACAGTTCAATGATACTCGTAATGAAACAGGTAGCAACCAAACGTTTGGATTACTGCCTTATTATGGTAATGATCACTATTTCTTAAATTGCCAGTTCAATAATATATTTGGTGAAGTAAGTGGTACTATACAAGGGGTCAATTGTAGTACTTGTATTAATACAGTCTATGAAAACTGTCAGTTTAATAACAGTCGAGGTGGCGCTGGTGCTGGTATTGTTGCTGGTATTCATATGTCAGATTTACGAAATGATACAATTCAAGGTAATGGAATGAAGTGGATTAACTGTCAGTTCAATGGCGCGCGGACTCAGAATCCCGCAGGACTATTATATGGATTTTTTGCAATAACGCTTAAAAATATTATTTTTGAGGATTGTCAAGCAACAAATATTATCAGTGAAAATTCAGACACTAGATCAACTGGATTTTTTATAGGGACTTTTCTAGAAGATCCTGCTCCTGGTATTGGTGACGTACAGAACGTTACATTTAAAAATTGTATAGCATCAGATATAAAGGGTGGTAGCGATACAGTTGGTATTTATACATGGGTAAATAATCGAAATTTAATAAGCGGGATACAAGCCCTTCAAACAAATTTTGTAATACAGAATTGCATTGTAGAACGTATTCACAGTCTAAGCTTGACTCGTCGAGTTGCTGGTATTGCTGAAGCATTGTTCGTCCGATCTGGTACTGCTCAATATCCACGCATGGTCAATCTGTCAGTAACTAATTGTCGAGTGTCTGATGTTAAGGCTGGCAAGGGAAATCCTTTTTCCTCTGGTATCTTAGTTGAATCTGTGGAGAACCCTGTACTTTCTAGTAATAGCGTGAGTGATTGTGATCGTGGTATCTTGTTTACTGGTACAGATCAAATTATTCCTAACGGGTTTCAACTTGCAACTTCATTGGCAAATGCTATAGCATTTCCACCAGTAATGATTAATTTAACTACAATACCTTCAGCATCACCATTACAAAAATTCTTTAATCTTACTCGTAGTAACAATATACAAATTTCTCCCTCGACAACCACTGTGGATATAATAGGCGATTTTATTAAACCAACTGCACCTATCCCAACAAATTGGCAAACTGGAGATGAAATCAAATATGATTCAAATGGCGGAAATAATATATTGAATTTAGTAAATGGCACAACCTATTATGTTATTGTATATCGCCCTGGATTCACTCGACGTGGTTTGGTTCAAGAAAATCAAGTCACTAACTGCTCAGTGAGTGGTTACCAAGATAATCTAGTGCCGACTGGCAGCGCATGGATCAATAATGTAGCCTTATTAAATAGTACCCCGTCAACAGCGGAAACCAACTATACAATTACTTGGGCAAGTGGTATACCACAAGTAGATGAAGGTACATTGGCAGCTTATCCATCAGATCCAAACAAATATTGGAATCTTTCTATTGTTCCTTAATATCAGTTTTCTTTTGAAATATGATCATATGATCATATCTTATTTTATCTATTCTCTAAATTACTCTTTAAATTTTTTATAGCCAGTTTGAAATTGTTATAATACAAGTTTTGCATTCTCTTGACTTATTTTTGCCATTGGAATTCCATCAATTAATGTTTGGAGAAAAGTAATTTGCTTTTGGCGATCTGGAATACCTTTAAGAATTTCTTCAATTTCTGAATGAGAAAATTGTAGATGAACTCGAAGCTCATCAATTTCTAAACCAAATTTCTCAAAAAAACTATTTTGGCAGCACATAATTGAGTTTATAAGTCGTTTAATTAAATAATCAATTTTATTTATAATTATCTTAAATTGTTCGTTTTATGAAATTCATATACTTAAATAAAATTTATCAAATAATAAAATGGATTTTTCCAAAATAAAACTATTTACTTATGAAGGAAAATGGTCTACTGTAGCCCCCAATATATTACCTAAAAATAATTATTCACTTATAGAAATCGAATATAAAGAAAATTTTATATCAAAAATTAAAGGACTTTATGTATATAACAAAATTAAACACGAATATATATTAGCAAATGTAGATTTATCACGATTTTTAGAATTTTCATGTGAAGAAGTAGAAGTTAAACAGATAGAAGAAGTTAAACAAATAGAAACAGAAGTAGAAAGAGAAGTTAAACAGATAGAAGAAGTTAAACAGATAGAAGAAGTTAAACAGACAGAAACAGAAAGAGAAGAAGTTAAAACGTTTATATGTTCATATTTAGTATATTATCATTTTAAATATCCCGATGAAG
>Ga0075152_10004007_pt1 | contig 10186 bp, 7 predicted proteins | sample JI61114C2DNA_FD_70964 | JGI IMG/M metagenome (GOLD analysis project Ga0075152, IMG submission 70964) | Wastewater effluent complex algal communities from Wisconsin, to seasonally profile nutrient transformation and Carbon sequestration -... | ecosystem: Engineered > WWTP > Effluent > Algae...
TTCATCCTTCACCAGCATTATCGAGGACTATTTGAAGAGTCACCCCGAGGACAAGCGAACTGCTGAGGAGGAGCAAGAATTGAAGAAGAACAATATATTTGAGCAGGATACTGTTGACGTATGCAAGATTGTCACTGGCAAGGCAGCATCATCCTTAGACGCTGGAGAAAGCTCATCTGGAATGCTGCTAAAGAGTGGAAGGGCTCCCGGTGTGGTACTCAAGTCCAACCCAGTGACAAAGACCAAAGCCAAGAAGACTGCAGCTCGGAAAGGTTCAGACCTGAGTGCCAAAAGTTCAGACGATGAAGATGGAAGCAGTAGAGCCGTCTGCCGAGAATGCATGGTGGAGCGCAACAAGTTCAAGTGCTCACCATCACAGGCTCACGTGACTTGCAGTAACTGCCGCAAACTCATAGCTGCCCGCGACGACGATAGCCTTCAACAGCGCTGCGTCATCTGTGAGGAGTATTTCTGCAACCTGTACTTCCCACCGTGCAAGAGTAGTGGCAACAAGCTGACTCTTGTCAGCGAGCGCTTCAGATCAGCGAAGATCGATAAGGACAACTTCCGTGGCAACGATTACGAGTTAAGCACCTACACTAATTATCTGCTCTCTAAGAAGCTTTCAGCCAGGAACGTGTTCGATATGATGATACGCGACTACCTGAACAAAGACCAGTTCCGCTACCTCAGCGATAGGAAGATCCTTACAGTAGGCCCGGCTGTTAGCCACGAAGTCACAGTTCGAGGAGATTCCGCTGTGTGCGATGTCTGCTGGAAGCAGCTGTGGTTCCAGATGGTGTTGCGTCACCGCATGAACATCAACAGCGAGCTGCCGCCAGCAGTCAGCGGTCGTGCCGACTGCTACTACGGAATAAACTGTACGACGATGAGCCATAAACTGGACCACGCGAAGAAGCTGAACCACTGTTGCTATCAGACCCGCTTCCACTGATTCCTTGCGGTTTTGTTGTTAAATCAGGTTTACGCAGTTTGCTTTACATTGCTCAGACACGACCTCAAATCCCGAATTTAATTTTTTAGAAAATGGTTGAGGGTATTGAGGAAGATGTATTTCAGTTGGGTTTAGACGCCCAAACGACATCGATTGGAAAAGGTGGTCTACTGCGATAAATCCGTGCGGGGTTGTCGGTAAATGAAATGATGAATGGCATGTGCGTCATCGGTGTTCATTGATGTTCTAAAACCCACATTGGTCAGGACGCATCTTACCAGCATTTCTTTGTGGATGGGCACCCATTCAACTGACACCAAGGTGAGTTGTCCCATCACTTCCTCTCGCTCTCCAACAGATATGCCGACGATCAATACCAGGTAACTAACCTGATGCTCCGCAGCAAACCCCACCGTTGCCGAGCCCCAAAGGAGGGCATATAGAAGCGATGGGTTGAAGCTCTGCAACGTTCCATTCGAGGCTATTAATATGTTCCGCTGAGCCATCGTATAATCGAATAACATGGAAACGTTGGAGGACAAAAAACCCGAGAGTCCTAACGATATCGCCGGCTTCGTTGCCAAGACCTATGAGATCCTCAGTGTAAGTATGCCATTTATGCAGAACTCCTAGTTCCACAAGATCATCTTTTGGTCGACCAGCGGCACTGAATTCATCATCAAGGACATCAACAAGTTCCAGGAAATTGTGTTACCCAAGTACTTCCGGCATCGGAACGTCAACAGCTTCATCAGGCAGGTTCGTTGTGGCTTATTTCAGCTCAACATGTATGGCTTCCACAAGGCTCGCAAGGAGAACACTCGAAGCGTCTTCAGCCATCCCTACTTCCTCAAGAACAAAGAGTACACCCAATGCTTATTTAGGCACCTACTCTGCCTCGTACGTCGGAAAATCAAGAACGCTGATGAACAGCAAGATTCTCCGCTGCCAGCTATTGACATGGAGCCACCTCGCAGCGCAAAGAGTATAAAGGAGCTGCCCCAACCCCAACCGAGCAAGCCTTGCAGCAACGCCCGATTAGAAGTCATCAGTCCAATTAAATCGCTAATCTCTACCAACTAGCTGATCAAGACCAACATTAACATTAGTATCCGCAGGATATCCTTCGCAGATATCGATTCGAGGATTAACCTCGACGAGGACGAAGACGACTGCGTCAGCATCGAGGATGAGTTAGAGCGACATTAAGATAACAACCTCAGAGTGGTTGGGTTGTCGCTCATCACTACCTCGATCTTCCTGCAGTAGATGCGGGAAAACTACTGATATTTCTATAAGCGTCTTCCTTTGAACAGTTTAGGGTGGGCGGTCACTTTGGGAACGTTCCATCTCCGCTTTGAATGATTCCAACAATGACGCCAAACAGCCCCAGTGCAGATCCGAAGATCTATACCACCAGAATTTTGATGAAGCTGTCGGGGTTCTGCGCATCGGCAATAGAACAGCCAGATCCTGTGATGCCGACGCAAATGCTGAGTCAACGGTGTGAGTACCCGCAAGCGAGGTTGGAAAAACCAACGGTAATGCCAGTCCAGAAGAGAGCATACCCAGCAAAAACAAGCTCCGGGTAGTTGTTGTCGTACATCTCGGTTTGGTTCATCTTGCCCTGTAGGATAATGGCCATGATGACACCATAAATGGCCACTGCTTCGCACATGATAACGCTGAATGGCAGGCTAACTACCTCACTAGGTTCTTTGAGCGGATGCGTGGTGCTTTGACTGCAGCTCCCAGCAAGGTGGCTCCGGTGATGAAAATTCCCCTTCATAGTGGGTGGCAGTACCATCCAGCTCCGAGAATAGATGCAGCGAGGGAAAGCGCGATCCCCACGTAGGCCCAAGAGTAAGGTGGGATGTTGTAGAAGGCGTCAGCCCAAGTTGTATATGTCATATAAAGGATTATGGTAGATGTCAACTGTTCAGCTTGCCCAGCAAGTATTGGTGCTGGTCGCGGTCAATGACAGCCTTTTCAAAAGCCTCATCAATGATTCGGCGCATCTTTTCGTTAGGATTAGGACTGCTTGTGGCAAGTAGGTTTACCTTATCCTTGAACGCCACTTTCACGAGGAATGGAGATTTAAGTTGGAAAGGCTCGCCATCGATTTGGAAGCTCATATCGCAGTCAGCGATGGATTTGATGGTGACCTCCTTACCTTGGGAAATTTGAAGGGGCAGGTCCATTCCCACTTGAATTTGACCAAGGTGAAGCATATCGGAGACACCGAGGATTTCAATGATGCCATCATTCATGCTGCTTGGTTTGAACTCGGCTGATTCCTTCCAAAGCCCTGACACCCCACCAGCCCAATGAGTGATATTGAGAAGCACAATGTTCTCAAGACCCTCCAAGCTGATGACCTTGCCATCAACCTCCACGACGATATAATCCTTGATGAGTACTTCTCCCTTCTTGACAAACAAATCAAGAGCACCCATGTTCGTGTAGATTAATTTGTTGCTCAGTGGAGAGATGAACAGTGATGGGTACTTCTCTCTGACTTTGTGAAAGTCGTAACAGACACGAGCGTCCAAACCGACTCCCAAGTAATTGTAAATTGTGTAGACCTTCTCGCCATCATCGCTTTGAGGATTAGAAATTGTCATGACCCATCGGTCGATCGATGTTTGGCGTCCTTTCTTTTCCAGCTCCTCCAGATAGAGTTTTGGGTCACAATCTTCACCACCAGACCCCCACCCTAACGCTCGAGAGAGGTCGTTGCCTGTTCCGAGTGGAAATACTGCAACTGGAGGGTTGTTAGTCTTCCACTCCTCAACTACGCCACCCGTCAGATAGTTGAGCACACTGCACACCGTACCGTCACCACCTCCCACAACAATCTTTAAATTCTTGATTCCCTGGAAGATCTTCAGACCTAAGCTAATGGAATAATGTACGGTCCAGCCCCTCATCAAGTATGGAGATCACTTGCAATGGGTTCAAGAGTAGATAGAAGTTCTTGAGATACTCGTTACCGGTCTGCCCACCTGACTTTTTGTTGATTAGCACCACCACTGGCGTCTTCTTAGCGTCCAGAATATGAAACCGAATCTCGTCAGTTCGTTCGTTCTCACTATCGTCTGATGTCTTCTCCTTAAGTTCCTTCTTCTTCTTGTTCAGGCTTCGGAAGATGCTGCTGGGGTTGAATACACCCTCATAGCTAATCTCGTTTGGCGAGAGTATAAGGTTCCTTAATGATCCGAGATCACATTGACCCTCCCCGTCGGCTTTACAATTGACGTGTTTCATACGATGACACCAAAGGCACATCAACGCTTCAAACCCCGAGCAAACAGACTAACAGTAGGAGCAGATTGAGTTGATAGAGTGAATGCTCTTGCGCCACTGATGCACAGGCTTCTTAAGCAACCCTGTCCCATTACTACCGCTAATGATGTATTTGCAGTCAGGTTTCTTCAGTACAGTTAGCTTGCAGTACTGGTGCACCACTATTCCGCACTTTTTGCATTCAAGGATCTTCGACCAGAAACCCACCATGAGTTTGTTGCACAAGCTGCAGAAGTAGAATCCTTTGGTTTGGCTATCCTCCCACTTATGCTTGGATGAGATAAACTAACGGCGCTGGAGTATGCTTTCCACAGCAACCTCATCGTTGCTCTCAGGACCGAGTATGAGAAAGGTCGCTAATACGGCTATCAGAAATGCCACGATTAGTGCAATCATCACTTGGAATTTATACGACAAGAAAGTCAGATTGCGTCAAAGGCCTTATCGATTATCTGCGTTTCGTGTTAACGGAAAAAGGCAACGCCCTCTCCGACGTACTTTGGTTTACTCACAATGAGTTTGGCGTTTAAGGAACTCTTGATTCGGTTGATGGTTTGCAGGTGACTGTTATCTATAGACATGGAAAGCTGTTTGCTTGGCTCCCCTGATACGGCTGACGCTCGTCTTATCGGGTCGTCGATGTTCAGATTGACTTCGTCTTCTTAGACTGTCGCTGCTTTCAGGGGTGATTATTTCTTCCCAAGTACCTCTTGCTTGGTTGGTAGTTTGAAGGTGTCGTGCTCCATTAAATCCATCGCTGATAGTTTGGGACCAGTATCTTACTTTCGTGCTTTGTTCAGCGTAGCCATGCTCTGCTTCGGAACTTTCATCTTAAAAGGCTGAAGATGGGTTTTTCTAACCTTCAACTCCTTTGGTATCGGAGACGACTCTTCCTTATACGGTGCTGAATCCGAATAAAGTTTCTCCTCGTTCCTACCCGTTGGCTGAGCACTGGTTCCTTCCTCCTCGTAGTTGGAGGTAACTGGCATGTACGACTTATCGATGACCGGCATGGCCACGGAATCATTTCCATCTTCATAATCGTTACCTCTTCTTGACCTGAGGATGACATTGGCAGAGGCGATATCTCGAAGTTTGCGCCGATTGGATTATTTCATAAACCTTTCTTCCTCAGCTTTATTGAACTCGATCATGGCCTAATTCTTTGCCTTCTCCTGCAGTTATTTTGATTGTTTGCGCCTGCCAAACCATTGCTTGATCATGATAGCGAGATTTCCCATCACGCAAATTAAGGAATAGGAATAGGAATAGGAATCAGACCGGCGAAGCCGGCAAAGGCAAGCACCGCTCACCCGTGATGCCTGGAGGCCCGGAGGGGAAAAAAATCAAACCCCTTAAGTCTTCGGTGCCTTGATCAGTTTCGCTGACCAACGTTGCGTCGCCTCCCTTATTGGGGGGAGAGCGCTGTCCAGTAGCTGCATCGCCTACCCGAACCCGCACCCGCTATCCAAGGCCACTTGCGTGACCACCCCGAAGGGCGAGCCAAGCATGAAACCGAACAGACGCAGTTCGTCGTCCGCGGGGGTAAGTTCGTGAAGGCGGCGATCCAGCCCGAGGCATTGGAAGAGGTTGAGCTTCTCTATCTCTCGGAAGTACTCCAAAAGTAGTCTGCCCTCATCTTCTTGCTCAGCAGGCCCTTTAGCGGGTCCGCATTCCAAAGGAGTTGGTTTCTTCGTCTCCTGAGTCTATTCCTCCTCCATCTTTCCTTCCACTGGGGCCAGTCTCTTCCGAAGCTTCTGCGCGTATTTCCGTTGCGCCTAGGTGGCGTAGACCTTACCTCCCTTGCTCGTTGTCAGGAGCAGGTTCTGGTCGATCTTGGCAACTTCCTTCAGAAGTTTCTTCGAGAGTTTGGTGCGGTCGATGGTCATGAGGGTGTTCTTGATCCACTTGTGATTGTTGATGAGTCGGCTTGACAGTTACAGGAATGCGAGTGTTTCAGCGAGAGGCCGCGTCTTAGGGCCTGCTGGAGCAGTACCTTTCGGGTCCTTGGGGGCGCGGTTGCTTGGTTAGCTTGGCTTTTTCGGCTGTGCTTGTTCTCTCGGCTGCACGGTAGGCTTGCGCCCACCCACTTAGCTTCCTGGCTGCTCTCCTCCGCTCGGCCTACCTCTTGCGAGACTTGCCAGCATCTGGAGGTGATGCCCAAATTTCATGACGTACCGCATCGTTGCCTAGTTAGGGCAAGCCTCCAGAGCGAGCAGTCCCACTTGCGTTGCTGAGCGAGTAAGGTCGGCAATCGCTCGCTCGCGGGTTGCTATCTGGACGCCAACGACTCGGTTGTCCTGATTCATACCAACGGATATACAATAATGTTTGGGAAAATATATGCAAATTAATAACAGTGCCAACACTATATACGGTAGCATGTTGTTCATTGATGTAATGTGGTTGGTATAGTCCGTCGCCATCCTGTAGTAGCCGTAGATAGCGAGCACCAGCACTTCAACCAGGTTGTTTATGGCTGCACGAATATTATTCTCCAGGGCGATGTAAGGTCTGCGTACAGCCACATAAATTCCATGGGCAAGTGGGAACAGCAGGGCGATGAAACAGCCGTATCCAACCGCTCCACCGAACACCAAGACCACTGCGAGGAGTAACCTGCAGAGTATGACTGCCCAGTAATGGTGTTGGCTGAGTGCGTCAGGTTTGAATGCTTTGCGGTAGTCACCGAACTCCTGGGGTTTGATTTGAAACAGTACGAATGTGCTTATGGTAGCCATCAGTGCCAATACAACATCGACAATACTGAAGACGAAGAGAGTGCTATCCGCGTCTCGGGTATTAGTGGCAAAGATGAGGACTGACGTTGTGATGTAGTAGAGCAGGAACAGAACCGTTGTGAATCCGTATTCGCACAATGCAGTGACAGAGTATTTTGCCAATATTTCCTGTGACTGTTTGGCGATGCGTGAAGCAATGTATAGGGCTAGTGCCACCACAAAAGGGAGTACCAGCACAGCAACCATGTAGTTAAAGCTGTAGGCCATGTCTTGACCGTAACCGAGTGCTTGGTACCTTGCAGGAAACATGCTACTCAGCAAGTTGGTTCTGTTCGCTGCATAAGCGGAGTTGATGCCGGAAGAGAGAGTTAGCTGAGAAAGTGGCGCTATCAGTGGATGCATAAGCTCCAGTGACATCAAAGCGATGAAGGACAACTGCACGACTCCAGTTAGTTCTACCCCAATGAACTTACTCATGTACAATCCGAGCAGAAACCCGACTAAGCCTAGCCCAGCTACGACCATTGACAGGATGCCGATAGTGTTTGCTTCGTCATATAGAGGAGTATCGTAGAACACTGCCGGCACGTTATTGTTTGGATTCACATCGAACTGCACCGTAGAGATAGGAACAGCAAAGAACTGGCTACTGCTTGAAGGAGTAAAATACAAGCTGGCTGACTCGTTCTGGAGAGATTGTGCATAGGCAATATGCACGACCACCACACCTTTGCCAAGGTAGGAGCAGCTTAGAGATGCCCCATTGAGGTTACTCGACACTATCGACGAGAAGTTTAGTTGGTCAAAGTACTGAAAAAGAGGTGTCAGTTGGAGAGTAACATCCAACGAATTTGCTGTTAAATTTTTGTACTGGTCGAGAACTCGTACAGTAAAGGGTTGGTTGTAGCTGCACACCGAGGCAGTTGTTGTACTTCCATAACTGCAGGTGTAGTTGGATTAGGTGGTACAGTCCGACGAACAGCCATCGCCGGAAACAGTATTGCCATCATCACATGCAGACAAATACACAAACCCGTCTCCGCAGATATCGGAACACTGGTTAGCCAGGTCAAGATAGTATCCAGCTGGACAGCTCACCGCATCGCACAATCCTCTGCCGACATCAGTATAGTTTGTGTCACATGGGCATGAAGTACCAACAAGGGTCCGATGGTTCGAGGAGTTGCAAGTAATGCAATTTGTTCCCTGCAGACCGTTGCACTCCTGACACTCATATGGACAAGCATCACACATTCTGGGTGTACCGTGCTGGTAGTATCCTGGTCCACATATACAAGAGTTAGTGGCATCCAAATGAGTTGGTCCTGGTGGACAACTTGTACATTGGTTGGCATTTCCGCCAGTACAGTTGTAGCATAGTGCGTGGCATGCAAGGCAAGTTGACCCACTCTGGTAGAATTGCGAAGGGCACCCACATTACATGCCAACTTTCACAAACGGGCCAGGACAATAACAGTCAGTGTTTCCGAAGACAGCAACATTACGGTATGTATTGCTGACGCAAGCACAGGATGAGCCGGCCGATACTGACAGTGAACTTGCAGAGCAGTAGATGCAGACGCTCGCGCTTGTACAATTGTAGCAGCTCGACATGGAGCTACTGCAGAGTTGACAGTTGCCTGAAGAGTTGAAAGAAGTGACGGGACATTAGCATCCGTTTCCAACTAGAATAAAACCATGAGCAGTATCACAGGCAGTGCACACGCTGGTTGATGGACAAGCTTTACAACTTGGCAAGAAATCACTACATGGAGTACAAACACCACTTCCAGGATCGATATAGCCGGTCTGGCAGTCACATGCGTGGGTGCTACTGTTTAGTGCTCTGAAGAGGCTGCCATCGCAGGAAGTGCAGTTATTGGCAACAATGCTGCAAGTCAGACACGTCACTACACAGGCTTGGCAGGTGCTGGAGGATAGCTGGCCATAGAAACCATTTGGGCACACATCGTAGCACATTCCCAGTGTGCTGTAGTAGTAAGGGAAGGACACACTACAGCCGATTCCAGAGATGTACCAGTGGTTGATATACATTGACTGGAAGTTCATGTTTCCGGTCGCAGACATGCTCACTGCAGCATCGAAAAGAAAGTCGATGACGGAGTTCGTGGGGATGCTGTACTCAGTGAGCCCGACCACAAACCACGAGTGGTTGTAGCTGGGGTAGGTCGGGAAGGCTGGAGTCCAGGAGTTGGAAGTCCATCCGAACCGTCCGTAGTCAACTGTCATGCCTCCGTTGGTTAGCGCAGTGTCATTGAAGATAAATCTACCATAGGTCACGCGGGTGACTTATGAATTACTGCTGGTGCACACTGTCATCAAGTAGGTTGTTGAGCTAGATATTCCACCGGAGATGCTGACTACAAGTCGGTTGTTGCCGCTGGATAGTGAAGCTCCCTGTAGAAATACTTGGATTTTGAGGTTATTATCAGCAGCGCCAACCGTAGCTGATGCTGCGGGTGAATTATTTGGCTGATCGCTCAGTTCTTTGGTAAAGTCAATTTGCAGGGAACTGCAACTCTGTGAACTGCCTCCGGTGATCAGGTTGGAATCTAAATAGGCCAATCCAGTTACAATCTCCCATATAGTTGATATTTGGCAGCAGGTTAAAGTTTGCAGAGGCGTTCTGATCGATAGCGATGAACCAGTACTCCTGCCGGTTGATGGTACAGTTACTGTCGACAACATACGACACGTTAAAGCTAGTGGTACCAACGCCAGTAACTCTCACGTTGTAGCTGATGATGCTTTGTGCTTGCTAGTACCAGCGGAACATGCCCAATACCACCATCGGCGCGGAGCTGAAAGGAGTAAACGGGTAGTTCACAGGTTGGTTGGAGTATGATTTGAGTCCAACATCGGTTATTACGCTGTAAGAATCTGCATAGCAGCAGTGTGGTACTTGATTGGATGTAGTTGGGTCCGACTACCGATGGGCTGACGCTGCCGGTACAAACTCCAGTTATTGAAGCGGCTATCACCACCAATACTACAATTGTGGGACGCATTGTAGATTATAGCTCGGAGGTCGATTATCGGATAGACGTTGTTCGCAAGCGATGTTACCAGTATTGATTAGAAATAATTGCATGTATCGTGAGCCCAGCCGCATATTCTTTGTCTGCCATGGAGATCACAACTTCGATGTGGTGAAGTGTACGCT
>Ga0075152_10004009_pt1 | contig 10183 bp, 9 predicted proteins | sample JI61114C2DNA_FD_70964 | JGI IMG/M metagenome (GOLD analysis project Ga0075152, IMG submission 70964) | Wastewater effluent complex algal communities from Wisconsin, to seasonally profile nutrient transformation and Carbon sequestration -... | ecosystem: Engineered > WWTP > Effluent > Algae...
CCGTCCATCAGCGCCGCGACGTAGGCCGGGTCCTTCGTGTCGAAGAGGACGCCAGCGCCATCCATGGTGGCCGGGACAGCGGTCGCCGCGTAGGCCAGCACCGGGATCTGCTTGTAGAACGCCTCGATGAGCGGCACGCAGAACCCTTCGTGCTCACTGCAGCAGAGGAAGAGGTCGGCCAGCTCGTAGTAGGCGATCAGCTCCGCGTCCGAGACGTGCCCGGCGAAGTGCACGTGCTGTAGCCCGAGGTCGCTCACCATGTGGGTCAGCGCCGCGAAGTAGCGCTCGAACACGCTGAACACGCCGGCGATGATCAGCCGGCTTCGCGGGTTGAACCGCGTGTGGTACGCGTGGAAGCACCGGATGACGTCCTCGATCTTCTTGTTCGCGATCACGCGGCCGACGAACAGGATGTTGGTCCAGTCGTCATCGAACTGCCCGGCCACCAGCCAGTCAGCCGGATTGTCCAGGTGGGCCAGGTCCGGCACGACGGGCAGCACCGCGGTCTGCTTGAAGCCGAGGAGCTCCAGATCCTGCCGGTTGAACTCCGAGTCGCCGAGCGCCATGTCGCAGCGGTCGACGTACGCGTGGATCTCGCGGCGGCCCCGGAAGCACTGCCTGGCCAGCGGCCGATGCACTGCCGCGAAGTACTCCGGCGGCGTGATGTTGTGGTAGATGATCGCCATGCGATCGGGCAGCGCGTAGGCCGTGCGCGAGGCCTTCGAGCCGATTGAGAAGTGATGCAGCAGCAGGTTGTCGGGATGGCTCGCGTCGACGAGCTCACGGTAGTCCCGCGTCAGCGACTCGAGCCGAGGGTCCGCCGTCTCGACGAAGATGTCCGACTGGTAGCCCGCAGCCCTGAGGACGCGCTGGATTCCGAGCACTTCGTGCCCGATGGCGTCGCCGTAGCCGAGGGTCGCCAGAACCTGGTGAACGGCAGGTCCCCTGGCGCTCATCGTGGTGCGCCCGAACTCTGACCGCGACGGCCGCGGTTGCCCTGGGCGCGGCGGCCCTGGCCGCCAGAAGGCCGCTGCTGTGGACGCGGGCGCTCCTGCCGTTCCGGCACCGCGGGTTGCGGACGCCGAGGCAGCGGTGGCGACACCGGACCCGTCGGGCGGGGCAGCGTCATGTCCGGTGCGGTCGACGGACCCGCAGGTGTCGCAGCGACGATGTCTGCGGCTGGCGGGCAGTTGTCCTTGCGGCGCTCCATCCAGCCTGGCAGTGCCTCGAACCCGGGCGCGTCCTTGGACGCGGACAGGCGCTGCAGCATGTCGAGATACTTGCGCTCGATGACGGGCCAGTCGTAGTTGTCGCGGTAGTACTGCCGTCCGTTCTTGCCGAGGCTGCCCGCGACCCACTTGTTGAACTCGAGCGCCCGCAGCGTCTCGACGAACTCCGCCGTGTTCTCGTAGTACAGACCCGCGTTGCTCCGGATGCACTGCCCCTTCAGCACGTCGCACTTGGCATTGGCCAGTACGGGCTTGCCGAGGGCCCAGGCTTCGAGGGCGACCATGGACAGGCTTTCGAAGAACGACGGCATGATGAGCAGTTCCGCCGCCGCAATCGCGTCGAACTTGTCGGCGTCGTCCACGAACCCGAGGTGCCTGATGCGGGGATGCTTCGGGATGTCCAGGATCGAGTTGCCGATGAGGACCAGCGTCAGCTTCCCCGCGCCGTTTCTCAGGTACGACTCGAAGTGGCGGAAGAGCTCGCGGCAGCCCTTGTTCTCGTCGATGCGCCCCACGTAGACCGCAAACGGCCCGCGGATGCCGTGCTTCTGGCGGAAGCGCTGCGGCTGCGGGTTGGCCGGTACGTCAGAGCCGACACCAACGACGACCGAGGGCACCTGCTGGTTGCCCGCAATCGACTGAATCATCGTGCGCTCTTCGGGCGAGTTGTACATCAGCGCCCTGACGCCGCGGAAGATCGGGCCGAAGATGGACAGGCCAACGGCCGGGTCCCGCTCCGCGGTGGGCACGAGGATCGCCCTGGTGCCCGCCGCGCGTGCGCCGTGGAACGCGTGGTAGTAGCGATAGCTGAAGAAGATGCAGAAGTCGAATTCCCCAGCGTGCTTCGTGATGTGGCTGACCAGACCCGGGCTGGTCGGCCCTTCGGCCTCGAGCCACTCGAGTTCGTCCGCGACGGAATGACTCGCGTTGAACACGTGGTCGGACAGGCGCCCGAACGTGAGCGGGTCCCGCTCGTGCTTGACCGGAAAGCGGCGAACCAGCAGGTTGTTCACCCGCTCGTCACCGGCAGCCAGTTCATTGCGCCAGGTCACGTAGTCGGTGGCACACGTCGTCCACACCTCGACCTGCGCATGGCGGGCCAGGTGTTCGGCGACGTATCGCGCGTGCAGTTCGGCCCCGCCGTTGATGGCGTGACCGTACCGCTGGACGACGATCGCGAGCTTCACTGCTCTGGCGTGGCCGACGGGTCGTCCGGGGTCGGCTGGGACGTCTGGACCGGTTCTGGTGACGGGGCGCTCGCTGCCGGCGGCTCGGGAGCCGCGTGGCTGGGCGCGCTTGTCGGCTCGTGCGCGACCGACTCGGAACCGGCCGATTCGAGACCGGAATCTCCGTCGCCCTCGTCGCTGCCTGCGGAGTCGTCGCCGTCCCCGCCCGTCTCTCCGGGCTGGCCGCCAGTCATGAGCGCTGCGGCCGCGCCGCTACCGCGGCGGCCGCGCCTGCGGCGCCGCCGCCGGCTGCGCTGGCCCGGACCTTCGGGCGCGGGTGCTGCGGCGCCGTCAGGTGACGTCGCGTCAACCTGGGCAGCGACCGCGTCGACGACCGGCTCAGGTGAGGCTGGTGGGGCCGGCGGCTGCTGACGCGGCGGCGGCTCCGGCCGCTCCTGCCGTTCCTGGCGTCTGGACTCCTGACGCCGCGAGTCGTCACGCCGCCCTTCGTCACGCCGCCCTTCGTCGCGGCGGCTCTCCTCGCGCCGGGGCTCTTCGACGCGAGCGGGGCGCTCGTCGGCTGCCGGCTTGTAGACCACTGCGCCCTCGAGCGCGCGGGCCCGGCGTTCGTTGAATTCGAGCCGGCTGGCCAGCGACTCGATTCGCATCTTCAGGTTCTTCACTTCGATCCCGAGCCGGGTGGTCTCGAGCACGAGGTTGTGCATGACCTCGTAGTGCAGCTGGTCGAACGCATACCGCGCTGCGTCCCGCTTGGCTTCCCGTTCCGCGAGGCTCGCATTGAGCTTCGACTGGATGTTCAGGGCCTGGATCAGCGGGTTCGGGTTGAAGAACAGCTTCAGGATCGGCTTCAGCAGTTTCCGAACCAGGCGCAGTGGGCCGCGCGTCGACTCGAAGAGCGTCTGGTCCTCGAATGCGTAGTTCGGCAGTTCTGGCGGGGCGAACGGGGGCTGCGCCTTGCGGAACTGCTCGAGCAGATCGGAGCGCACTCCGCGGGGGTCCAGGAACTTCTCGAGCTTGACGCTCGCGAGTTCGCGAATCTCCGCCTCGGTGTAGTCCACTCCACGCTTCTCGCGGATGCGGGCGCGGATCTGCTCCATGATCTGCTCGACGTTGACCGCATCGGAACGTACGTTGAAATCAGGCATGGTCAGGGTACGAACGGGTGGTAGATGATCAGCACCACCGCGATGACCCACAAGGTCACGCAGGCAAGCAGCGGACGGTCGTTGAGCAGCAGGTCAGACGGACTTCCGCCCTCCTCGCGCTGATGCACGAGGTAGAGGTACCGGAAGATTCCATAGATGGCGAATGGAATGGTCAGACCCAGCCACGACGTGCCGAACTTCTGCTCGGTCTCCGGGCTGATCGTATAGAAGATGTACGCGATCAGCGTCGATGCCGTGACGACAGCGATCATCTGATCAAGGAGATACGCGGAGTACTCGTCGAGAATCGGGCGGTGACTCGCGGCTCCGTCCGCGAGGAGCACCAGTTCGTGCCGGCGCTTGGCCAGAGCGATGAACAGGGCGCCGAGGATCGTGCACACGAACAGCCAGCGACTGATGACGACGTCGATCACCACGGCTCCAGCCATGGCGCGAAGGACGAAGCCGACAGCCAGTGTCAGTGCGTCGAGGATGACGATGTGCTTCAGGGTAATCGAGTAGAACGTCTGGAGGAGCAGGTAGAAGCCGGCAACCGCGGCGAAGCGCCAGCCGAGCAGCAGCGCACCGCCCAGTCCGGCGGCGGCCAGGATGGCGCCGCACCCAAGGGCGACGGCCACGGACACCTCACCGGCAGCGATGGGGCGGTGCCGCTTCAGCGGATGCAGCCGGTCGCCGTGCCGGTCCATCACGTCGTTGATCAGGTACACGACGCTCGACAGGGCGCAGAACACGGCAAAGCCGGCAACCGCCTGTGCGACGGCCGACACTTCGAACAACTTGACGGCGAAGAGCAGCGGCGCGAAGACCAGCAGGTTCTTCGTCCACTGATGGGGCCGGAGTGAAACGATGAGGGCGAGCGCTGGAGAACGACGCCCCGATGCATCCCTGGGGTGACCTGGGGTGACATCGGGGGTCGCCACGCTCTGAAGGTTGGTGCGCGCCATCTAGCGCGGGAGACGAACTAGACCTTCGCCGACGAGAAGCTCTGGACCGCGTCGTTCTCCGACTCGTAGGTCTCGAACACGGTGAGCAGCTTCGTGATCGCGAGCAGGTCCGTGATGCGCTTGGTCAGGCTCAGCAGCTTGAGGCTGCCACCCTGGCGGCTCACGGTCGTGTAGGTCCGCACAATCTCGCCGAGACCGGCGCTGTCGATGTAGGGCACTTCGGCCAGATTCAGGACGATCTTCTTGAGGCCCTGATTCAGGAGGCTGTTCACCTTATCCTTGAGGATCTCATCGCCCTCACCGAGGGTGATGCGGCCCTTCACGTCGAGGATCAGAACATCGCCAACCGTTCGTTCTTCGATCTGCATGAAAACGCTCCAGATGTGTGCGTGCTCGTGAGCTTAACACACCCCGCGCGCCACGACCCGTTGGTCGGCGCAGGAGGTCGAGAGACTTTCAAATACTCGCGAGGGGAACCGATGGACCTCAGAGGCCTCAGGCCCCGGCCGACTTCCGGGACTGAAAGCACTCTTTGCAGAAGACCGGACGACCCTGTGTTGGACGGAACGGGACGGTTGTTTCACGCCCGCACGCCGAACAACTGGTTGCCGTCTCCACCCGTTCCCGCGCCATGACAGCGCCGGCCGGGCGGCTGGCCTTCTTGCCCTTACAGGACTTGCAACGCTTCGGTTCGTTCTTGAAGTTCTTGTCGGCGAAGAACTGTTGTTCTCCGGCCGTCCAGACGAATTCCGCGCCGCAATCCACGCACGTGAGGATCCTGTCCTGGAACTCCATCGGTCCCACCTCGCCTGGGTCGGTCTACTCCGATTCTCGGCGGAGCTTCTTCCGATTGCGCTTACGGGCGAGCGCCTGCTTGGCGCGACGCTTGTCACCCGGCTTCAGGTAGAAGGAGTGCTTCTTGATATCCTTGATGATGTCTTCCTGCTGCACCTTCCGCTTGAAGCGCCGGAGAGCGCTCTCGATCGATTCGCCCTCCTGAATTTTCACTTCAGCCACGAAAATCACACCCCTTTCGGGTGGCTCAAAATCACGGTTATTACGATGAATAGCCGCTACAACCAAATATGCTAGGCTATCACGGCAACGGCGGATTCTAGGTCCAAACCCTGACAGGGTCAACGAAATACTCCCCACGGACGCCTCCGGCACCTTCGGCCGACCCGTCCGGTGCATATCACTGAACAAATGAGAGTTCTCGTACTTGGAGGCGGTGGGCGTGAGCACGCGCTGGTCGCCAGACTTGTCGCAGATCCCGCCGTGTCGGTGCTGGCCGCGCCAGGTAATCCCGGGATTGCAGGGATTGTCCCGACTTTCCCTGTAGATCTGACCAGCCCGTCTGCCATCCTCGAGCTGGCGACGCGCGAGCAGGTTGACCTGACCGTGGTCGGCCCTGAGCTTCCGTTGAGCGTTGGGGTTGCAGACGCCTTCGAGGCTGCTGGTCGGCTCCTTCTAGGCCCCACCGCATTGGCCGCCCGCCTCGAGACCAGCAAGGCGTTTGCGAAAGCCTTCATGGCACGCCATGGCGTGCCGACCGCGAGGTTTCACACCGCCGAGTCCGCGGAGGAGGCCCTGCGGGTCGTCCGCTCCGGCGACTTCGGCTACCCCGTCGTGCTGAAGGCTGATGGGCTCGCGGCTGGCAAGGGCGTGGTGATCGCCCAGAACCGCGACGAAGCCGAGGCGGCGATTCTGGCCGTGATGACCGGCGGTCGTTTCGGCCACGCCGGTGACCGCCTGGTCATCGAAGAGTGCCTCGAAGGTCCCGAGGTCTCCTTCTTCGTCCTCTGCGACGGCGTTCGCGCCCTCCCGATCGGTACGGCTCAGGACCACAAACGGATCTACGACGACGACAAGGGACCCAACACGGGAGGCATGGGCGCATTCGCGCCGAGCCCGCTTGCCGACGGCCCCTTCACGGCCCGGGTGATGCGTGAAGTCGTCGAGCCGGTGCTCGGCGGAATGGCTGCAGAGGGGTGCCCGTTCAAGGGATTCCTCTATGTCGGCCTGATGCTGACCACGGATGGCCCGCGCGTCATCGAGTTCAATGTCCGCCTCGGTGACCCGGAAGCGCAGGTACTGCTCCCGCGTATTGCGCAGCCACTGACGCCGCTGCTGGCGGCTGCCGCACGCGGGGCGCTGACCGCCGACACGTGTCTGATGACCGACGCTGCGGTGGTGGGGGTGGTCCTGGCCTCCCGTGGCTATCCGGATTCAGCCGAGTCGGGCCAGCCGATCCATGGGATTGCGGCCGCCGAGCGGATGGGTGCCCGAGTGCTGCATGCCGGTACAGCAATCAGCGATGGTCATCTGATCACGGCGGGTGGCCGCGTGCTGACCGTTGTAGCGGCAGGGGCCGGATTCTCCGAGGCGATCGAGCGGGCCTATGCGGCGGTTCGAGCGATTGACTTCGATGGGATGCAGTACAGAACCGACATTGGTCGGAAGGCGCTTCAGAGCCAGGCGTGAAGCCGCGCGCCTCCCCAGGGCAGCCATCGTGAAGTACTCGGTCATCACCTTCGGCTGCCGCGTGAACCAGTCGGACTCGCTCGGATTCGAGGAGCAGTTGCTCGCCTCCGGGGCCGAGGCGTCGTCTCCCGACGCCGCCGACCTGGTCGTCGTGAACACCTGTTCCGTGACCGCCAGTGCCGATCAGGGGGCTCGCCAGACGATTCGCCGCATTGCGCGCCTCAATCCGCACGCGAAGGTCATCGTGACCGGCTGCTACGCCACGAGGGAAGCGGCAGAGGTCGCTGGCCTCCCCAACGTGGCCCAGGTCGTTTGTAACGACGACAAGCCCCGCTTGCTCTCCGTCCTTCGCAATTCGAGCGGGGGCGCGGGCGAGCAGGCGCGCGAGCTGGGCTCGGCGGAACGGTTTGGTGAGGGCGAGGGCGGCTGTGGCGCTCCGCTCGAGCCCGGGATCGCAGGGCGGACCGCCTTCACACTGCGGGTCCAGACCGGCTGTTCCGAACCCTGCTCTTACTGCATCATCCCCGACACGCGCGGGGCGCCCCGTAGCCTTCCCCCCGACCACGTGCTGGCGGAGGTTCGTCGTGTCGTTCGTGCGGGTTTCCAGGAAGTGGCCTTGGCCGGGGTGCATCTGGGGTCCTACGGCCGGGATCTTCGCCCGGCGTCATCGCTGACCGAGCTGTTGCTCGCGCTTCGCGAACTGGCAGCCACCGAGCGGACGATTGCCGGCCGGCGCGTGCTCTTCCGGATCAGTTCGCTCGAGCCGATGGACTGCACACCCGAGCTCATCGACCTGGTGCGCACCTCCGACTGCTTTGCTCCGCACTTCCACCTTCCGCTGCAGCATGCGAGCGGCCGCATCCTTCGCGCGATGCGACGCCCGTATGACCTCTCGCACTACGCTGACGTCGTCAACCGTATCCGCGCAGGCAATCCACTCGCCTCGATCGGGTCCGACATCATCGTCGGGTTTCCTGGTGAGTCCGAGGCCGACGCCGACGAACTGGCTTCGTATCTCGAAGGGTCGCCGCTCACGCACCTGCACGTCTTCCCGTACTCCGACCGCCCAGGGACAGTCGCATCCCGGATGGGAGATCGTCCATCGGGCATCGCGGTCAAGGAGCGCGGGGCACGGGTGCGTCGGGTCGGCGCGGCCCTCTCGCATCGCTTCGTGGAGCGGCAACGGGGCACGACCCACCGCGCGCTCACGCTCGAAGACGGGACGCTGGCGGTTACCGGAAACTACCTGAAGGTGCGCATTCCCCATGGCCGCTCGCGGAACTGCTGGGTGACACTCCGGATTACGCAGACCGACCCCCTCATCCTGGGCGACGTGCTCGGCGACTGACAGGCGCGGCTCCGCCGCTTGAGTTCGCCGCCTCACGGGGCGCAGCATGCCCCGGCGCCAAGGAATTTCTGTGCCCGGCTGCTCTCGCGCTGCAGCCCTCCTGCCGATAACGACAGGGGACAGCTATCACATGCACAGAGTTCTTGCTCGTCTGGCAATTCTCGCGTTCGTGCTGCTTACGGCGGCGCCCGGTGAGGCGATCCCGGTGTTTGCGCGCCGGTATCAGACGGCCTGCACCACCTGTCACATCATCGAGCCCAAGCTGAATGCGTTCGGCATCGCCTTCCGTAACAACGGCTATCGCATACCGATCGGCGAGGAGCAACTGGTACGAACCCCGGACACCCCTCTCGGCGCACCTGCGTGGAAGCAGCTGTGGCCGAAGGCGGTGTGGCCAGGGTCCATCCCCGGCATGCCTCCGATCGCGTTCCGCTTCTCCTCCGACGCCTCCGTTCAGCCGGCAAGTGCCGTCAAACTCAATTTCAACTTCCCGAGCGGCGTGAACTTCTACTTCGCAGGCGCCGAAGGCGCGGGTATCTCGTTCTTCGGAAACGTCTTCGTGTCGGGCGCCACCGGCACCGTGTCGGTTGATCGGGCGTACGTCCAGTTTCGGCTGACTCCAGATACCCCGGGTCGAAACCCGCTGATGCTGAAGGTGGGCCGCATCGAGACGAGGGCCGAACCCTTCTCGCAGACGTTCAGGCGCACCACGGCCCTTGCCTTCAACGTCGCGGACTTCCGCCCGGTAGCTGGAGCGGTGGCCTTGCGCGATCACGATGCGGGAATCGAGTTGTGGGGGTCGGTGACCGGCCCTCACGATCGCGGCGGTATCGAGTACGCGGTGGGTGTCGTACAAGGCACCGCGGGGCGGGCTGAGAACAACAACTTCAAGGACTACTACGGCGCGGTGTCCTACAAGCTCGGCGGCCTCGGGGTCGTGGGAGCGCGCGTCGGTGCGGAGGAAGGCGGTGGGCCGCCCATCGAGCGCTCGGTTTCAGTGGGTGTGTTCTCCTACACCGGCCGGGGGGTGCCCGCGCTGACGGGTGTCACCGAGAACCGGTTCTCGAGAACCGGCATCAAGGCCGATGCGTGGGTCGGCAAACTCAACCTCTTTGGCGCCATTGCGACAGGCACAGACGAACTGCGCGGCGTCTCGCCACGCACGGTGACGGCGCGCGCCTCCATGGTGGAAGCCGACTACCTGGTTCTCCCGTGGGTGATGCCCTCGCTGCGTGTCGAGCGGACGACGTTCTCGGATCGGCAGGATGTTGTGACGGTGGTGTCGTCGTTGAGTGTCCTGGTCCGCGCGAACGTTCGCGTCCTGGCGGAAGGGCGCTTCTACAACGATGCCAGGTCCAGCACCGGCACCCGGGTCAACGCCAATGATGGCGTCGTCCGGCTGGAGTTCCTCTTCTAGGCCCGCGCCCATGACCACGAGCACAGTCATGAGTCAAAGCACGGCGTGGCTACGCCGCGTCATGGCGGTGGTGACTCTGGTGTGCTGCCCGGCAATCGCCTGGGCAGACGGCATCGAAGGGCGGGTGTCGCTCGCGCGCGCGCGGGACAACCGGGATGTCGTCATCTTCATCGAGCGGATTCCTGGCAAGACCTTCACGCCGCCTGCCGCACCCGTCGTCATCGACCAGAAGAACCTCGCATTCCAGCCGCATGTCGTTCCGGTGCTCGTCGGAACACGCGTCAGCTTTCCGAACAGCGACGAGGTCCGGCACAACGTCTTCTCTCCAACCAAGGGCGCCGCGTTCGATCTGGGATCGTTCTCGATGGGGGTGAGCCGCAACCGTGTGTTCGACGTGCCCGGGGTGGT
>Ga0075152_10004010_pt1 | contig 10183 bp, 6 predicted proteins | sample JI61114C2DNA_FD_70964 | JGI IMG/M metagenome (GOLD analysis project Ga0075152, IMG submission 70964) | Wastewater effluent complex algal communities from Wisconsin, to seasonally profile nutrient transformation and Carbon sequestration -... | ecosystem: Engineered > WWTP > Effluent > Algae...
AATTGCTCTCAATGTTGATGCCAACCGCATAGTACAAGTGCTAGTCAATCTGCTATCGAATGCCATCAAGTTTTCGCCAGCCGGCTCGGTGGTGACCTTAGCCACTAGGCAATCTCCCGGTCACATTGAAATTGGCGTGATTGATCACGGCAGAGGTATTCCTCAAGCGCACTTACAGTCAGTGTTTATCGCCTACCGTCAGGTCGAAGCAGCAGATGCCCATAAAAAAGGTGGAACCGGCCTGGGTTTGGCCATTTGCAAAGCCATTGTAGAAGCCCACAATGGCGAAATTGGTGTCAACAGTGAAGAAGGAAAAGGCAGCGTCTTTTGGCTCAAGCTTCCCCTTGAGAGGGAGAGCTAATGAGACTTTCGCTCAGCCTGAGATTTAAAGGACTACTAGTCGTACTGCTACTTCTGGCAATGGAACTGCTTTTCGTCGGCTGCCACGTCTGGCTACTACAAGAAGCGGAACGGGAATCGAGGAAACAGGAAACGGCTAAAGAGGTTATCGCCAGAGCCACAGACATGCTGCAGTCACTCTACGATGCTGGTGATAGCGTGGCAAAATACCTGGTCAGCCACGACCCCGAGGGCATAAGGAGATACGAACAGGCACGGCAGCAAATTCCTGACGAAATTAAGTGGATCAAAGAGCATATCAAAGACGATAAGAGTCAATCGGCGTTGCTTGAAAAAATCGAAAGCAGTGTCACAGCAGGCATGAATACCCTGGCCGAAATGCGCGCTATCACCGACAAAGAAGCCCAATTCGTTGCCATGCAGTATGCCGTGAAGCTGCGAGCCAAAGTACAAAAAAATATGGAAGGGCTGATTCACGATCTAATCGACTTCCTCAATACTGAAAAGAAGATTGAAAGCGCTAGCCCCAAGGTGCTACAGGCGCAGCGGGATATGATTAAGTACTTGCTCTGGGCTGGCGTAGCGCTCAATATTGTTTTGGCTTTCGCGCTGGCGCTACTATTTACCCGTAGCATTACATCACGCCTAACGATTGTTGAAGACAACTCACTACGACTGCGCCAGCGCAAACCGCTGCGGGCGCCACTTCGAGGTGACGATGAAATCGCCTTGCTCGATCAAGCTTTTCACAAAATGTCTCATTCGCTCAGAGGAGAAGAAGCATTGGTGCAGGCTAGCGAAGAGCAGGTCCAAACAATAATTGATCAAATGCCTATTGGCTTAGCAATTATCCAAACTTCAAATACTAAAAATACTGACAATGCTGAAACAGATAGAGCGAGTAGCAATGACGCAGAAGAAATAGAATATGCCAATCCTAGCCTGGAAAAGATGCTCGGCTTTAAGAGCGGTGCCATGGTCGGCACAAAAGTTGCCAACCACTTTCTCGTTCCTGGAACGAAACCCACTCCCCTTCAAGACAGTAGCTTGATCGAAGGGGTGGTTGATCTGATTGCCGCCAAGAAAGACCTGAGCCAAATACCCGTTGAGTTTTCGGTAACAGATATTTCATTGGGCCACCTGGCAGAGCAGAACAAACAACTAGCCACGGTAATCGACGTCACCGAAAAGCGCGAAATTGAGAAAATGAAGGAAGCTTTTCTGGCCATGGTCAGCCATGATTTGCGCACACCGCTGACGTCGGTGGCAGGCTTCTTACACATGCTGCCTATGGGCGTATACGGCGAACTAAACAATGCCATTGTAACCAGCACAAAAGTAGCAGAAGAAGAGGTCGAGCTTTTAATTGCCCTGATTAATGATCTGCTTGATCTCGAAAAACTTAGAGCTGGTCAACTAGATCTGCGAATGAGCCAGTTTGACTTAGAAGACATCATTGACTCTGCTGTTGATGCGCTTTACAGCCTGGCCGATGCGGTGATGGTCTCAGTAATTTTCGAAGGCTGTGAAGGCAAAATTACCGCCGATCAAGAACGCTTGCAGCAAGCTATAACTAAGACCCTAGAAGGACTTCTGCGCCTCTGTGAGCCGGGTGACACAATCAATATCTCGGTGACGATGGTAATTACCAATCTCAAAAAGGCCTACACAATTGCTTTTAGCAGTGAAAAGCTAGCGCTTCAAAATACCCCTCTCGCCAAGCTCTTCGAGCCCTTCCAACCAATCGAGTTATCTTCTGGCAGCATTTCACTAGGCTTAAGACTACCTCTGGCCCAAGCGATTGTGCTTAGCCATGGAGGCACGTGTGGAGCTAGCCAACACAGTGGTGGGCTTTCCCTATGGCTGACTTTACCAGGCTAAGTTTCCTAGCAGCAGAGTGGCTGAACTAGATTGCTAACCGATTAACACGCTTCTCTGCAGCCATGCGCATATTTGCCTGAGCCATAGTGCTCAAGGCCACAATCGAAGTGGCGTCAGTGGGAGCCGTGGAGATTCCGAAATGGAACATAGGGCGCAGATGCCCCAGAGTTGGCAACAAAGTAGGAAGGCTTTGGTTAATTCGATCAACCATTATGCAAGTCTGCGCCGAGTCTACATTAGGCAGTAAATAGGCAAAGCTTTGCTCGCCAAAATGGCCCAGGAGATCTGTTTCGCGCTTTGTATCTAGCAGTGCCTTTGTAATGACGTGAAGATCTTTTTGAGAGATGAGGTTATCAGTTGCATTCTCGGCGCTAATACAAAATGCCGCCAGGGTTAGTATCGAACCAAAACGATGAGCCCTGGCAAACTCATGGGAGAGCATAAAAATAAATGTCTCGTCGCTAAGTAGCTCGGTATCAGGATTGCTTAGTGCCTTCAAAGAGTTCTCTAAATGTGAAAACTCAAGATGTCGCATCTCGGGAACGCCAACCTTGAAAGTCTTAGAGTTTACAGTCCTTGGTTCGCTCGTCCATAACTTGGGCTGATCGGTAGGAGGTGTTTGTCCTGTTGCTTGACTATGATCGCTAACTTTTTTTTGAGGCTCAACCACCGGAGCTTCATCTTGTGTCAGGTCGGCACTACTGGTGTCAAATTCCTGCAGGCTTCTACCATCTGGGGCCAGCAGTAAGCCCAATCGCAATAGTTCAGCCGCAGCTGCAACCCACTCACTACGCTTGAAGCCCATTCGCTCAGCCACATCAGCAAGATTGAGTGTGCCGTAAATATTGCCGTACATATCAAGCAAAGCCTGATGGTTAGTCAATGAACTCAAATTGACAATGGCTTCTAACTTACGCTTAGAAAGTTTTGCCGAGCGGATGAGAAAGGAACTCTCAGTTATAAAGTTTTCTTCTAAGAACTTGAGATTCGCAAGGAAAGCTTCTCCCTTAGTAACTAAGCCTTCCGCCGATTCTAAGATGTTAACTGATTCGGGCTGACGACCAAGTTCAAAGACCAACTGACCATCTGTCCAGGTGAAAAGATCGACTATTGTTTCTTCACCTTTCCCTAAAGGCGAAGTGGCGTTGACCGGTTTTCCTAAGCCGAACTGAACTTTGACATTGAAGGCGCCAGTGCCGATATACAAATGGCCTGTGGCCTCGTAATAGGCTGCGACTTTGAGCAAATAAGAGATTGGTTTTTCTCTTAAATTACCCTGCAACGCCTGCATCATAGCCTCCACATTGTCTGGAGTTCCCGATTCTGGCATTAGCTGAGAGGGGCGGTTGTCATACGACACAGGCATATTATCCGTAAAAAAGTCCGTAAAATTGGTCATTTAGAATAGCAAAATAGACAAGGCCACGCAGACTTTTTAGAGGCATCGTTGCAAGCATGAACCCTAACCAAATGGGCAGCTACCGAGATTTCGAGATACCAGGTATCTTGGCAATCGATGACAAGCAAGAATTGACGAGACTTAAAATCACCACAAACACATGCAGCGCGGAGCTTTACCTACAAGGAGCTCACCTGACGCAGTGGCAACCACGGCAACACCAGCCAATTTTGTTTCTCAGTGAACGCTCCGGTTTCATTAAGGGAAAGGCTATTCGCGGTGGAATTCCTATAATTTTCCCCTGGTTTGGAGCGCGCACGGCAACCACTTGTGACCCTCGCAGCGATGGACCGGCCCACGGCTTTGCTCGCACCAGCGATTGGCAGTTAGTATCTCGCTCAATGAGCGGGGATCAACTGACCCTCTCACTGGCCTTAAATGACAACGAAGTATCTCAGGCGCTTGGCTTTGAGCAATTTCAAGTGATCTACACCATCACCATTGGCAGCGAGCTAGAACTACAGCTGACAGTCGAAAATCGCTCAGATAAACAACTCTGCTTCGCCGAAGCTTTGCATACATACTTTATGGTTGCTGATAGCGAACAAATCACCATAGATGGCCTGGCTGGTAACGAATACTATGACAAAACCGATAGCTTCAAGAAAAAGCGACAGGAAGAGACAATCCTCACCCTGCGCGGTGAGACAGATAGACCATATATCAACACAGAAGCCACAGTAGTCTTGCATGATCCGGTGATGAAGAGACGCATAAGCATTAGCAAAAGCCATTCCAACACCACTGTTATTTGGAATCCAGGTGCAGAGCTGACAGCGAAAATGGCTGATATGAGCGAAGGCGCCTGGAAGCAAATGGTGTGCATTGAAACAGCTAACGCTTTGGAAAATGCCATAACCCTTAGCCCGGGAGCAGTACACACTATGACGGCTAAAATCGAAGTGGGATAGACCTTTACAGGGTAATGAGTGAAAAGAGGCGTAAGAAATTCAAGTTGAATTTCTTACGCCTTTCTCGCAGCGATTCGACAGATGGCTGCCAAATTCAACTGGTCTGTATAGTAGAAAAACAGAAAAAGACAAGCGTGAGAGTGGGCACTAGAGAGGAAACCAATTGGTTTCTCCTCCAGCACCCTTGCTCTCACGCTTGTACTTAGTGAAACACTTGGTGAGCCGAAGCTGCTTACCTGTTGCCCGTATTAGAGGCTAGGCAGCTTTACTTCAGGTCAGCCAGCTCAGCCACAACAGCGGTAACCGCCTTCAGCACTTCCACCATGTAAGGCAGATTGCAGTTTTTCACCCGGTCATTGACCGTGTGATAGTTGGGGTTGAAGCCGTCGTCGGTGAACTCTTCGCTGACGAGCACGGCCTTGTAGCCATGGTCGAGGAAGCCGGCGTGGTCGGAACGGTCCTTCACCGCATTGTTGTGCGTGTCCACCGGCGTGAGGTTGATGCCGTAGCGCTTGATGGCACGGAAGAATCGCACAGTCAGCTCGTGAGAGCCGTTCTGGTCGATGTCATCGTGGATGTCCAGGCGGTTGCCAGGCTTGGCGCAGTAGCTGATCATGTCGATTTCGACCATGGCCACCACATCGGTTTTGGCCGCAGCGACCTTGTCGGAATAGGCGTAGCTACCCCAGAGGCCCTGCTCCTCGCCGGTGAAGTGAATCAGACGAACAGTGAACGGCAGGTCGAGATCTTTCAGCGCCCGAGCAAGCTCGAGCATACCGGCAGTTCCCGAACCATCGTCGTCAGCACCAGGTGCCACCTTCTCGTTGCCCCACGGCGAACCAGCGGTGGAATCGAGGTGAGCACCGACGAAAACAACCCGCGAAGGATTGGTCTTGCCGGGCAGCTCGATCACCAGGTTGTTGAGCTTCTTGCCGCGCACAGTGTAGGGGTCACGAACGGTCTTGAGGCCCATGGCCGCATACTGTGCTTCGATGAAGCCCATGGCAATGTCCAGCTCTTTCGAGTGAGTATTGCGCGTCGCAAGAGTCGAAGTGACACCATTCACAGTCACAGGCAGTTCGCCAGTGAGCTTGAGCATGGTGTCTTTGATGCGGGCGATGTCGATGACCTTGAAGGCATTGACGATGCGAGCATCCGGCGCCGGCAGATTGCTGGTGTCGATCTTGGGCGTAGCAAAGTTGCGCGTGCGACGCACTTCCGCCGGATCGAACTTGCAGCCGCCCTTCCAGTTCTTGCCGTGGTGAACGGGGTGGAAGTCGGACTCGTCAGCAGCGAAACTGCCTTCGGGAGGGGAGTGGTCGTGCTCTTGGTCGTTAGCGTGGTCGTGAGCCGCAGCAGGAGCAGGCTGAAGAATGGACACATCCGGGCCAGCATCGCTTTCGGGAGCGCTGATGGTCGGAGTTTCCAGAGTTGTCTTCTCGACGGGAGGCAGGGCGCCGGTGGGTCGAGACTTGTTGCTCTTGCGAAGGGTGCGGACGATGAGAAAAACGACCGCTGCGGCAAGCAGCAGAGGGATGATGTTATGCATAGTAATCTCCTAGATTTGTGGCCTTAGGCCGGTTTAAGAAAGCAAAATGCTTCAAAGCGTTAACCAAAAGTGGTTGGCGCTAAGCAGATAGTTGGCTGGCAGAGACAGTTGATAGAAAAGTAAGCGTACACGCGACACCAAATGCAGTGTCAAACGGTTATTGTTCTAAAGCTTGTAATGCTCGGGGAGAATTAAAAGTTTAGTTACTACCTCATGCGTACGCGGAAAAAATGGTCTAGGCATTAACTATATGAATAGCCATATATGCAATGCAAACTACCTGCGCTAACTAACGCCATGTTTTTGTTAACGAACACTAATGATCGCCATCTCCGCCACCGATAGAAACGTCAAGAGTGAAACAGGCAAACCTTTTCAGAATCTCATAAAAGTCTTGCAGCGCAAGCCACTCGCTGCGTTTACCGGTAACACAAGTGCGCTAACTTACTTAAACAGTTAACAAAGCCAGTACTTTGTGCCAGCTTGAAAAGTTTCCGGGTTAGGATCTTCGGATAGCAAAGTATCTGCGCATAGTAAAGAAACTGCGCATAGTAAAGAAACTTCGGATAGTAAAGTATCTGCGGATAGTTCAAGTACAAGCATTCCCTTTTCATTCAGAGGAACCTCATGGCCATTAAGGAGTTCATCAAACATCACTACCGTCACTTCAACGCTGCCGTTGTCGTGGATGCTTCAGAAGCGTACATAGCGCATCTGGAGAGCGGTGGAAAAATGTTCATGACTATCGCTGGAGCCATGAGCACAGCTGAAATCGGCCTTTCTCTAGCCGAAATGATTCGTCAGGACAAAGTGCACGCAATTTGCTGCACTGGCGCCAACCTCGAAGAAGACATCTTTAACCTGGTCGCTCACAATCACTATGAAAGAGTGCCACACTATCGCCAGCTCACACCAGCCGAAGAGCTAGAGCTTCACAGCCGCGGCATGAACCGCGTCACCGACACCTGTATTCCTGAAGACGAAGCTATTCGCCGCATCGAAAACGAAGTGCTCGAACTCTGGCAAGAAGCAGACAAGACTGGTAAACGTTACTTCCCATATGAGTTCATGTATCAGTTGATCCGCTCCGGAAAAATCAACAAGCACTTCCAGATTGACCCTAAAGATTCTTGGATGCTAGCAGCATGCGAGAAGAACCTACCAATAATTACTCCTGGCTGGGAAGATTCAACCTTAGGCAACATCTTCGTCTCGCACGTTATTCGCAAAGACATCAAAAATATCGATACGGTCAAATCTGGTCTAGAAGCCATGGGCATGATGATCGATTGGTACAAAGAGAACAGCAAAGACCAATCCATCGGCTTCTTCCAAATTGCTGGAGGCATCGCCGGAGATTTCCCTATCTGTGTAGTGCCTCTGATTCAGCAAGACTTGCAAGAAGACTGCAAACTCTGGGGTTACTTCTGCCAAATCTCAGATAGCACAACTTCTTATGGCTCATACAGCGGCGCTGTTCCCAATGAAAAAATCACCTGGGGCAAGCTGGGAGAAGAAACTCCAAGATTCGTTATTGAATCGGACGCCTCTATAGTCGCTCCGCTAATCTTCGCCTACGTACTCGGACAATAGGCCAGCAGTGACAATATGAGCGGTTCAGAAGACGGAGAACCAGTTCCGAAGCCAGAACCTAAACCAGAAAGTGCAGCACCTTCAGTTGATGCTGCACTTTCTGACACTGAGCGGGCTAGCGCTAAACGAGCCAAGTTAAACAGCATGCTCTCGCTGATTATTGCTGGCATTTGTGGCTACCTGGCTAGCATGCTCTGGATGCCAGGCAATTCGTACACTGGCGACACCTTGCGCCTTAGTGACAGCGAAAAAGTAATGAGCAAAAATCTACGTGACCACGTAGAGATGCTTGCCAGCACAATTGGCGAACGCAATATCAGGCACTATGACAATCTTGAGCGGGCCGCTCGCTATATCGAAGAATCTCTGAGCAAATCAGGTTATTCAAGCAAACCTCAAGTCTATGACGTCGAGGGCAAACAGTGCCGCAACATCGAGGTTGAGATCTTAGGGCAGAAGTATGCCAAAGAGATACTAGTAGTCGGCGCTCACTATGACTCTGCGCCAAACTGCCCGGGAGCCGACGACAATGGCTCTGGGGTAGCAGCAGTGCTCGAACTAGCGCGCCTTCTAAAGGGTCGTCAATTCGACAAGACCATTCGCCTGGTGCTGTTCCCCAACGAAGAGCCTCCCTACTTCCGGACAAAAACCATGGGCAGCTATCACTATGCCGAGGGGGCTCATGAGCGCCACGAAAATATCATCGGCATGCTGGCCTTAGAGACCATGGGCACTTATTCTAACGAACCAGGCAGTCAACATTACCCGGTTCGCGGCGGCACACTGTTTTATCCCAACAAGGGCAATTTCATTACTTTTGTCGCTAGTCAATCTTCCAGCGCCTTCAACCGTGAATGCATTGGAGCATTTAGGCGCCTCGTCGACTTTCCCTCTGAAGGTTTCTCGCTACCCAATTTCATTCTGGGTGTCAATTATTCCGACGACTGGAGCTTCCAAAAGTTCGACTATCCAGCGGTAATGATTACCGATACGGCCCCCTATCGCATTGAGACGTACCATAAACCAAACGACCTGCCCAATAAACTCGACTACGACAACCTTACCCGAGTAGTGGCTGGCCTGAGCAGCATGATTGGCGCCGTCGCTGGCGAGCAAAAATAGGCTAAATCCATACAGAATAGCCATTTGCGGTCTTGAAAACCGTAAATACCGTGTTGTGGCAATTCTTCTTTTACCTAAAGATAGAAATGCCACAGATAGCCACCCCCGAGGCAAAATCGGCAGATGCCCTTCGAACGTCAGCCAAGCAATAACGACTCAGGCAAGACAGAAAGCCCCTCTAACTCAAACCTTTTGAGTGAATTTGGCAGCGGAGTTAGCCACAAGCTAGCGGCGCCGTTCAAAGGCGCCATTCAAATCGTCACAAACGAGAGCGACACTCCGGCGCAAAAGGCTGCCGAAGCTCTTGCATCACAATCAAAGGCTCATCTTGCCGGTGAATTTGTGGGCAGTGCCACTGTCTTCATTGCTGCCACAGCCATGCTCCGCCGCGCACCTCTGCCCGGGAGCTTAGCGCCAATTCTTGCCGGCGGTCTAATTGGCGCAGTGGAACCGCTCAAGCAAGGCGAAAACAATCAAGACCGAATCGTTCACGGCCTCAACGGGGCCGCTGCCATCGCTATTATGGAAAACTTGCCCAAAGTGCTGAGCAAGACTGGTTTAGTTGCCACAGAGAGAAGTCTAAGCGCTGCTCTGATATCAGGCATGACCGTTGGAGCCGCCACAGAGCAAGCCACCAGCTTTATTCAAACCGGTCACGCCGCAGATCTTGACCGCACAGCAATTGCCGCCGCGGGATTCGGCCTAACCAATATGGCCTTCCACGGAGTCGGCCTGGCCATTAACAAAGGCGTAAGCAATTTTGGCGAGCGTTCTAAGTTTGCCGACAAGGCCACATTAACAGCCATAACCAAAGATCGCCAAACTATTGCAGAAGAGGGGGGAGCACGTGGCTGGCACTTAGTTTGCGGCAGCGGTGGCTCTAAGGCCGGACTGACCAGCACCGGCGTCATCTTGGCCTGCCGTGCCGCCGAACTAAAACTCGACACCATTGGCGGTGTCAGCGGCGGCGCCATACCAGCAGCCATGGCGGCGGCTGAATTGCCTTCTCACAAACTAATTGACTTAGCCAAGGCAACTGACTTCTCAGGACTCCTCGACAAGAAAAAGTTACTGACACCTTTCATCAAAGAGCGCAAACCGATTGATCTTCTGCAAGATGGTATGTACGGTTCGAGTAAACTAGGCGAACTGACTGACGCTCACGTCAAGGAATGGCCCACGAAATTTTGGACAATGGCTGTTGGCGATCACAGCGAAATGATGTTCACAAAAAACGGCGTGATGGAGTATACCCGAGAAGGTAGCAGAAACTTGGTCTCAAACAAGCCAGCCCAGCTCGGGGATGCT
>Ga0075152_10004013_pt1 | contig 10181 bp, 10 predicted proteins | sample JI61114C2DNA_FD_70964 | JGI IMG/M metagenome (GOLD analysis project Ga0075152, IMG submission 70964) | Wastewater effluent complex algal communities from Wisconsin, to seasonally profile nutrient transformation and Carbon sequestration -... | ecosystem: Engineered > WWTP > Effluent > Algae...
AGAATGTAATATCAAAGACGCCCCCCGGAAACTATTGGCCAATGTAAAAGGTCTGCAACTAACGGAAATGAATGACACAGAAACCTGCTGCGGTTTTGGTGGCACTTTTGCAGTAAAGTTTAATGCCATTTCTGTTGCCATGGCCGATCAAAAAATAAACAATGCAAAAGCCACCCAGGCACAATACATTATATCAACGGACATCAGTTGCCTGATGCACCTGGATGGCTGTATACAAAATAAAAAGCTGCCAATAAAAACGATACACATTGCAGATGTATTGGCAAGCGGGTGGGAATAGCATTTGTTCCGGCTTTCAATTAACTTTTTGCCATTGCTGCATGCCTCCTTTCTTCCCTCGACGCCAGTAAAATACTTATCCAATACAAAAACAATAAGGGCGTGGCTACTAAAAACTGGCTTGTCCAGTCCGGCGATGGGGTGATGATTGCCGCCACTACCAATATGATCACAAAAGCAAACTTGAAATATTTTTTCATGAGTGTGCCGGTGATCAAACCAATTTTTGCCAGCACAAGACAAAGCACCGGCAATTCGAAAGCAATGCCGCAGCCGAGTATCAGATTGGTAAGACTGTCAACATAATCGTTTACTGATGGCCGGTAGAGTATCATACCGGAATTACCCAGCGTAAAACTTGCTAAAAAATTAAAAGTGAATGGCGCCAGCAAGTAATAACCAAACACTGCACCAGTAAAGAAAAAAGCAGATACCCAAAAGATACCACCGCGGCTCATCTTTTTTTCTTTGACATTCAATGCAGGTTTTACAAATCGCCATAGCTCCCAGCAGATGTAAGGAAAGGCAAGTATGATGCCGCCGATCATAGCTATGTTAACAGCGGATGTAAAAGTGCCGTTTACTTCTGTTACCTGGAAGCTGATCTGTACAGCTGGCAAACACAATGAATCGCCGAGATGCAGCCAGTTGCCCAGGCGGCAAAGTGCACCATAGGTATAAAAACTTTCACTGGCTGGTGCAAGAATGACCTGGTCATATATCCAGTCGATATTCATGAAAATGCCTATTGCCGCCACCAGCCAGGCAATGATACTTCTTACAATATGCCAGCGGAGATCTTCAATGTGATCGAAAAATGACATGGCAGTTTTGGGTGCTTCATTCTTTTTCCGGAGACGCTGAAAAAATAATTTTCTTTCAGGAGCTGCTGTAAGCATAGGGAGGAGCTTTAAAATAAAGGAATATGATTTTGTACAGGATTATTTTATTTCTGCCGGAATAGTTTCTTTCTCCTGGATGCCTTTCTCCAGTTCACTCTTCACGTTATTCTTTGCATCATTAAATTCCCTCATGCCTTTACCTATTCCTTTCATCAGTTCCGGGATTTTTTTGCCACCAAATAAAAGTACAATGGCCAGGATGATAAAGATCCATTCGGCACCACCCGGCATGGCAAGAAATATCGTACCTAGATTATTAACTGCTAACATAAAATTGATTTTGTTTTTTGAAATAGAGATGATTGTAAAAAAGGCGAATGACCGTATTAACAGTCATTCGCATAAAATGTATTAAGCAAAGAATGGTGTCACAATGGTAGTTACCTGTTCTTTGGTAAGTGGTTCGTCAAATGCTTCAGAAGCTGCTGCGGATGAAATAGTAAACCCGCCAATATTGACAATGTTTACACCCGCCTGTGTAGTAATTTCTTCGCCGTTATAACTTGCCTGTACAGAGGGCCCGATTCCTGAGTCATTACCTGTTATCCATGGTTTCACATTAGCACCTCTTGCCTTACGCATCTGGCGTATATGAGCAGCATGCCTGGCTTCTACCGAATGAATATTAAGTGCTGCAGTCAACACATCATTGTTGCTCATTAAATTGCCGGCTTGTCCTTTATAGGCTCTTACACCCGTGTCTTCAAATGTTTGTGCTACTGCCAAAAAAGTATCATAATTAGAGAACACATCTGCAAATGCACCGCCTGCAGTAAAATCAAACTGTGCAGCAGTAAACGTAACCGGGGTTGCACCCAAAGAAGTGATGGCGGTACGTAAAAAGCTTACATGTGCATTCTCATGATCCCGGATGGTGGTTAATGCTGCCAATGCTTCCGGAGATGGAATAAGTCCCGAAGTTGCCACGCCTTTGATATAAAAGTTTGCTTCGATATACTCCAGTGTTAATGCAAAGTTGAGTGTATCTGCAATGAGTGTGGTATTCGACTGGCCATATGCTTTTTGAAACATGCTGCCCAACGCCAGGGGTATTGCAGCTAGTGCAATACGACCGGATGCTTTTGCAAAACCTTTCATCACATCCCGCCTTGTGTCAAGCTTTTCATATACTTCAGGATCCACTTTTTCAATTTGGTTGATTATATTTTGTACGTTCATAAAATAAAAATTTAAGAGGTTGGTAAATTACTTGCGTTCAATGCAGTTTTTAAGAATGGTGCGGCTATTGCCAGTACTTGCGGGGGTGTGCGGCTAAGGTCCAGACCATTTGCATCAATTGCCGTACTGTCAGCAAATGAACCATTACTGATCAGGTCTCTTATCAATGCCGCATGCCTGGCTTCAACAGAAACTATCTTACCAGCAAGTACCAGGTAATCTGGCGTGGTGATTAATTTTCCTGCTCCGTTGTAAGCAGTTACACCAAGGTCTTCAAATGCTTTTGCAGTTCCCAGCACACTGTCACGACTACTAAAATCGATCGATGAAAAATTAACTTCCAGGGCCTGGATGGCATTTCCAGCAAGGGCAGCTTTGAAAAATTCACGGTGTGCAATTTCATGATCCCGTATATCTGTGAGTAACGAGGATTCTGCCGCAGTAATACCACTGTAAGGTGTAAGCGCAACCTGTGTGTAAAAAGCTGCTTCTAATTGCTCAAGCGCATAAGCATAATTTAATATGCCGGTGTCGCCGCTTCCTAAATTGACACCTGTATTAGATGGGGCATCATCTTTTTTACAGGCAGCCGCGGTTGCCATTAATGCAGCAGCTCCACCGAAATAGCCAAGGAAGTTTCTCCTTGATACTGCTTTTAGCTCGTTCTCCGCCAATGTTTCCACAGGGTTGTGGTGTTTGGATGTTTTAAATAGCATAACGAATTTGATTTTGTTTGTGAAAAAATATTAATATTGTTTTGAGTTACGGTATTTGGGTGTCAATGGTTTTAATTGTTGATAATGATATTGTTACCCTTTATCAGCACAGTTTTAAAAACAACATTTTATCAAAGTGAATTTTCGTTATGGCGTATTGGTTAGTTAAGTCAGAGCCTTCTGTTTACAGTTGGGAGCAGTTTACCTCCGAAAAGCAAACAGTTTGGAGTGGTGTACGCAATTATGCGGCCCGGATAAATTTAAGAGCGATGAAGAAAGGAGATGAGGTGTTGTATTATCACAGCAACGAAGGGGTAGAAATTGTTGGTATTGCCAAAGTGATAAAAGAGGCCTATCAGGATCCTACAACAGAAGACGACAGATGGGTGGCGGTTGATCTTAAACCGGTACGTAAACTAAAAAAGTCTGTTCCTTTAGAAATAATAAAAAAAGAAAAACAGCTCGCTAATATGGATTTGGTGAGGTTGGGGAGATTAAGTGTGCAAACAGTGAAGGAGGAGGAATGGAAAATGATTATGCAAATGGCGGGAGAAGGCAAGTGATATATTATCAGTGATCAATTATAACCGCTTTAGTTTTCATTTAACAAACTAAAGCGGTTTCTTTTTTTGTGCAATCGTATCAATGGTCATCTCACCATTAAAACCATGTTATGAACTGCAAAAATTTATTCATCCTTATTTCTATCTCATTAATGCTCTTTTCTTGTAGCCAAGATAGTGGCAGCAAAGATACTGCAGCAACTACCGATCAACTTATTGCCGACCCACAGGAAAGCCCCCAAAAGCAACAGCCTCCAATCCCTGTAGGCAATCCCCAACAGGCGATGGACAGTTCCAGATCAACGGCGCCGGTGCCAGTGCAACCAACCGAAGATTGGGATAAGAAAATAATCAAAACGGCTACATTAAAACTGGAAGTAAAAGATTTCAACAATTATGCAGCAAATATTTACAAAACTGTAAAACAGTATGGCGGCTATATTGCAGAAGAAAATCAAAACAGCAGCGACGAAAAGATAGAGTCCATCCTTACAATTAAAGTGCCTGTGATGCATTTTGAAAATATAATGAACCAGTTGCCCGTTGCAGAGGTAAAAATAATAGAAAGAAAAATCGCTGCAGAAGATGTAACCGGTGAAGTGGTTGACGTAAAAGGCAGACTGGAAGCAAAAAAGCAAATGCGGCAGCGGTATTTTGATTTTTTTAAAGAGGCAAAGAATATGCAGGAAGTGCTGCAGGTACAGGCAGAGATAGATGACCTGCAGGAATCAATGGAATCTGCAGCAAGCCGCGTAAGTTATCTTACGCATCAATCTGCTATGAGTACCATTCACCTGACTTTTTATCAGCCATTAGAAGGATTCAGGAAAGGGGGCAGCACAATTTCTTATCTCTCACGAATAGGCAGCGCCTTTGAAACGGGCGGAGAATGGTTAGGTAATATTATCTTAAACCTGATTTCAATCTGGCCCTTTATCCTGATCATTTCACTGGGTGCTTTTTTGGTAAGAAAATTTTCTGCATCCAAATCAAAGCAGGCAAAATCGTAAGTTTGGTACATGAATAAAAAGCACATAGTCGTTCTCACCGGTGCAGGTGTCAGCGCCGAAAGCGGACTCAAAACATTTCGTGACAGTGATGGATTATGGAATGGTTACAATGTATACGATGTAGCCACACCGGGTGCATGGAAAAAGGATCCACAGTTAGTATTGGAATTTTACAATGCAAGAAGAAAAGATGTGGCAGCTGCTATACCCAATGAAGCACATACCGGGCTGGCAGCATTGGAAAAAGATTTTAAAGTAACTATTGTAACACAAAACATTGATGACCTGCATGAAAGAGGAGGCTCAACTAATGTGCTGCACCTGCATGGAGAAATATTTAAAATGCGCAGTGAAAAAAATGATTCCCTGATCTATGACATCCGGGATGATATACAGCTGGGAGATAAAGCCGAAGACGGTGCACAGTTACGTCCGCATATTGTATGGTTTGAAGAGCCGGTGCCAATGATCGAAAAAGCTGTGGCATTAATGTATGACTGTGATTATTTTGTAGTGGTGGGAACCTCACTGCAGGTGTACCCGGCAGCCTCTTTATTGCACTATGCACCCCCATTTTTACCCAAGTTTATCATTGACAAAAAAATACCGGAAGTGGAAAGATCGGCAACGCTTACATTAATAGAAAAGCCTGCAACGGAAGGAGTGAAGGAATTAAGAAAAATATTAGTTCCATGAATGCTTAAAGTACATGGCTTTTTAAAAATTCTTCTGCATCGAGTACTTCGATAGCTGAGTAATAATAATCTTCTGTATCCTGTGTGATGATGGCGGTACACCTGTTTTCCAATGCAGCATAGTATTGCATACCATCTTCAAAATCGTTTACCATTTTATCAGCCAATGCTTTTTCTATTTCCCGTTTCCCAATATTGGCTATTTGCATTTTGGATGTGAGTGATGCAATTTTTTGCTTTGCAAGCTGGGTGCCGCATTTTTTTTCTGCAAAGTAAAATGCAATGGCGAGGCAAACCGGTGAAGTAAAGAGTGTAAATTTTTTATTATCAGCAAGACTTAGGATACGGGCTGAATAAGTAAAAAGCGGGAATTCCTTATTTAGTACAGAAACTAAAATGTTGGCATCAATAAATACCCTCATTTCTTTGATTTAAAATATTCAGCTTTTAATTGTTTGTTTTTTTTGGCCCTGGTAATGTATACAGCCTCGCCTTCAGACACCATACTTACCCAATCGGAAATAGGAAGATCCTCGAGTGATTTATAGTGGCTGCTGGTGACCTTACGCAATAAAAACTCTGTAAGCCTCGAAAGACTGATATTGTTTTGTTCTGCAAAGCTCTTGGCTTTATCAATTACGCCTGCATCAAAGCTCAATGTTATCTTGCTGTCCATAAACCTGAAATTATACGACAAAAATAAAAATATTATACGTATAAATAAAATTATTTTTCTTCCTCCTTAAATAGTACCCCAAAATTCTCCAGTTCACTCAATACAGGTTCATAAATTTCTTTGCGGATGGGTATGTGCAGGCCTTTCATTTTAACTGCACCTTCCAGTATCAGCTTGGCGGCAATACCCAGGGGCAGGCCAACCGTTTTTGCCATGGCAGTCCGTAAACTGTCTTCTCCTTTTACTACAAGACTGCTATTGATCTTTTTTTGTACTCCGTTTTGCTCGTATTCAATTTCATGCAGCATTACGATCATGTCTTTATCATGCTCCTGCATGGCCAGTTTGGTTTCCAGTAAATGCTGAAGGATATCTGCAGAATTTTTAGCTGTAGCAGGAATGATCCCGTCATCAAAAAAACCAAGAAACTCGAGCATAGATTTGTTCTCATCATTTACAAATGGAAGCAGTGGTGCCGACCATTGTTTAAAGTTGGTGTGATGGATATCGATCGAATCTGCGTCATTTGTCAGGCCTGCCTGAACAATGGCATTCCAGCCGTTACAATAATCGGGATAACGAAGGGTGGTTCTCACAAAAGTGCTGGCACCTTCCAGGTGATATACCGGCATGTAACTTAACGAATCCCTGTTAGGATAAAATGCGAGGTCTGCCAACCCGTCAATGGCAACTTTTTCACAGGCAGCAAATAATTGTTTGTAATCTTTATGAATAACCTTTCCATCCATTTTATATTCTGCCCCTGCTTTTCCTGCCAGCACCACATTTCTTGGGTTCCAGCTAATTTTATAATGCCATGGGTTATTATCACTTTCTGGAGCCACCAAACCACCACAATGGCTTTTAAAAGAAGTTACATGTCCGCCTTTTGCCTTTATTGCATCCAGTATCTTCATGGCACTCATGTGATCAATTCCGGGATCAAGCCCCATTTCACATAAAAACAGAAGTTTTCTATGCCTTATTTCTTCCTCAAGGCTCTTTATCTTGTTATCGAGGTAGGATGCTGTTAACAGGTGTTTGCGGTATTCAACACAATCTTTCGCTACTAAAAAATGAAGCGCAGGCGGCATCATCGAAATAACCACATGTGCTTTTTGTACCAGCTTAGAACGCTGTTCATCATCGGTTACGTCTAATCCCACGGCCTCTGCAAAAGGAGAGTGGTTTGTTTTAAGCAAAACCTGGTCCCGGTTTGCATCTGCAATGATCACTTTCCATATTTTCTTTTGTGCCTGCGCAATCAGGTAATCTATCAGCACGGTGGCGGATTTTCCTGCACCAATAAGCAAAACTGTATTCACAATCGTTGGAATTTTTAGTGCGGCAAGTTATTGTTTTGTATCCAGATTGTGGACTTAAAATGAAGGGTTCAAATGATTGGCAGGTTTGTCCACAATGCTTTTGTAAATGTGAGTAAATAACGCTTAAAATAGCTATGTTTTTCGAAGGAAAACCGGGGCCAAATCGGTACTTTCGCAGGCCTTTAAAATGGGGTGAAAATTTATGGATAATACTGGAGAAACAAACGATGGAATGTTGCCGCCAAACGACGGTAGTAATAGTACCAACCGGGGCAGGATCATCCCGGTAAATATAGAGGAGCAAATGAAGACTTCTTATATCGATTACTCCATGAGTGTGATCGTAGGCAGGGCGTTGCCGGATGTGAGAGATGGATTGAAACCGGTACACCGCCGCATTTTACATGCGATGAATGAACTGGGATTACAAGCCAGTAAGGCACATAAAAAAAGTGCCAGGGTGGTGGGTGAAGTATTGGGTAAGTATCATCCGCATGGCGACAGTTCTGTGTATGATGCCATGGTGCGTATGGCCCAGGAATGGAGTATGCGGTATACATTGGTGGATGGCCAGGGTAACTTTGGTAACCAGGATGGTGATGGACCTGCAGCGATGCGTTATACGGAAGTGCGTATGAAGCGCCTTACCGAAGCCATGATGGATGATATCGACAAAGACACGGTGGATTTTCAGCCCAACTTTGATGATTCCGAAAGGGAACCATCGGTACTGCCTACACGCATTCCACAGTTGCTGGTTAACGGATCAAGCGGTATTGCCGTAGGTATGGCCACCAATATGCTTCCGCACAACCTGAGCGAGGTGATTGATGCATGTATAGCGTATATTGATGACCGTGAAATATCAATTGAAGACCTGATAAAACATGTAAAAGGACCTGATTTCCCTACTGGTGGAACTTTATATGGCTTTGAAGGCATAAAAAATGCTTTGCTCACAGGCCGGGGAAGGGCCGTATTGCGTGGTAAAGTGAATATTGAAACCACCAAGACGGGAAGAGAGAAACTGGTGATTTATGAAACGCCTTACCAGGTAAACAGGGATGCACTGGTTTCGAAAATCGGTGACCTCATCAATGAGAAACTGATCGATGGTATTTCTGATGTAAATAATGAAAGCAACAGCAAAGAGGGTACCCGTATTGTAGTTGAACTAAAGAAAGATGCAGTAGCGCAGGTGGTGATAAACCAGTTGTACAAACAAACAGAATTGCAGACGTCTTATGGTATCAACAATGTGGCGCTTGTAAAAGGAAGGCCCAGGATATTGAACCTCAAAGACCTGATCAGTGAGTTTGTAAACTTCCGCCATGAAGTAGTGGTACGCCGTACCAACTTTGAATTGCGTAAGGCTAAAGAAAGAGCGCATATACTGGAAGGTTATATCATCGCATTGAATAACCTGGATGCAGTGATCAAACTGATCCGTGAATCTGCCACGCCAGCCATTGCTCATGAAGGATTGATGAGTAATTTCGGTATGAGTGAGATCCAGTCAAAAGCTGTACTGGAACTGCGTTTGCAGCGTCTTACAGGAATGGAGATCGATAAGATCCGCCACGAACATGCAGAGATTATGAAATTGATTGAGCACTTAGAATCAATACTGTCTAATGAAGGCATGCGTTTCGATATCATCAAAAACGAATTGGCTGAAGTGAAGACTAAATTTGGTGATGAGCGTAAAACTGAAATTGTATATGTGGGCGATGAAATGAATATGCTTGACCTGATAGAGGAAGAGGATGTGGTGGTTACAATTTCCCACTTAGGTTATATCAAACGTACAGCAGCAGACGAATACAGGCAGCAGCGCCGTGGCGGTCGGGGTGCAAGAGGCAGCAGCACAAGAAACGAAGATTATATCGAACACCTGTTTGTAGCGTCCACCCATCATACGCTGCTGTTCTTTACTGAAAAAGGAAGGTGCTTCTGGTTGAAAGTATACGAAATTCCTGAAGGTGATAAAACCAGCAAGGGAAGGGCGATGCAGAATTTGATACAGATACCGCCGGATGACAAAGTAAGAGCGATTATTGACGTGAAAAATTTTGATGATAAGGATTTTGTGAACGGTCACTATATAGTTTTGTGTACTAAAAAAGGTATCATCAAAAAAACTGACCTGGGAGATTTCAGTCGCCCAAGACAGAACGGCATCAACGCCATCAATATCCTGGAAGGCGACCAGTTAATAGAAGCAAGACTCACCGATGGTAATTGTGAAATTATGATGGCGGTGAAGAGTGGCCGTGCCATCCGTTTCCCAGAGGAAAAAGTACGATCAACCGGACGTGGTGGTATCGGTGTTGCCGGTGTGGAAGTGGATGACGAAAATGATGAAGTGGTAGGTATGGTTTGTGTAAACAGGGAGGATAAAACAAAGACCATATTAGTGGTGAGTGAAAAAGGTTATGGCAAACGCACTTTCCTGGATGATCCTGAAACAGGTGAAGCCAATTACCGGATTACCAACCGTGGCGGTAAAGGTGTACGAACCATCAATGTAACAGACAAAACCGGCTCATTGGTTGGCTTGCTGGATGTTTCAGAAAAAGAAGACCTGATGATAACCTGTGTCAGCGGTGTTACCATCCGTATGAAAGTTAAAGATGTAAGCGAGCAGGGCAGGGCTACACAAGGTGTAAAACTGATACGTATAGACGAAGGGGATGCTATAGCGGCTATTACCAAACTGGACGAGCAGGAAGAAGAAGTGGAAGTTACCGCTTCAGAAGATGGAGAAACTGTAAACCCGGACAACAACACTGCCCCGGATACTGCAGCTCCAGGC
>Ga0075152_10004016_pt1 | contig 10180 bp, 15 predicted proteins | sample JI61114C2DNA_FD_70964 | JGI IMG/M metagenome (GOLD analysis project Ga0075152, IMG submission 70964) | Wastewater effluent complex algal communities from Wisconsin, to seasonally profile nutrient transformation and Carbon sequestration -... | ecosystem: Engineered > WWTP > Effluent > Algae...
GTTTCAGTGATTTGCCCGCAGCTACTTGATGAGTTCGAATGATCCCAGGCATCGCCAAGCACAGTGCGATGAGGAAAGTGCTACAGGCGCCTATGGCCGAGCACCATGCGCGAAACGATGACAACAAGCGTCAGGCGCGATATATAGACAACTGCGGCAGTCAGCAACTTGGATTAAGACGAAGGTGCGCATCGAAGCGTCTTGTTTTACCATTTCTACTATAACAAGCATCTAACTCGAATGGATTTGGTGTTGGGACCCATCAAAGAACTCCAGAAGCTCAAAGCCAATAAGGTACGGTCTGGGTCTATCCTCAGCTTCTCGAACAGTTCTTCGCGCTGATGATTGTAGTAGGATCGGCCCTCTCGATTTGGAAGACACTCAGCTTGAGCATGAACAGTGAAGCACCCATCGTTGTGGTGCTCACTGGCAGTATGGAGCCTGGCTACTATCGTGGCGACATTCTATTAGTCACGCATTGGGACGAACCACTGATACCCGGCGACGTGGTGGTCTACAAACTTGCAGGTCAGGAAATACCTATTGTGCATCGCGTGTCGATCGTGCAGGAAATGCGTGGTGGCGATGCTTACATCCTAACAAAGGGCGATAACAACCAAGTCGACGATAGGGCTTTATACCAACCCGGAACAATGTGGCTGCACAAACGCGATCTGATGGGCAAGATGAGGTTGTACCTGCCGTATATGGGGATGTTCACCATCTGGTTGAACGACTATCCGATGTTCAAGTATGCAGTGCTCGGACTGATGACGCTATTTGTGCTGATCGCCAAGGATCCTCAGTGATGCACTACGTGTAGAAACCGCATGAAAGTCAGCATATGGAAGATTGAATTGAGTTGAGAGGTTGTTTGAGTTACGAGATGGGAGGAACAACATGGAAGCTTCACCATCTTTGGTTTCATCGAATAAATGCGTTTCGTATGGAATGTTAAAGTATGGAACTGAGCCTCCTCAATTAGATTTCACCATGAGATTGTTCCCTAAACATCTCTCTTCCTCTGAAGTTCTCTTCAAATAACATTTTCCTGAAACTTCAATCTGTTTGAAACTTCCTTACCCCAATATACCTCTTGGCTGACGATTTCAAAGTAACATTCTGGTCAATAGTTCCCTGGCGGAGCGTATTCCAGGTGACTGAATAGATGAAGATTCTTTGCGCTTCAATTATCTTATGATAACATCAATTGTCTTGCTGTTTACGATTGAGGAAATTGAGCAAACAGGCATTGAAGGTCTTCTCATGGTCTCTTGAACCGGTTCCTGCGTCGTCGAGGAGTTCGGAGCCCCAAGATTCCTGCCAAACCAATAACGGAACCAGCCTTGCTCGGGCTCGTTCCCCTCGTCTTCCTTGGTGCTTCTCCCATGGCGATACTGAAGTATCCTGTCGTTGGTTGCTCCCATAAAGTGGAGAGCTCTGCCGAGATATTTTTGCAATGGAGTCGTCAACTCTGTAAGTTGCGTGCCCACATCTAGAAAGTGGCCCTATCCGTAAACTTCGATGGTTTCAGCGACTTTGTTTGTTTCTTTGGCGAAAGTCTCAACAGATAACCCGACGTGGTAAAAGTAATCCCTCATATATATGTTTATAATTATGATTGTTCTGCTGGCACGCAGGTTTTTAGGGTTCTCAACGTTTGGCGCACAAATACGAAGCTTGTTTTAATTCAAGATCAACGGGATGCTCTATCTCTCGCGAAAAGACTTGCCTGGGATGTAAGCGGCTGGACTGTCGGCTTGCTGTCAACTTGTGGAGTTCTCCAGCGTTAGTTCACGAGCGATGTGTAAGTGACAATAGGATTCTTGCCAGCCATGGAGAGCAGATGCCAGCATGGCAACCCAGTCTTCCAGGAGTACTTACAGCTGCATCTGTGCAATTTGAGATCCACAGTGTACACTGTTTTGTTTTCTGGTATTGGTTCTTTGCTGCCAGCTTCAACCAGCTGGCAATCCTCTCTTTCGAACTGTTGGATGTAGTTCTGAAGGAAAATGGTGAATAGGCCGGAGCTGAGCTCCTTCTTCACATTATCCAAACGGACATCCTCGAAGAGCTCATCGATCTTCTCGTGGAAGCGATCTGGTCGTTTGTTCGGTTACTTCAGAGCCTCAATGGATTGCTCTTCCATTTTCAGAATGCACTGGAAGAAGTCGATGAGAGTGTTGCATGGTGCCAGCTCCTTCTGGACGAGATCAATCAGCTTGCTTCGTTTGCTGATGCTCAACCCGACAAACTTATCTGGCATGGCCCACATGCACGTTCGCTATTGCACTTCAAGCAGGTAATCTGCTACGGTTATATCCATTTTGTCGAGCTCCTTCATGATTCCTTGGGCCTTCTCCAAATTGTTTTCCTGTATGATCCTCTTTACTAAAAGTTTGATCTCCTGCTTTTTGGATTGGTCTTTGATTCGTAGATCCACCTCCTGATTGAACACCTCTATATCCATCAAGTGTATTGGGTCGAACTCGCCAACCTCCTTCATCAGGGTAATTGCTTCCAGTAAAATAGGGTCGTTATCCGTCACCAAGCAGGGAAAGCGAACGCGAAGCATCCTCATCATGCTTTTCAAGACAGTATAGTAGGAAGCCACTGTCTCTTCACTGACCAGCGCAAGCGACAATAACACTGGCTAAATAGTACTGTCGTAGCCCCAGACCGATACTATCTTGTAACTCAGACCAAACTACTGGATGGAGCTGGGCAGTATGGCGACTCCGACCCAGTCACCAAACTTCCCAAAATTTGTACGCATCGTTGGCGTAGCCAGCACAAATACCTGAGGTTGCTTGCCTGTTGCCTCTTCTGGTCCAAACTTCACTGCCGCGTAAAATTGGTTGTCCTGGAGATATTTGAGTTGAGTCTTAGCATCCACTTGAGTTACAACTTTCTTTGGAGGTTAAATTGGAGGACGAATCTGCTTCTTCTCGATGGGCTACTCATTCAACATTGATGATTGGAAGCTTGCATTGCCTGATCGAGGCGCACTGGATGGTGTTCGGTTGTACGACCTTCTGCTTTGGTTGAGATCTTCAAGTGATTCCAAGTATGACGAATTGTCACCCACTTCCTTCTCCTCATATCCAAATAACTACATGTATCGTGCCTCCGTCTCGGTGAGTCCATGAATTGCGTGCTCATGGCGCGAGTTGTTCTCCAGCAGAACATATGTGTCCCCGACCTCGAGAAATTTTATGTAGGCATCACACTTCCTACACCCCAGATTTACCACGGGCCTGCAGTCTGGATTGCTGGCTAGTTCCTGCTTGTATAGGTCTTCCAGCCCCTCACAACCGACATTGTAGGCCATCTCGCCAATGCTGTGTATTGCCTGATCCAGCGAATCGTAGGTGCTGTCGATTCCCAGCATGGGGAAGTTGAACATACGCGTCCTCTACTTCCTGCCGTGATGCAACATCTGCAATTGCCGCTGCTCTTCAATCTCCATTCTCTACAACCAATATTTAATAATCTTTCGGTCGCCCGCCAAACGTTATGCGCTCGGTTGGCGGTTGAGAACAAACAATAAACGATCAAGAGGAACCCCAGAGCTTATCGAGAATGAATTTATGCTTGAGAGTTTCAGGAAACTCATGAAACAGAACGCTGAGGGCTGCGAAAATGCTAACAAAGCAAATCTTGTCGATATGCGGAATGTGTAGTAAACCTCGGCGGTACAGAAAGGAATAGTAAGCCTTGAAAGATCTGACGAAGGTGAAGAGTGCGATCTCTACACGACGGGGCTATTCCTCGAACAGTAAAGTTGCACTCGAGACGAGACTACCACCGGTGAGCCAAGCGTCTATATCAATTTACCACCGTACCGATATTCTTTGACTGCAGGGTACTCACCAAACAGCAGGCAGTCTTGAGCACAGCCACAAACGATCCCATGAACATGATGGATCCACAGTACCCTTTCACCAACCTTAGCAGCATACTCCACCGTTCCTTCGTACTCTTATCCTTCATCTTGCGCAGCTTGAACAGTATAAATGGCAGCACATGCAGCACCAAGTAAAAACTCCAGTTATGCTTGAGCACGTTTTCGTATTTACGCAGGATTTCACGCAGGCAGCTCGTATGCTCGTGCAGGTCGGAACAGCTAATATTCGGTCCTACGGTATGGCTGGAAGCACTTACCTGTTTGGTTGAGCCAAGCAAACAGCATTGTGTAGTAATCCTGCCTCGCGACTTGCTTTAAGTTCTCCATTTGCTATTGGCTTTATTTAAATATTCACGGAAGGTGCTGCATCTCAGTAAGTACTGGCCCGGTGAGCCAATTCACACCATTTATGGGTATGGGATGGGAACCAACCAGGAGAAATCGGTAAACGTTCCCAGACTATAACGTATAAGTGCTAAGATGAGGGTTCTGGTGAGGGTTTTGCTGATAATAGTGAGGATCGATTGATATTACTAAGACCTGAAACAATATCAGGTAGGACCCACTTGCACCACCCGCTAATATAATCTATGAGCTACGTCGACGAGAAGGTTCTAACTGTTGATGGCAGCACCACCGTCAAGCGCTACCAGCTGCTCGCTGAAATAGGTTCTGGCAGCTTCTCGAAGTGCTGGAAGGTGCGGCCGGTGGGCACTGACAAGGTGTACGCAATGAAGATGATTCCGAAGAAGAGCCTGAAGTCACTGGAGCAGGAGAAGGTACGGATAGGGTTACGCAGCTCGTCAACGAAATCCAAATTCATCAGGCACTCTCGCACCCCAACATCGTGTTCCTTTAGCACTCGTTTGAAGATGAGTAAAACAAATACATTTTCCTGGAGTACTGCACAAATGGGGTACAACCACTTCGCAATGTAGACCCTCGACGAGAAGTGTAAAAAGTACCAGTCGGCACCTGAGGATGACATCCGACACTTTGGGCTGCAGATCCTCCAGGCTGTCAAGTACCTGCATAGCAGGAAAATCCTCCACAGAGAGTACAGGCTATAGCTAACAGTAGTTTGAAGCTGAGTAACTGCTTCCTTGGAGCCGGTGATCAGATCAAGATAGGTGACTTTGGGTTTGCCTGCAAGCTGCAATCCAACTAATAACTCAAACGCGAGACCTGCGGTACACCGAACTTCCTGTCACCAGAGGTTGCCGGCGGCTTCGGGCATAGCTATCCATCCGATATCTGGTCCTTCGGAATCATTCTGTTTAGGATGAAGTACGGGGTGTGTCCGTTCGAAACAGCTTCTCTTCAGGAAACCATTCAGCGCATCAAAATGGTGGACTATAACTTCAGCAAGTGGATCAACATCAGCTATGAGCTTCGCGATCTCATTAGCAGCATTCTTACAGTGGATTATGATGCGAGGCCAACCATAGAATAGATAGAGAAACATCCTTTCTTTGCCACTGGAGGGGACAAACCGTCGATGAAAAAGAGCTCATCTCTTTCGGGCTTCATCAAAAGGCTGTTTAGCAGTGAGAAGAGCAAACCCGAAACAGCAATCAAGAAGGTCGACTCATGCAAAAATCTGATCGACATTAAGGAAATATTGAAGGAGAAGACCAAGGAGAATGTCGCCAGTATGAAGGATATTGGGACCACGAGCACAGTAACTACAGAAGTTAGGAGACCTGCAGTTAACCAGGAGGAAGTTACAAAGGTATACTTCAATAAGATTACGGAAGCGAAGACACTTCGCATGCCACCCAAAGGTAAAGCAAAGACACCATCGGTCACTCAATACCATCCCCATTGTCTCATCTACTCCATTGATGCGGAGGGTGAGTACTTGATAGTGTACCTCACCAACGGCATTCGCCAGGTCATTAAAGAAGGCGAGAATTACGTCATTCTCAATGATAAGTACGTGTGTGATCGCACCGGTGGCAAACTGGTATACGTTCCACGCATCGTTACCTACATCATTAAGGAGCGGCTGAAGGAAGGAGCATGTAAGCTTAGCGAGTCAACATTTGAAGACCACGTACAGAGACGCAATTTTATCCTCAAGTATCGTCAGCTGGGCACTGGCAACCGGTTGTTCGTGTTGGGTAACTCCTCAATTGTGACTACAGCTGCGGCTGCTGGTGTGTTCTTCCTACATAGCGAGTACTGCGAGTTCCTGTACAATGGGAGGTTGGAAACTGTGAATAACGACCAGCTGCTCAAACAGTGCCAATAGTTGTTGACTTCTTAAATGCGACCCACCAACCCATTGGTTGGACTCAAGCAGAAAAAGTTTCTAGAGTGATGCCCCTATCCGTACTTTAGAATAGTAAGTTTATTCGAGGTGCATGAAGAACCGTCGCAGTCGGTCACGTAGCTATCGAAGGCATAGCCCTGCAAGGCGGTCAAGCACTGATCGTCGCCGGAGCTATGAACGAAGCGATAGGAGGTATTATCAGAGACAAGAGCATTCACGATTCAAACCGAATAAACGAAGAGAGAGATCGAGAGAGGACAGTTACCGCAGATAACGTTCTCGACAGAGCCGCAAGAAACAGTACAGGAAGGAGACCCGCCACGACCGAACTTCGAAAAGACGCAGCCGGCGCACTGAAACCTACAGCCAAAGCTAGCGGAGCTCATCATCGAGCCCTGAATACCCGCATTACAAGTTTCGAGTTGGCGATTTACTTGGGAAGAAGTATAAGGTCAGGTAATTGCTTGGCGATGGCACATTCGGTAGGGTGGTAGAAGCCGAGTACGACAATAGGCTATACGCTGTTAAGGTAGTACAGTTGTTACGTATAGATTATCAAAGCTGTCAGTCGCTACGTCGAGAGCGCAAAGACCTAAAAGTCCATCATTAGGTACATCAATAGCAGGGATCCCTAAGACAAGTAGGGCATCGTGAGGTTTGTGGAGTGCTTTCATCACTACAGCAACTACTGTTTGGTTTTTAAACCGCTAGGCAAGAGCCTTTACGATGTGCTCAAACAGAACAAGTATCGAGGCTTTCCTATTGGTCTGGTCCAATCCTTTTTCCGTCAGGTGCTCCGGTCCGTAGGATTCCTTCACAACGTCGGCTACACTCATACCGACCTGAAACCCGAGAACATCTTACTGGAATAAAACCGTTTCCAGAGACAGTAATCCAACGGTTCGAGGGACCCATACTTGCTACCCGAGAACGATAAGGTGCGAATCATCGATTTCGGCGGAGCCACCGAACAGAACGAACACCATAGCCGAACAATAAACACTCGGCAGTACCGCTCACCAGAGGTCATCCTCGCTTGCTGCGAGTGGAGCCATGTAAGCGATGTGTGGTCGATTGGCTGCATCATCGTAGAGCTTCTTACAGGAGAGCTCTTCTTCGAGACGCATTAAAACATCGAACACTTGAGGATGATGGAGAAGCATGCCGGAGGCTTTCCTGAGTGGATGATATACCGCTCAGGCTAGTTTCGCAACAGCTTCCGCGAGGGAAGGTTGGATTGGCCACGACTCGCTTCCAACAGTGCTAGTGTACAGCGCGTCCAGCGTATGAAGCTGCTGCCGGAACTGATGCCCGACCAGCCAGAGCTGGTAGAACTGCTACGATGGTGCTTGTAGGTCGACCCGAGACGACGGGCCACCTGTCAGGATGCCCTGAAGCACCGCTTCTTCGAATTGCAGTTCTGACTGCCGAACCGGATGCTTGAATATCTTTGTATTACGGAAGGTATAATAGCAGCAGGTACCGACCATCGGGTATCGTAGGACAGCACCGATCGAAACAGACATCCTGAAGCAGCTGGCGCCTTGACCGTCGTATTTTAATATTACTGCATATGCAGGGTCTGCTTCGAACGAACCTCTACAACGATGTGCTCAACCTACTAGAGGTTTGGGTGCACGAGGTGCTGTATTTGCGAGCCGTCTATCCGGAGCATCACTTTAAGGAACGAACTGCATTTCAGCTGGTCGTGCATACAGCCAAGACGAGCCTCCTTAGCCGCTATCTCGAGGAATTTATGCGGGACTTGTAACTCAACGATCTGAGTAGGATAAGCAAGTACAGCGTATTGCCATGCAGGGTTGAGCTATCCATCATCGACGAACACAGTCACCAACCATTGGAGATTCATGAGTTCACTCTCCAGCCTGTGGAGATGCCATTGGCCAAGGAAACAACACGTTGGGCCTTCCAGGAGCTCGACTTCAAATCCTTCCTAGTAGACACTACGGACAAGTTAAAACGATTGCCTCAATCTTCGCGTGGTAAAACCTTTGCCTTGGATGTGCTTCTTCGTGTGGATAACAGCAAACAAATAGCCAACCTTGCTGAACAGTGGTCCACAAGCCAGTCCACTACCTCTTCCCAGCTGCATGACTGTACCTTCCTGCGCTCGGCCAATATCGAAATAACCTCAAGCATCCTGCTTCCCCAAGAAAATAAACCATGAAAAATCATCTAACCTTGAGCGACTCCAGCGATAGATCGCTTATTGTACTTTCGTCCTTCTTCTCAGTAGTAGACAGTTCCTCTGCTATTACCGATGGTCTTGGCTCTTAGAATTCAGATGGTAGATGGTCCTGTCTGGAAGCGCTAGACTTCACTTGCGACTACTCTTCCTTCTCGGTTGTCTCCTCTATCCGGTTGACGTTGAGGACTGGTGCAAACTGGTCGTAATCACTGGGCTCGTAGCAGCTTAGGTGGTAGATGCGCTTTTCAACTGAGCGACTTTCCCGCAGTTCGTACTGTAGGTTTCGTATACGCTTCCGAAAGTTAACTACTTGGAGGGTCATCTGGTTCTCGTAGTCGCGAATACGTTCTCGATCCACCTCTCGCTATTATCTAAAGCGATTGCACATTTGGATGAGACCGTTGCGTTAAGTCTTTAGCTGCTGAACCTGACATTGAAGACGCTACACTTCAGCCACAGTTTCCTTAGCCTCAGAGCGATGCGTTTCCAGTCGCCGTTGACTGCGGGTGTGGTGGATAGCTGACTGTCGATGTTGCCCAGCAAGGTTAGTGGCGCTGCTTAAATGCTTATGAGAATTGAATTGGCTTTGAGGAGCAGCTGTAGTTGGACCTTCAAGTTTGCCTTTTGCCGCCCTTAACCGTTTAGTGCTTACTGGACGCACAGTCTGCTTTTGCAGAGGGTGCATATTCTGAATTGCAACAGAAGCGGCCAGTCCCTTCGTAGAATAGTAGTGCTAGATGGGTGATGAGAAACCTTCCCCGATTTTACTCGTAGTTGCAGTATTACAGAGGTGGTCAGGAGATGTGAGTTTTTTCGTGCTAACCTGCAGACTTGGTGGGTAAGGCTGTGCAGGAACTTTCACTGAATTGTTGAAGCGCGTCTGCTTGCCGTTGGGACTCATCCTGGTGGGTTGATGATTCATTTTCAAGCAGCTGCAAAATAAATAATTGGTCGCGAAGTTAATTATACGGTGTGGTGATGGTAGTGGATATAGACGATACTAGCGGAGCGCCAAAAAATGGCGGCATTGATGCTGAGTTGAGATACACCGGCCAATTTCAATCTGATCAGGCAGTATTGTGTGATGATCGTAGAAGTCGCCGTTTTTGGGCCCGAGGCGGGATGTTTGTTGTGTTTATGTGTGGGTTAGGGAAGAGATGGGTCGTGCTCGCGATTCATGATTGGCATTCGAAGGAGAAGTTGAATGAAGCAACTTACCGCCTGGTAGTTGAAGTGGTTGCAGTAAGAATGATGAGAGACTTTTGCATTGCTGAGTGGAAGAGTCATCTATGAAAAGCCGTTGTTCGGCTGGTTGGCGCCAAATATACTGCCTGTTCGATAATTAATTTAGCGTCTATATGAACAGGGTCTAACAAAATCAGGCGAGATAGGCAGCATCGTCTTAATTCTTGACTTGGGTTACTGCTCGACCGAAGAAGCTCACGATGCAGGTAGAAGCAACAAGAGATCAGAACACATTTGGTTAAACGACCAGAACGGAAATCAAAGTTTCGAATGCTAGCTAAGGTGCTGAAAGGAGTTTGGGGAGCAGGGAGATTTGTTACGACAACGTAAAAGTCGCATAGAGGTTGATGCGAAAAATCAACAAGAGTCTGATACAATCAAAGCAGAAGTGAGCATCGTTTAACTTAACGAAGTACCTGATCAGAGAAGTTTGGATCAGGAACCTCGAGCTCATCTAGTGGTATGTGGATTCATATTGAAGAACCGTGGAGACCGCTGATAAATGATGCCCTCAGGGCGAAGTCAGATACAAACTAAAGGTATT
>Ga0075152_10004018_pt1 | contig 10177 bp, 13 predicted proteins | sample JI61114C2DNA_FD_70964 | JGI IMG/M metagenome (GOLD analysis project Ga0075152, IMG submission 70964) | Wastewater effluent complex algal communities from Wisconsin, to seasonally profile nutrient transformation and Carbon sequestration -... | ecosystem: Engineered > WWTP > Effluent > Algae...
AAACGACCCTGCAAGGAAGTCATCGAATATTAAGATTCTGTAATGAACGCCATAGAATCGCACAAAACAAGTGACCAATATGGACAGCACAGGTCGCATGAAGTTGCTTTCATACTCTTAGAGTGAAGTGCATCAACCTACACCATGATTCGGTGAATTAAGAAATTTTAAATTCAAAGTCAGGCAAGCACTAGGCCTATGGAAAGTCCATCAGCTCGGATTCGCGAGACGAAAGAAGTGCTCGAACGGCTGTAAAAGCGGCTTGAACGATACTACCAGCCAAACAACGAAGGTGACGCAGTTCTCAAGCATACCGATCTCGTCAAGGACTTCCAAACTCGTCTGCACGAACGTCGGTTACTGGAGCTCGATAGACCACCTCCAGAACCATTTTCATCGACCGAGCTGAAGTATTCAAGATTTTCGGATGGCAAACAGAAGCATCAGTCTCTTGAAAAGCCATCAAGCCTCGCGCATCTCCGTCACGAACCCAAACAACTTAATAGCAGGGCTTTGGAGATAGGGCTATCACCGAAGCACAACGAGTAGATATCAAGGGAGCTCAAGCAACTGAAAAAGCGGTTGGAGAAGGTGTAGAAGAGCCACATAAAAAAATAGGTAAAGCTGGAGAAGCAGGTGGACAAGCTGAAGCAGAAGCTATCGAAGTCTAACAAGCTGAATAAGCTTTTGCTGAAGCAGCTTTCGCCGCCCAAGATAGGTACGAGTGCCTCCTCGAGTGCATTGAATCGGCTACACGTCCGAAACTCTCAACAACAGCCACTGGAATGTTTAAAGAGGAAGCTACAACCACCACAACAGCGGCCATGCACCGCGAAAAGAACTTGATTTTCATTAAAATGATGGTTACGAGTCAGGGCCTCTATTTCATCCACTTCACGACCTCTCGTGATCGCTTCCTTAACTGATCGAACAAGTCATTGTGACCACGAAATCGTTTCCGGAATGTTGTCATTGTTCTGTTTATTCTTCGAAGTAGAACCTACAGGACCCGAAGTGACTGCCGCGATAAATCTGGGCCCTCGATAAGTCTCATCACCCTTATGATCTGCTGTTCGTCGGAGAGCTGTTCTTCCTAGTCATCATCATCGTCGTCTTATTCGTGCTTACGCTTAGGTGGGAGCATAGGTGGGACTTCATAACTAGGCTCAACTTTGTACTGGTGCTGCCAAACCTCCGGATAGTAAGCCGAATTGTATGCACTCAAAGCGATTGGTTCTGCAGGTCGCCTAACTTCCTCATACCGTATCATTGCTGGTATTTATCGCTTTTATACCGGTTCCTTTCGGGTATATTCTTCGGCAGGTTCTATGCTCCCATCATAGATATACTTGATAGCCGAATGTTTTGCCCAGATGGGCGAGAAGCGTTTTTTGCTTGGTTCGCTCCATTATTCAGGAACTTCGAATGTCGATGGTCGTATTCCACAATAATCTTCAAATTCAATCATCCCTTGCCAGTAGTATAAACCCTCTCCATCCTGCTTTTTGCTTATGAGCATTTCCTTGATTATGAGTTGGTGTGATTCAGCTCTCCTCAGAAGATAGAACTTTAGTCTCGAAAGTGGGTTATTTGCTGCCATGGGTGTTAGCTGGTAGAATGAGAAGAACAACGCTTTGAGTGGGAGCTACCCGATGTGGTATACTGGCTCTCGTCCGACGAATCCGTTGAAACATGCTAGCCTTTTAAAATCCTTGTAGGGAAGTGTTCTCCAGCTGTCCAGTTGAGCAATGAGCATATAGCGCTGCTCCTGAGTGTGTTTTTCAAACCAAACATAGGGTGGATAGAGTCGTTACCAGCTCATCCGTACTCACAGTTATTAATAACCAATGGAATGTCTCATCGTAAAATATCACGAGTTTGTGTGCATGGATATTAGTGGTTTAGAGTGTTGTCCAACGATAGCTGTCAATGCTAGAGGTTCCCTAAACACACTATTCATGCGCAGTACAAACATTCGAATGCATATCAATGTTTTTTGGACTGAAAACGAACCATTTCCCGTGCTCGCTTTGATAGTTCACTCACAAGCTCTTACTTGTGCTTGAAACGTTTCAGGGTTCTAATAGCCTTGTTGATTTCAATCAAATCCTTCTTCAGGATATCTTCAGGCAGCTAACGAGGGTCGCCACGTCTCAATAACCTCTCAATCCTCTCCATAATCTATTCGTCTGAAACAGGCCTCTCATCTCTCTCGTCATCTTCTTCAAACTCTTTCTTTGATGGGGGTTGGAACCTCGGCAGTTCAGGCTAAGGCTTCTTGAGTTAATAACGAGATCCTTCCCTTGGGTTAGAAATTGAATGAATGCCAAAAGTTGGCGGATAAATTTGGTCGTACTGACCAAAGTGCGGGAAAGTTTCTAAGCTTGGAACCATAGCGAGCCGTATGGTGCCTTCCGAAAGTTGCTTGACCTCCTTCGCTTTGTCCTTCACAGATTCAATCGCTCGATCCCGCCTCCAAACAGGCCAAAATTGTTGGGATTTAGGTCTCCAGTTGCCAGGTAACTCAAAGGTATAGGGTTTGATGCCGACATGCTTATCAAATTCTATGTAAGCATGCCAGCTATAATGCCCATTCGCTGCCTCCTTTCTGCTGACCACCATGAAAGTTATGTTCAATTTGTTGCGCTCAGCTTGCCTTACCAAATGGTTTTAGAAATCTGACACTGGCAATGACGCTGCCTCCTCAGTCAGGTCATAGTATGCAGCAAGGACAGAGTCTAAAGGTAGTTAACCAAAATGATAGACAGGCCCAACCCCCCGAGAGTATTTCGTGAGTGCTTAAAACTCTTTTTAGGTGAGTGTTCTCCTCCAGTACTCCAGCTGTTAGATGAGAGCATGCCGTTGGATATCGCTGTGCTTTTCAAACCAACACTTATCGGGAAATAGTCGAGCCTTCGTGTTTGGGTTCACTTCCATGAGTTAGTTATAAATGTCTCACAGCAATATCTAGATTTTTACCGCGCTATTGCCAAGTAAGTTCGGTTGGCGACTTCTTTAATTAAGATTTTCTCGAAGATGACCAATGAATTTAGAAATTGCTAATTGTTCTGAACTGAATGATCATCGTCCGCAGCTGTGATGTGCAGTTCAACCGCTAATTGTCCCTCCTTGATCGGCTGGTATCACCAATCACACAACTTAGGATCCTTATCTCAAGATCTTCTATGGAGGGCAGCATCGGAAATCAGAAATTAAGCATCACGGAGGACTCAACCCCCGATGGGACTAACCATTCCTATTTGATCTCGGAGCATCCACGTAACTTCGCGTGCAGATTTGGGACCGAGATAGGTGGTCGCCAGACGACATGGTTGGAGCAGGATGTGTAGACATCAGTGATCTGATCGGTGTGCCGCCTGGCAGCACGAAGGTAATGCCTGTAGATCTGTACTGCCATGGCCAGCTCACAGGAGTAATCAATATGCGAATAGAAGTCGGTGGTACTCTCGAACAATCGCAAGTACTTGCGCAGAATCTTTCCATTATGAATGCAACAAAAACAAGCTATAATCAGCAGAAGAGTAGCTATCCCGATAAGACGATGGCCAATAGCTCCTTCCAACAGAGCTTCTACCCTGATAAGACCGCACCGACAAACACCCAACAGCAAGGCTTCTACAACGCAAGTAAAGCAGCAACTTCCTCAACTACTGCAGCCAACCAGTATCTGAGGCAGCAACAGCAACAGCAACAGCAACAGGCATTCCAGACCCAATCTTCATTTGGACTGGGTCAACGACCCCAGCAACCACCGACCCAACAATCCTCTCTTCCGATGCAGACCTCCTATCAAAACGGTTTTGGCTTACGTCGTTGATAATCGCTGACTGCTAGTAATGCCAGCCGTGATGCCATTGTTTGGCAATAGTAGCAGAATTATACTTAACTTTTTGCGATGGAATCGACCACTTCTGGGCTTCAGGAAGCCTAGTACAAGAAACTGCTGCAACGTGCAGCCACCAACAAGGACTACCGCTAACTATGCAATCGACTTTGGAGTGTGTTTACTCAGCCTGACGTACCTTCTGAATGCATGCAGTTGCTAAGCAAAAGTTTCCAGGTAGTTCAACCTCAACAGTCCCGTCACAATGTTCAGCTGCCATTCCTCCTCACATTCTATAGCGATCTCGTGGCAGGGAGAACAGGAGACCCTGCGCTCGTGCTGACCGCAATGGTATTCTCATTGATTGAACTAGCGCCACATGATGAAGTTTATCGCTAGCAACCCAAAGCTTCGTGAGCAGCACCTTCGAATGCTGTTTGTATTCCTACTCAACCCTCAGCTCATGGAGAGACCCGGATGGCAACACTTCTCTGAACTTGTTAACCAACTTTCGGTGCTTTCCGAACCGAATCGATCGCTGCTAGCCAAGTGGCTAACGGACCTCGAACCCGAAAGACTCTATCGACTGCTGTATGGTGCTGAGAGTGTCCTATCCGAGCTGGTGGAAGCTCAGCAACGCTCACGCTAAATTAATTACTCGAATGAAATGATAGTGTTCTGCAGGCTGATTGAACAGCTGTTCCGCAGGTAGGAAGGTCATGCAACTCAGCAACCAAATGGCACCACGAATAAACAACCGTGTGTTCCGCAATGCACATGTCAACCACTACTACAAGCCAGATGACGAGTATGTGATGTACCTGCAGGGAAGGAGGGCCAATCGGCAAGTGTGCTGGCTCGACTTCCCGTTCCTGCTGAACACTGACTTCAAGAACGTATCACAATGCTCTACCGTAGCAACTTATCGAGCTCGAAGTCAATATTGAGCAGAGTAAGCACGTTGAGCACGGTCTTAATAATATGTTCATCGGGCTGTTCTCATCTTTACAGCAAGGGTTAGCACCACGGCTCGACATGATGGGAGCTATGTTCCTGAGTCTGGAGGTCAGGAGGAACTTCATCCTGGATGATTCGGTGGATAGGCTGGCCAACATCCAAAGTAACCTCCGTAATCCACTCAAAATAACCTTTATCGGCGAACCCGGGAAGGACGGCGGTGGACTGAAAAACGAGTATTTCCAGCTGGTGGTCAAGTAGATATTCAACCCCAACCGGGACATGTTCGTGGGTAAAAACGACAATAGGTTCCACTGGTTCAACCAATTTTCATTTGAAGAGCCACAAATGTTCTACGTGATTGGCATGATACTCGGGCTTGCTATCTACAATACCACGCTACTGGAACTCAAATTCCCACTGATAGTCTACCAGAAGCTACTGGCACCAGAGAATTATCATTTCGAACAGCTCGAGGAACTCAAGCAAGTCGAACCGGACTTCTACAAAAGCTTCAGCTACATCCTCCAAACCAACGAACCGCTGGAGTCAATGGAGCTCACATTCGAGGCTGACTGTGAGCATTATGGTGAGAGGTCTCGCAAGCCTTTGGTCCCCAATGGAAATAGAATAGGGTTGTGCCAACAGAATAAGTATGACTACGTCAAGCTCTACACGAAATGGTTGCTGAATGGGAGTGTCGAAAAGCAGTTCTTAGCGTTCCGCAGGGGCTTTTACAGAGTGGTTCAGAGTAAACTTATCGAAAAGATGTTCCTGCCAGAGGAGCTTGAGGAGGTGATCTGTGGCTCACCTGTACTCGACTTCAGAGAGTTGGAAAAGGCTGCCTAGTATGAGGGATTTGCACCCAACTCATAGTTCGTTAAGTAAGCATCATCTTATTCAGGGCTCTATGGGCACTGCTGAACAGTTACAACGAGGAAATGAAGAAAGCCTTTCTGTTCTTCGTAACTGGTACCGATCGAGCTCCAATCGGCGGCCTTTCTCGAGTGAGTATTATAATTCAGAAGCAAGGACCCGATAGCAACAGCCTGCCAAGTGCACAAACTTGTTCTGGGGTGTTGCTGATTCCAGAATATCGATCACACGCAAAGTTGAAGAGCAAAATGGAACTAGCACTCAAACATAAAGAGGGTTTCGGGATGCAGTGATTGTTGTGTGACCCTACTGAGTTGTATTATAATAGAATGAGACTCAGCAACGTGTTCGTCAAGACATTTAGTCGCACCTACTGCCTCAGTGAGGTTTCATCGGTCGAAGAGGTCAAGTTGCGCATCGAGCAACTTGAGGGAATTGCCAGCGAACTTCAATCAGTGTATCACAATGCACGAAGACTTGAAGGAGCATTGAAGGGCGTTGGTACCGGTAGCACTCTGACAGTCCACCTTGCCTTGAAAGGTGGAAAAGGTGGTTTCGGTGCCAAGCTCAAGAACGAAGGTTCGAAGAAGGTTCGTTCAAATAATAACATCCACAGCCGCGATCTGTCGGGGCGCCGTATCAAGAATGTCAACCTCGAGAAGGAATATATCGAGTCGTATAAGAAAAAGCTGCAGGAGGACCAGATCGTCAAGGAGGAGAGGGAAAAATTTAAGTTGCGTGAAAATACCCTGTACGAAGAACACGCTTTTATGAGGCTTGACAAGAACTACACTGCAGAGCTCGAAAGTGGCGAACGGAACATTCAGGAAGCTGTGAAGAAGGGATTGATGAGTAACTGGAGGAAGAATTTTGAAATAAAAAAGAGTCTGCCTAACAACCCCGAGGAAAAGCAAAAGGAAGAAAAGAAAGAATTAACTCAGGGGGTTGAAAGCTTAAAGGAAACTGAGGTCATAAAGTAGGCTGAGAGTAACAATCAGTAGACCATTGATGCAGAGGATGGTTCGCTGAAGCGTCCAAGGCCTGAGCCTGAAGATGGAGAACCTATCATACAGAAGGAGTTGAACGAGTAGCCAAGGAAGATCACAAAGGTCGAACCTACTGTACCGACCCAGCTGGATAAGAGCACGGCTGAAAAGACAATCAATGAGCTCTTAGCCAAGCCTGTTGAATCTGGAGTGAGCAACATGTCAAGCGCAGCTCTAAAACTCAAAAGTCTGTTCAAGCGATGAAACCAGCGATTAAGTTGATGTCTATCCCAACTGTTTAATTTCTAATACATTGGCTAAGAGTGTGGGCTAGTAATAAATTCATTCATTGTTTCCTTGAAAGTTTGCGCTGTTCGTTCAGACTTGTGAATTCGCGGTAGCCAAGCTGCTGCTCACCACTGTACCCCAGCATTTTCAGATGCAAGTTTTTGCTATTCGATACTACTATCTCGAGGCCCGATGGAGGAGACTACTGCAGTTCGAAGAGTTTCTGAGTACTTGATGGAATGGATTTCCCTAATACAAGCGTGCTGCTAAGCACGGACAGTTTGCGGGAGTTGAACCCATGAAGTCTACCCCTAAACCTTTGTAAATTGTCAACGAGTTTGGTCTGGCTGGAGCAGGTCGTTGGCTGATTGCTAACACTAGTGACTAGCAGAGTCCTAAGACTTTCGGAGCTGTTTGGCCTGGTAGGTTGTAGACTTCCTATTGCCGAACATAGGGGCGAGCTACCCTCCAGCACCTATTACCTATTTCGAACGTTGATAGGGTCATGAGTTAATTTCACAGTATTAATAAACTCCAGTCTGGGACGATTGAAATTCAACTCAGTTTTATTGCGGCTGTTGGCAAGTCCATCGTAATTTCGCTATCGCTTACGCAAGTGTTTCTTCTTCACAGCTTTATTCGAAAATCTCGATTGCTTGGTCTCTACAGCAGGGTTTGCAATCTGTTGTTGCTAAACTTTTGTGCTGGATCTGACCTTGTCCTTTAAGAAGGCCATAGATTCATGCTGTTCCAGTGTCCTTACTTAGCTGCATTCTCGCTTCTCGTCGTTCCAGTTCATCGGTGGAAGCTATCTTCCAATGACGCTCTCCTCGCTGCTACGACTGGTCTGTGGATTGCGCTCTAACAATGCATAATACTCGCAAGCGTAGCGGTCAATTGTGGTGCTTACCAACCTATTTCGCGTAATCATGTTCTTCTGAAGATTTAATAGGTTCTGCTCGAAAGGCGAATCATACTCCAACTGCAGCTCATCCATTGTATCCGACGTTGGTTGCAGCTCGAGTGAACCAAGTTGCCTATTCTGCTGGTGAAGGTGTTCAACTATCCTAACAAGGTCCCTCAACCTATCACACGGCAGTTTGGAAGTTCTCATCAGTTTTCCACTTGGTCGCCTTTCGCACGTCTTTTCCAACTCGTACGTGTAGATGCTCTGATATACGGACCGAATCATCCTCCGGTTTCCACTGATGAGCTCATTCATAGTCGAATGAAGAAATTCAGCGTTCGAGAACAGCCTCATCGAAATCTCACGATATTGGCTCATTCCAGGTGCCACCATGATGGCCTAGTTGAGCCTCGTTGAAACTCTGGCCCAGATCCTAAATAGAAAGCACCCACCGTACATATTATCCCCCGTCGAACTGTAGAGGTCGTTGATCTGACTGATCAATAGACCCTTGCCAGCAGCAACAGACTCATTGAGAAAGTACAGATTTTTGGATTCCTTGTTGCTGCTGTGGAAGACACTCGGACGGCTACGACTGCAGCTGTGAACCAGCTGACTGGCTCTCCTCCGGACGTTCTAAAATAAACCTCTGAGTACCGAGAGTGTAGTGAAACACTTGACGAGCTCGTCGATCGCCGGATGATCTTCCAGCTAGCTACCAATGGTGGAACTTTTTGAAGGTTTCTTAATCATTCTCTGAGGCAACCGAAATAAATCGAGGGTAGCCAGCGAAAAAAGAAGAAAGCTGCAGCGATGTGCTCTAGTGCACAATTATTAAATGTCCGGTGTGGACGTACAATATTCTTATGAATGATCTCCATACTATTAGCATGGTCGTAGCAGCATTGCTCCCAGATGTATTCTGATACGAGCAACTCACAGCTGCAACAAGATCAGTCTCCCCATTAAATTTAGTCATAATCAATCGAGACTATTGTTACGGAATTTGGTGTGGATGAGTATTGGTTGGAGTCTCCACTTGGTCAGGACCAACGACTGTTAACCTCTATAACGCTCCTCCAACACTTTGGGCTTTGAAAAGGTAAATATCAAAATATGAAGATAACCACCAACGTTGACATACGGATAACCAGTCATTATTATGGCTTACTGCTTACCGTTTCCAATTGTTTCTTGTCAATTACTGATAAATTGATCGCGAAATATCGGGAGACTGGATGCCGTACTATTAAAATCAGCCGCTTCAAGTGAAGGGCCAAAATGCCTGGCAAATTGATTCAAATAGGTTGTGCGGTGTGCACATGAAACTTATCTGCGTGTTGAATCTCTCTCAACGAACAGACTTCTTGTATACATTGCCTACTTTTAGAGGAAATCTCTCGTGCACTCGGTATCTACCACCGAGGCACTCAGATTATCACTGATCGATTGCGTCGGATGATATTCTTCAATAGACTCTGCTTGCTGACTCGAAGTGCTGTTGCTGTTAAAACCATAGTGAAGTATGATGAAGCACGAATCATCAAATGTTTTTGATTGGTTCGAGCCGCCTCGAGTGGTCAAACGGTAAGACTATTAGCGCAAGTGGTTGAAGGGGTTGTTCAGCTGGTTGCTTAGTGGGCTGCTCTGTGGCTTACCACTTGGGGGAAAGTGGATGTTCGTTATTTGTATTTCTCCCTTTTCTTGGGGTGGGTAAACAGAAGCAGTTTGTTGGGGATGATCAAAGTGGTAATCGGCGGTTTCAGGTTGTCCGTGCAGTAGATTATCACTACTGCAGTTCGATTTTTGATGCAACTTCCCACGCGCTGGTCTAACTGAGAGCCATCAGCACCTACGTGACCTGAGTGACCCATTGTTTACGCTTAATGTCTGACTCTCGATTAATAAGATCCTCTGCATGAGCTGCAGCTGCCATGGATAGCTGTTGATGAGTTGTCAGCGGAAGCATCCTTTTGACGACTTTTAGATCGGCCAACGCTTCATCTTATGGCCCATGATTGAAATCATGTTTCTTCTATTTGTCCCTCTTGACATCCTTCTTCATGTACTCGCTGAGATGAGCCACTGCAGTGCTGAGATCCAATCGAGCTGAGTTGATCAGCTGGAGAAGCTACCCTTAAAACTAAGTTCTTTTGTGAACTGCCTTCCCCCATCGGGTGAGCTAATCTTCTTTGGTGCTTGAGTTGCCATGACTATTCTATTATTGAGGACAGTTAATGCTTATTCCAAGAAGAGTGATGAGGGCAGTCGAAGTTTCAAATCATGCAAGGATATGACGTATACACATTCACGTTGTTG
>Ga0075152_10004019_pt1 | contig 10176 bp, 11 predicted proteins | sample JI61114C2DNA_FD_70964 | JGI IMG/M metagenome (GOLD analysis project Ga0075152, IMG submission 70964) | Wastewater effluent complex algal communities from Wisconsin, to seasonally profile nutrient transformation and Carbon sequestration -... | ecosystem: Engineered > WWTP > Effluent > Algae...
CGACGGACAGCGGTCCGATGCCGAGCAGCCGAGTGGCTGCGATCGACCCGAAGGCGACGTTCAAGAAGAACACTTCGCTGTCTCAAAGCTGCCGTCGAGACGAGCTTCCAATCGACGATCCCAAGGCTATCGCGGCTGTCAGGACCGTGCCGGAAACACGACACAGGTGGTTGTGGCGTGTGCGTACAGCTTGCCATCCGGCGCAACGATGCGCGCCTCGGACGTCGCCATTTGGCGGCCGCTGTGCACAGCTTTGCCGATGGCCCGCAGAGGCCCAGTGTCGATGGTGGCCGCGCGAACCATGTGCACGCTGAGATGTGCGGTGGTGTAGCCCACACCGGCGCCCAGCGTCGTCTGCACCGCGCAACCCAGCGCGAAGTCCAGCAAGGTGGCAAACCAGCCGCCATGCACCACGCCCATCGGGTTGTAGTGCTTCAGTTGAGGCGTGCCCTGGAAGACGGCATGGCCAGGACCGATCTCGATCAAGGCCACATCCATCGTCTGCGCCATGTGTGGGTAGGGCAGTTCGCCGCTGAGCAGGCTCTGCATGATCTGCAGCCCTGTCTTGCCCGCCAGGGCGCTGCCGGGCGGCACACCGGGCGTGCCGCCATTCGCGTGCAATGCCGTCTCGACAAGTTCTCTCTGGCGAATCCAAGTCTGCGCTGTATCCGGGTTGTTCATGGCTCACCTTGACGTTGTGTCGCTGACAATTATGATGTGCGTCATATTTGTTGCGAGGTCACGCCATGCGCACAGCTCCAAGCCGCAAGGACATCAGCCACGAGCGCATCGTGGCGGTCGCCGCCCGTGCGATCCGGCGGGGTGGATTCCAGGGTATGGGTGTGGCCGACATCATGAAGGAAGCCGGCCTGACACACGGCGGCTTCTACGCTCACTTCCGCAACCGCGACGCCCTGCTGGCCGAGGCCCTCGAACGCGCCGGCCAGGACTCGGCTGTTCGGCTGCATGACGGTGTCGCCCGCCGCGAGGCGCGCGGCAGTAGCCCTTTGCGAGCCTTGGTGGAAGCCTATCTGTCCGAACGTCACCTGGGCGAGATCGAGGCGGGTTGCGCCGTGGCCGCGTTGGCCTCCGAGATGCCGCGTCAGGCCACCGAAGTGCGCGAGGCGGCGGCAGAGCGTGTGCGGAGCCTGGTCGCCGGCGTGCGACGGGCGCTGCCCGAGGCGGCGCCGGCGGAGAGTGCCGCTGCGGTGGCCAGCCAGATGGTGGGTGCGCTGCAACTGGCGCGCGCCCTGGGTGACAACGCCGAGGGCCGCGCGCTGCTCAAGTCGGCGCGCGAATCGCTGCTGGCGCTGCACGATCGGCCGACCCGTGGCTGAGCGCACCCCATGAGTGTGCTTTCCGAGCCCCTGACTCCTGGCGCCGCCACGCCAGCCGCATCGCGGACCCAGCTGATGCTGCAGGGGCCGTTGGTACCGACGCTGCTGCGCCTGGCCACGCCCAACGTGGTCGGCCTGTTCGCCATGACCGTCGTCATCGGCTACGACGGCTACATCATCGGCCGGCTCGGCGCGGACGCACTGGCCGGCGTGGCGCTGGTGTTTCCGCTGTCGATGCTGATGATGCAGATGTCCGGCGGCGGCATCGGCGGTGCCGTGACCGCCGCCGTCGCGCGCGCACTGGGCGCCGGGCGGTCGGATGACGCGGGGCACCTCGCGCAGCAGTCGATGCTGATCGCCTGCGTCCTGGCAGCGCTGTTCACGGCCACGTTGCTGGGCTTTGGCCGCAGCATCTTCGGTGCGATGGGCGGCCGCGGTGCCGCGCTCGACGCGGCACTGTCGTATGCCGACGTGCTGTTCAGCGGCGCCATCGTCATCTGGGCCACCAACGTGCTGGGGGCCGTGGTGCGTGGCGCGGGCAACATGCTGCTCCCGGCGCTGATGCTCGTGGTGACGGCGCTGATCCACCTCGCGCTATGCCCGCTGCTCGTGTTCGGCTGGGGACCGATATCCGGCCTGGGCGTGGCGGGCGCCGCGGCCAGCCTGCTCGTCGCCAACGGCACGGCGAGCGCTGCGCTGGCGTGGCACTTGATGCGCCCCGGTGCGGCCGCGCGGCTCAATGGATCGCGGTGGCGGCTGCATCCGCCACTCCTGCGGGACATCCTGCGCGTGGGCATTCCGGCATCGATGAGCCCGATCGTCAGCAACGGCTCCATCGCCGTGGCCACCGCCTTCGTGGGCGGCTATGGCACGGCTGCACTCGCAGGCTATGGCGTGGCGGCGCGGTTGGAGTACATCCTGGTGCCGATCGCGTTTGGCTTCGGCACGGCGCTGACGGCCCTGGTGGCGACCAACATGGGCGCCGGCAACGCTGCGCGCGCGCACCGCGCGGCGTGGTTGGGTGCAGGCATCGTCGCCGTGATCACCGGCACCATCGGGGTCACCGCGGCGATCGCCCCGGCGCTGTGGATGAACCTGTTCACGCAGGACGCGGCGGTGCGTGCGTTCGGCGCGTCCTACCTGCAGATCGTGGGTGCCTTCTACGGGCTCTACGGATTCGGGCTGGCCTTGTTCTTCGCCTCGCAGGGCGCCGGCCGCATGTTCTGGCCACTGGCCGGCAGCGTGGCACGCTTAGGCATCGTGGCGCTGGGCGGTTGGCTTTGCCTGTATGTGTTGCAGACCCCGGCGAGCGGCTTCTTCGGCGTCGTGGCGATCAGCCTGGCCGTCTACGGATTGACCATCGCCGGTGCGATCAAGCTCGGCAGCTGGAAGCGATAGCTGCGCCGCGGCAGTCAGGCCTTGCCGGCTTGCAGGTGCTTCGTCAGGCCCTGGAACCACAGCACTTCGACGAAGTCACCGCGGATCAGCAGCGCGCCATCGCGCAAGGCCAACAGAAAGGCGTCCGTTCCTTCCTTCGACGACAGGACGGCATAGCCTGCTTCGGGACTCTTGAACGTCATCGTGAACTTCGGGTGGGCGGTGAGCCCCGCACGCGAGCTCACCTTGCCGTCGGCGATGCTGAAGTGGCGGCCGATGCCGTCGGCCGTCTGGATCTGGAATGCCAGTGCCTTCCCTTCGATGTATCGGGCGAAGGCGGGGTCCTTGCGGGCGGCCCGCTGCAGCAGCTTCGTCAGGGCCCAGAGCAGGAACTTGAACTTGAACATGGTGCGTTTTCGTTGTCGACGCGGGTGTCTGTGAGTTCGCCGGCACGCTATTCGGCGAGGAACTGCACGGCATGCTGAAGGAAGCGCTCGGGGTACTGAAACTGCGCCGCGTGACTGGCGTCCGGGTACACGAAAAGCTGCGAGTTCGGGATGTTCTGCACCATGTGCCAGGAGTTGATGGTGGGAATCATCACGTCGTTCACGCCGTTGAGGATGAACGTCGGCTGCCCGATCTCGTGCAGGTGCGCGAACGGCGCCCTGGAATCGAGCTTGGCCAGGTAGTACATGTTGGCCTCGATCTGGCCCTGCATCACTGCGGGTGAGCTGGGCGGGTCCTGATCCACTCGCTGGTGACGGCGATGCCAGAAGTCCCGCCCCGCCTGCTTCGCGGCCTCGGACGGGCCGAAGAAGAGAAACAGGAAATCATCGAGGATGGGAACGGGACGCGGTGCCCGCTCGAGCACGCCCGGGTCCGAATCGGGGTTGCCACCGCGCGGGCCGGTTCCGAGCAGCATGAGCTTGCGCACGAGGTCGGGGTGGCGCCGGGTCAGGTCCTGGGCCTGATAGCCACCCAGAGAAAAACCCAGCACGTCCACCTGGCGCAGGCCCAGGGCCCGGATCACCGCCGCCGCATCGTCGGCCATGTCCTCGATCCGGTTGCGCGGCATCCCGGTGGAAGACGCGACACCGCGGCCGTTGTACAGGATCACCTCACGCCCGGCGGCCAGGCCGTCGGTCATGAGCGGATCCCAGTGGTCCATGCCGCCACGAAAGTGCTGGAGGAAGAACAGCGGCGGCTGGGCTGTCGTGGTGTTGCCCCAGCGGCGATAGGCGAACTGCGCGCCGTCCACGTCCACGTGGCGGGTGGGTGCGGTGAGGTGGGTGTGGTTCATGAACGGCCTTCTTTGCTCGGACAGTGCCCGGCTCGTCACGTTGTCTTCGGGAGAGGGTGCTCTGCCGGGCTGGCTCTAGCGGGCCAGGAAGCCGAGCGCGCTGCGCACGAAGTCGACGTGGAACTGGAAGAGACCGCCGTGTCCGGCATCGGGGTAGATGATCAGCTGGCTGTTCGAAAGCCGCCGCGCCAGGTCGTGCGTGTTGACCGTGGGGACCATGCGGTCGTCGTCACCGTTGACCACCAGCACCGGTTGCTTGACCACCGAGAGGTCGGCTGGCGCCTTGCCGCCCCACGTGCGCAGCGCCTCCAGCTGCGCCAGGAACGCGCTCACCGAGATGTCCTTGTCGCGATCCTCGGTGCGCTCCTGCAACCGTGCCAGGAAGGCCTTCCCGGCCTCTTTGCCGTTCGGCGTGCGCGTGAAGAAGAGGAACTGCTTCGCGTCCTGGCCCGTGAAGAAGCCGCGGAGGATGTCGAGGAAAGTCACGCCCGCCACCGTGCTGATGCCCTCGCCGCCCGCGGGGCCGGTGCCGGCCAGAACCATCTTGCGCACGAGCTGCGGTTCCTTCAGCACGATTTCCTGCGCGACCATGCCGCCCAGCGAGAAGCCCAGCAGGTCCACCTGCTGCAAGCCCTTGGCCTTGATGAAGGTGATGGCGTCGTCGGCCATCTGCTCGACCGAGGTCGCCGGTGAGCCGCTCGAGGCCCCGATGCCGCGGTTGTCGAAGGCGATGACATGGTGCTTGGCAGCGATGCCGTCGATCACCCGCGGGTCCCAGTTGTCCAGGACCGCAGCCAGGTGCGTCAGGAACACCACCGGCGTGCCGCCGTTGTGCTTGCCCAGCTCGCGATACTTGAAGTCGACACCTCCCGCGGAGATCGTCTGGGTCGGAACCGTCTTCCAGGTGACCCCGGACTTCGGGTCGGTGGCCGGCTGGCTCAGGGCCGTGGCCGCGGCAACAGGCTCTGCCGCGGCTACCGGCGAGGCCTGCAGGGTCGTGGTCAGGACGAGCCCCAAAGCGACTTGGTTGATCAGGCGTTTCATCATCGGTCTCCGGTTCAGGCGTTGAGCGTGGGGTAGTCGGTGTAGCCCTTGGGGCCAGGCGTGTAGAAGGTCGCCATGTCCAAGGGGTTGAGGGTCGCGTCGGCCTGCAGGCGCGCCGGCAGGTCGGGGTTGGCGATGAAGGGGCGGGCGAAGGCGATCAGGTCCGCTTCACCCGCTTCGAGCGCACGCTCGGCGCTGGGCCGGTCGTAGCCTCCGGCCAGGATGAACACTCCCTTGAAGGCGGCGCGCATGCCCCGCTTCAGCTCGGTTGGCACGGGCGGTGCACCGAGGGGCGAGTGGTCCAGCAGGTGGACATACGCAGTGCCAAGCTGCGACAGCTCGCGGGCGAGGGTCAGGTACTGCGCGTCGACCTCGGGGTACGCCCCCATGCCGTTGAACACGCCGTGCGGCGACAGCCGAATGCCCACGCGATCCGCGCCGATGGCTTCGGCCGTGGCGCGAACCACCTCCAGCGCGAAGCGGTTGCGGCCCTCAGGACCATCGCCGTACGCATCGGTGCGCCGGTTCACGGTCGCGTTCAGGAACTGCTCGATCAGATAGCCGTTGGCTGCATGCAGCTCGACACCATCGAACCCTGCCTCGATGGCCAACCGTGCCGAACGGGCGTACTCCGCGACGGCGTGGGCGATGTCGTCGGCGGTCATCGCCCGCGGTGCGCTGTGGGGCTGCAGACCCTGGGTGTCGGTGAACATCTCGCCGGGGCAGACCTCGGCGGTCGGCCCCAGCACTTCAGCCCCGGCGGGCAGGTTGGCGACGTGACTGACGCGCCCCGTGTGCATCAGTTGCACGAAGACCTTGCCGCCCTGGGCATTCACGGCCTGCGTCACCAGCTTCCAGCCCTGCACGTGGGCCTCGTTGAACAGGCCCGGGATGCGGGCGTAGCCCAGGCCGTTCGGCGACGGGGAGGTGCCTTCGGTGATGATCAGGCCGGCCGTGGCGCGCTGGCCGTAGTACTCGGCCATCAAGGCGTTCGGCGTGTTGTGCTCCACGGCGCGGCTGCGCGTCATGGGTGCCATCACGATTCGGTTGCGCAGTTGCGGGGCGGGCGTGGAGAGTGGCGTGAAGAGCATGTCGGGCTTTCGGGTGGGTTGAGGCAGTGAGGGTTCAGCGGGCCTGGGGCAGGTAGACCGGGCGCGGCGCCGTCAGGCCCTGCCTGACCTGCTGGGTGAGTGCATCGGCCAGCACCTCGTCGGCGCCCGCAGCCAGGCCGTCGAGCGCGCGCTGCACGATCTCCTCGGCACTGCTCTTCGCAACGTCGAAACCCCGCGTCAGGTCGGTGTCGACATAGGCCATGTGCAGGCCCAGCACCTGGGTGTTCTGGCCGGTCAGCTCGTGGCGCAGTGCGTTGGTGAGCGACCAGGCCGCCGACTTGCTGGCCGAATACGCAGCCAGCTCGCCACCATTGACCCAGGAGGCCACCGACAGCACGTTGACCAGTGCCCCCCCGCCGTTGGCCTTGAGCACGGGCGCAAAGGCCTTGCTCACGTTCAGAAGACCGAAGAAGTTGGTCTCGAAGAGGCGGCGGGCCACGGCGTCGCTGTCGGGCGCGAGGAAGCCGCCGGGCTGGGCGATGCCGGCGTTGTTGATCACCAGGTTCACGTCGGCCGCCGCCTGGACTGCGGCAGCGATGTGCTCGGGCTGGGTGACGTCGAGGCGCAAGGCCTGGACGCCCGGCAGGGTCACGCTGGCGGGGTCGCGTGCGGCGGCGTAGACCTTGCGGGCACCCCGCGCCAGCAGTTCCCGAGCGAAGGCCAGGCCGATGCCGCGGTTGGCGCCGGTGACGAGGACGACTGAGTTTTCGATGTTCATGCGAGGCTCCAAGAAGGTTGGGCAGCTATGCGTATGACGAACGTCATATTTATGGGCGTGGGAAAGTCGATCGCGTGAAACGGTTCATCGCACCTTGATGACCACCTTGCCTTTGGCCCGGCCGCTCTCCACGTAGGCGATGGCTTCGTTGGTGGCGTCGAACGGAAGGACCTTGTCGACCACGGGGCGGATGGCACCCGCCTCGATCAAGGAGGCGATCTGCTTCAGCTGGCTTCCGCTGGCCTTCATGAACAGGAAGGCGTAGCTGAGCTGGAGACGGCGAGCCTGGCGACGAACGCCGAAGCTCAGCGCGCGCATGACCTGCCGCACCGGCCACGGGGCCTTGATGTCTTCGGCGAACTGAGGGTCCGGCGGCCCGGAAATCGAGATGAGGTGGCCGCCGGGCTTGAGCACGCCGAGCGACTTCTTCAGGGTCTGTTCGTCCTGGCTGTTCAGCACCACGTCGTAGTTGCGCAGCTGGTCTTCGAAGGCGTCCTTCCTGTAGTCGACGACGACATCCGCGCCCAGGCTCTTCACCAGCGCGGCGTTGCCGGCGCTGGTGGTGGTCGCCACCGTCGCTCCCAGGTGCCTGGCCAGCTGGATCGCGAACGTGCCCACGCCGCCGGAGCCGGCCTGGATGAAGACCTTCTGGCCCTTGCCGAGCTTGGCCATCTCGACAAGCGCCTGCCAGGCCGTCAGGCCCACCAGCGGGATGGAAGCGGCTTCCTCCATGGTGATGTTCCTGGGCTTGAGCGCGACAGAGTCTGCCTTGACTGCCACGAACTCGGCGAACGTCCCGATGCGCAGGTCATCGGGCCGCGCGTAGACCTCGTCCCCCGCCTTGAACTGGCGAACGCGCGGGCCGACACGCACCACGACGCCCGCCACGTCGTGCCCGAGCACGAACGGCGTGCGGTACGGCAGGATGAGCTTGAACTCGCCATCGCGTACCTTGGCGTCGATGAGGTTGACGGCGGCCGCGTGGACCTCGATCAACACCTCGTCGTCACGCAGGTCCGGCTCAGGCACGTCGCCGGCGCGCAGCGGCTTCCCTTTGCCGTATCGATCCACGATGAAGGCTTTCATGGCATTCCCTTGTTTGGCATGATGAACATCATATGAGCGGTCAAAAAAAGAGAGTCGAGCGGGGTCACTCGCCGGCCGGGGCGAAGTGGTTCAGCACCGCATGGCGCAGTGACTCCGACAACGCCGGGTCATCGACGGCGCGGGCCATCATCAAGGTGCCCACCATGGCGGCCACGGTCACAAGCGCCCGCTCGTGCGCCGCAGGCTGCCCCCAGTCCGGCGACTGGCGGGCCACCATGTCGATCATTTCCTTGATGCGGCGTGTTGCCGCGCGGCGGACTTCCGGCGCTTGACGAGGCATCTCGGAACCCAGGGCCGACACCGGGCAGCCCGTCTCGATGCTGGCGAGATGCTCCTCGGACAGGTAGGCGTGCATCAATGCCTGCAACGATTGTTCGGGCGGCGCCGCGGCAATGACGCTGGCCGCAAAGGCGTTGGACTCCGCGCCCGCGCGGTCTGCGGCCTCGGCCAGCATCGCCTCGCGCGACGCGAAGTGGGCATAGAAGGCGCCATGCGTCAGGCCCGCCTCCTTCATGATGTCGGCCACACCGGTACCGTCGTAGCCGCTGCGCCGGATGGCGCGTGCGGCAGCCCGCACGATGCGCTCGTGAGACTCCTCCTTGGCAGCGGCTCGGGCGTTGGCTGGTTTGTTTCGCATGATGAGCATCATACAACTGGTTGGCGCCGATGGCAAGCGTCGATGTCGAGGACCTTGTCGGAACGCTACGGCCCGGAACCTGGCCGGACCGGGCTTCACGGCCAGGCAGATTCACCAGCGCCGCCCCCAGTGCGAGAACGGCGTCGGCCCACCACATCCACAGGCAGCTCCCGGTGTGGACCACGACGAGGCCGCCCAGCCAGGCGCCGAGCCCCGCCGCGAACAGGTCGAAGCTCCAGGGTTCATTGGGCGCAGCCAGGTAGACGAGGATGGCCAGCGAGGTCGCGGCCACGCCGGCGTTCAGCCCGCACAAGCTGACCTCGCCCGGCATGTGCGTGACCAGGAAGGCGATGTGAAAGCCGCAGGTGAAGAAGCCGGCATGCAGGCACCCGTAGCTGCGACCACGCAAGGCGATCGTCAGCTGCTGGCGAAGGGTCAATGCCGAAGCCGATGCTCGCGATGCACAGCCCGGTGTGCGTGTTCAGCGGCGACAGGATCAGCCCCATCGACTGCCGCGTGCCCATCGTCACCATCAGGATGGCCGCGGCGACGAGCACGAAGACCCAGGAATTGCGCGTCGATGCCATGGTTCAAGGCTCCGAAGGGTCAGCGCGGAACGCAGGAGTCACGCGATCCAGCCAGTCATGCAGGGCGCCGGCATCGGCCTCGCCCAGCGTGCGATTGACGAAGCCCAGGGCGACACGCCAGTACGGCATCGCGTCCACGAACGCTGCGCCGCCCTTCGCGGTGATCAGGGCCCGACGCACTCTGGCGTCTGCCAAGTCGGCGCCCAGTGCAACCAGCCCCTGGTCCAGCAGAGGGCGCAGGTTGCGCGTCAGCGTCGTGCGGTCCATGTCCATGGCTGAAGCCAGATCGGACACCGGGACGCCGCCGTCCCTGGCCTCGCGACGCAAGGTGGTGGCCGGCACGCTCAGACATCGCTGGATCGTCGCTAGGCGTACTGACAACTGCCAATGGCCTGGGCATGTTGATCAGGCGACCCGAGAGCTGCCTCTCGCCAATGCCGGCTTGTGGCCGAGACTGCGAGTTCCCGGATCAACTCAACAGCGCGCTCAGAGCGCGAACTGCAGTGAGCGCCAGTTCAGGCCTGTGGCAGCCTGCGCGGCTCCACCCATCCGGTCCTGCATGTACCAGATCAGCGTGGTGATCATGACATCGGCATGGGTGAGCGTTGGCCGCATGCATAGGGTGTGGCAAGGCGGCGCGCGGAACCGGTGATCAAGGCTGCGTCGGCCGCCTGCTCGTCGAGGTAGTCAAGGACCGCAGCACTGTCGATCAGCACCTCGCCGTCGTCCAGGACGAGGGCCGGAATGCGAGTCAGGGAGGGCTGATCTTCGCGACAGCCTGCGCATCTCCGAAGATCGAGCGCGTGTCGCGGCTGTCGTATTGGCCGATTGCATCGTCTCGAGCGCGCCAGCCTCGCCGGGATTTGCGCCGGACCGATGCGCTCCTCACCAGTCGTGGATGTCCGGGTTCGCGAAGCTGTAGTGGTTCGGCACCGCGAGGTTGGAGTACGAGAACGA
>Ga0075152_10004020_pt1 | contig 10174 bp, 17 predicted proteins | sample JI61114C2DNA_FD_70964 | JGI IMG/M metagenome (GOLD analysis project Ga0075152, IMG submission 70964) | Wastewater effluent complex algal communities from Wisconsin, to seasonally profile nutrient transformation and Carbon sequestration -... | ecosystem: Engineered > WWTP > Effluent > Algae...
AGACCATGATGGAAGCAGGATTGAAACTAATCCAGACAGATGGGTTCGCGTCCCTCTGGAAAGGGCTCAGCTCATCTCTTGTGCTGGTTAGCAACCCCATAATCCAATATACTGCCTATGAATGGCTCAAGACGAAATTTGCAACTGGAAGTAGTCGATGAAGCTACTTAGAAACTGGACTGCTTTTGGATCTCGTCATCTTTCTGATTGCGTGTCTATCTAAGACTCTCGCGACTGTAATGACTTACCCCTACACCGTGGTGAGAACCTTTCAGCATCTCGGTGGAGCAAACAAACCTTTGAAGGAGATCATTACGGAACTCTACAACGATGGCGGGTTTCTGCGGTTCTTCAAAGGTAATAACTTGCTTGATGCAGGCATGTCACCAAAGCTGATCCAGACCGTTCTAAACTCTGCTCTGATCTTAGTTCTTTACGAAAGGTTATCCAAGATTTTCCTGTCATTAATCAGGCTCCTCAAGTTCGGATCCGGAGTCGTTCATGCCATCAAACCTTCGTGACAATGCGTGTCGATAAACATTTGAACTCTTATAATGGTTGATGTCCGAAATATAGGAGTGCGAGAGCAACATTAACGACGCGTTCGATGGACTGGAGAGAGACATAACAAAGTCGCCGTACGAGATGACTCAAAGGGATAAGTGGATAAAGGACTGCAGGAAAAAACTGGACATAGTTAGCAAGGAGATTTAGCAGTACGAATGCTACCTAAATGACATACCGAAAAGCGAGAACGGCAAATATGTCGGAACCCTAAAGACCTTCAACGTAAGTCCGTAGCCAAACGCAGAACCGCATGATGAAGCTCAAGGATATCTTTTAAGGTAAACTCAATAAAGATGCTGGCAAGAGTCTTTTCGATGAACGGCAGAAGCCTAAACCAATCGATGAATTGAACACGCAAGAGCTTATTGAGCGAGGAGACGCTACTCAGCAGAAGATGATGGAAATGTTGGACAGTATGGATATTACTCTGGAACAGGGGCTGGCTTTAGCAGACCAAATCAACTTATAGCTGGATCGGCAGATTGAGCAACTGGATCGTATGACATCCAAAGTAGATGACACTGGAACAGCACTAAAGAGAGCTGAGAAGCAATTAGGGTACTTCAAAAAGGCAATGCAATGCGATTGGTGTCTGATGGGTCTTATCTTTCTCATCCTCATCGCCGCCATCACACTGATTATACTAGCTATAAAGAAGGGGTGACGCTAATATATTTAATCGTGGAATTCATTATAAGTGGGTGACCTGGAGGAGAATATGGGTTTTCTGACGGTGTTTGGCGGGTAGCAGTCGATGCATTTGCTTAATGAGTCTGACCGGAAGCCTGGAGCCTTTCGGTTTCTTTTGGCGCAAAGTATAAATATTTGCTTGGCAGTTACGATTGGAAAGCGAGTTGTTTGGGCGTGTTGTGCTACATACTCGAAGCGTCAAGCCCATTCCTCCAGGTATTATAATAAATATTTGCGAATTCGAATGGATCAGCCGATCGTGATGGACATTAGCAACCGCCCGACAAAAGATGGGCGATGGACCGACGAGGAACACCGCAAGTTTCTCGAGGGTACATAATGAGACTATGGCTTAGGACTATGCAAGCACGGCAAGGACTGGAAGATGATCGAGAGCATAGTGAAGACGCGAAGTGGGTCCCAGATTCGGTCTCATGCCCAGAAGTACTTCAATAAGCTGGACCGGCACCGCGAGCTTGCTTGGAACCCCGATAGTTAAAGCGAAAAGCGCTCTTTGAAAGGTAAGTATTTTTAGGTTTGGCTGTCGGTAGTTCTCCTGACGGAGTCCGGCCGGGCTTTTCGTTTTATCCACCTTTGCCAGCTAATTTAGGAATTCTCAGACACAGGCAGAGCCATCAGCAACAAGAACCTCGCACAGAGCCACCACGTAAGAATGAACGAAAGAGTGTTGAGATGAGTGAGCCACCATCCTATGACCATGGTGTTTCGAGCGTATCCTGGGCTGAGACTGCCTCACAACCTCAGTCCTTCTTCAACTGCTTCATGTACTAAAATTGTAACGCAGCAGACCTCTGTTAGCAGATCCCTACTTCATGAATAATTTCCTCACTTGTACTACAGACATCGGGGCGCGAAAGCCGCACATGCGCCCACAACATCCGCGCCGAAATTCCTTCGAAGCTCACGAGGAGAGTCAGGAACGGCAAAGAAGCCTGCTTGATGACCACAAGGCCACTGACGAATGATTTTGCATGCTTTTTTTCCGAGGTTTCCAAAAAGCATTGAAGCCATATGCGAGACACATCATCTAAAGCCTCTGATCCGATAGGGTTTCCCATCTACCTCTACATTGAAGTGGAAGACCATTTCTAAAGGGCAGCTGATCGTGCAGTCGATCTCGACGTTTACAGTACTGTGCTTCTACAATGGCATAACGATGTACCTCAGCCCTCCATTTGATCAGTTGCCGACTGTCGTTTCGATTCTTGAACTGAATGATCATAATGTTCCGGTCTTTTTCTTCAAAGTCTACTCGTGCAATATCCATCTCTTTCTTCCAATAGATCTCCTTAATCAGATCGTACTCCGGAATAAACAGCGATACAGAGTTGATACCGAAGGAAGTTATAATAGCTTTTGTCTCTATTGTTTTGTTGGTGTGGTCAATGAGCAGGCAGAAGAATGAATCGACGATGCGTTGCTTAAGACGTTTAGTGGCTTGACGCCCCGAATTCAGCCTCAATACCTCAGTTTCCAGTCTCTTTTCTTGGTCGGAAGTATAGTTTTTGTTTTTCAGAGCCATAAACAACTGTTCGTGTGCAATGATATCGGCAAACCTTCTCATCGGAGAGGTGAAGTGAGTGTACGACTCCAAGTTCAACGCAAAGTGCTCCTTGGTATCTTGGTTATTCTTATTGAGTGCGTAGGAAGCAAGCTCCTGAGACCTCGACGCTTTCAGTATTAAAAGTTCCTCGATCTCCTTCTTGAGGCCCTTTTGAATCAACTCCTTGATCTGGAGTTGGAGTTCCTTCATGTTAGTGAAGTGGACTTTGAAGTTGTAATCTTGGAAGAACTTGTTGAAGTACTGCTGGTTGAGTTCGCTTGGAGGAGGGTGATGGATGACTAAACTGTCACCTCCAAAACTCTTGCAAAGTTTCTTGGCTACGTACTCGTTGCCCAGAATCATAAACTCCTCAACCATCTTGTGGGCTTGCTTTCTCACGTAGAGAGTAATTCCTGTGGGATAGTTATTGGCGTCGAGCTCGAACTTGATTTCGTGCTTATTGAACACGTCGAGGATGCATCTGTGATTGCGCCGAGCTGTGGACAATGTACTCATCAGTAGGATGCTGTCGATAACGATCTTCGCGTCTGACTCTGGCAGCTTCAACCTTTCCGGAAGATCCTTCGGTTATTTGATCTTTCCTTCTATCACCTCTTGCGCAAGCTCGTAGCTGAGTTGGCACCTGCTGTGAATAATAGTCTTCTCATAGCGTTCTTGGAGCACTTCACCTTTTTCATTCATCGCCAGGAAAACACTGAATGCTAGTCTGTCGACATGAGGTCGCAGAGTACAGATATCGACAAACGCATGAGGGAGCATATGCTTGACTTCGTATGGCAGGTAGACTGAAGTGTTTAGTTTTGAAATGTGCTCGCGATCCAGAAGTCCAATATAGCTGCTCACGTCTGATATGTGAATACCCACTTCGTAAGTTGTCTCAGTAAGTTTGGTTATGGAGAGTGCGTCGTCCAGATCTACAGAAGTAGCTGGATCGATCGTGAACACCACAAGGCCGTCGTAGCGTACGTGGTCAGGGCTTATCTGCAGCTCAACAGGAGCATACATTTTGTGATCGTAGTCGGTAAGGCTGAGCTCATGAAGGTAAGCTTCACACTCGCCCTCGGGTGTCTTGATCTTCTTTAACAGCTTCACAATTTTTCCGATTGGGTAAGGATCATCTCTTGTCCAGCTCTCGAAATTCATGACGAAGTAGTAGTTGTCGATGATATCTTTCAGGGCTTGACGAGTTTCTCGACAGTTCTTGTTCTGGAGAGCGACCGCTTCTTCTTTCTTGCCTCCTTTCTTTCCTCCTTTTTTGGTAATTTCTGCTTCTTTTTTCTCCATCCTGCCGTCCTCAACTCGCTTCGCCTCTGCAAATATCTGCTTTTCGACCCAATCAAGCATTGCGATTTCGAACTTCGGCAATCTCTTGTTGATTGGGAAACTGTCGATATAGTTATCGAGTTCGATAACTTCCATGGCGCTGGGACTCTTCGGAAGTGGGAGTGGTTTCGGCCGTTCAACCAACTTCAGAGTGCAAACAATCGACTTTCCTGTTGCCCATGGATTTTCCTTTACTCTGACGATTTTCGCGATTATTGTATCAAGCTCTTTCTTTTCTTCCTCTTCATCTGAGTCTTTTTCTGACTATTTTTACTAGTCGTTGTTGCCTTTGCCCTCTCCCTCATCTCTTGAGCGTTTTCTCTGTGGTTTCGCACCCCTTTCTTCAAAGTCTTCTTCATTTTCTTCTTTCTCGGTCGGCTTAAACTTTGGTTCGACTTCCATCTCCTACTTCTCCACTTTCTTCAAATCTTCTTACAGCTGCTTTGCCTCTGGAATTGGCTTTGATGGTGCTTCCTCCTTTTTCTCAACAAAGTTCTTTTTGGGTGCAGTTTGTGATGGTTGCTCCTCCTTTTCACCCCTACCTTTCCTTTTGAAGTCACCCTTCGCCACTTTTCTGAGTATCTTCCAGTAGACCACTGATTCATGCAGAGTCTAGTACACCATGTTAGCTTGAACCTCAATTTTGTTCGGGAAGTCCTTACATTTGATCCTCCCGCCCTTACGGTTTCGAGACTCATTGTTGATGAACACTCCCTCGAACAATCGTTCAGGATCGTCAATCGGTAGCGCAAGCCTCAGCTAAATTGCTTTTGCGTTCATTCCAAGAGGCTTCTTCCCCTTGCCACCAGCATTGCTTGATGGCTTCCCTCCAGGCTTACTGGATGATGTAGCCGCCTCCTTCTATGCGCCTTTTTCAACGTACATTGATTTGGATATTGTTTTATATCTTCGACAGAGTTAATCAAACATCCAACTAATTGAGTATGGTACAGGCAAGTCAGCTGGATTCAGAGATCTCCGCCAGGCTTCAAGAGCAGGACAAGGAAGACGATCACTGCCACAATGACAAATGTGAAATCCCTTTCCGAAGTGACCCTTTGGATGTTGTACGTACACTACGGGGTGCCGCTGACAACTCGATCCTCTCCCAGAAAGCAAATACCTTTGATAACCATATCGTGCCTTCTCTAACAGCCAACTTTTGCCAGATCGCTGATTTGGTGAATCTGGACTGTCCCGTTGCCTGTTGCCACAGCCAGGTATTTATCATTCTTCGAGGAGAGGCAGGATTGATCTGCAACCGATACCTTGGTTTCGAACCTCTTCATGTGATGAGTGGATTTGCCTACAAAAGTGTTTCCTTGGCCGATATAATTGACTAGAAGCAACTCCTGGTCATCGTCAATAAAGCTGGAGTAGATGACAGAGGTACTATGCACACTGCAACTCATTCGTCTTCGGCTGGAGATCCCAGTTGTACAGCCTTCGAAGGATCTACTTCGACTAATAGTTGCTGATAACGATTTTCTTGCGATCGAGGCTAAGCATCAGCGGATGCTTTGGATTGCTGCTCATGTCGATCTGCTTCAGACAATCCACGTGGTCCATGTTCTCGTAGATTAGAGTCTACGTTTGGCTATCCACGTCGATTGAGTAGGTTCGAGCGACGCAGTCGTCGCCACCGACTGCCAAAATCGGTTGGTCAGGCTTCCAACAGGTCGCATTCTGAATTACAACTTGCTTACGAGAGTAGGGTTCTTGAGAGTTGTGTCTGCCCGAAATCTCCAGAGCTTGCGCAAGTCTGTGCCTTCCTTGTCGATCTTGTAGATCAGCACATCCTGGTTGGAGGTGCAGGCAAGGATATTGAGCTTGATATTGACCACCAGATTCTCGATGATGTCGTTGCCAGTTTCGAATTGATTGATCTTTTCGTTCATGTTGCTGGCTTCGAAGATGATGATTTGGTTGCTGATTCCGTGCCCACCTCCTCCTGAGAAGATGATTTTGTTCTGATAGGTCGCAATCTGAGTTCGGTGCTGGCTTACGGAGTATATGGGGAGGTTGATATAAGAGAAGGGTTGCTTCTTCATCGATATAAAAAATTAATAAGTTTGGAGATGAAAATGAGGGTGGGCGCTGAGTCAGCGAGCCGCAGGTGCCCTGGCGTCGCAGGATAATATCCACACTTATAATAGTTAATTTGGTTCGTCAACTCCGCAGAATGGAGCCACGCCCTGAACGCTCGACGCGGGGTCGTCGGCCCAAGCTGTCCTAATAGCAGGAGCAGAAGGAAGAGGAGATCTACGCCAAGATGTTTGGTGATGTTGATGACGATTCGAGTGAGTCTTACGTTGAGAGTACGCCAGCTGTAATGTTTAGAGAAGCCCATCTTCCTCGTTCGAGGGTAGAAGTTGAAGGCTAATATTCACGATTTCCCCTACGCTCGCAGTCATCACTACTATTATGACTTGCAGGGTCTGCCGCGGCTGGGCTAGTCATCCTACGTCTAAGACCCCAACTGGACGACCGAAGACAGATTATTGAAGCAGAACTATAACGATCAATAACTGTTCCAGCAGATGAACAATAAGGGACTAGGCACAACCGACCTTATCAACCGTAAATACATCGGACTACCTGGTAACATACCGAAATCTGGACCCAGCATTCACGGCGATAAGAACCCATGCCATGTCTTTCTATTCTCAAACGAGGATAGAAAATGGCGTATTGACCAACTCCTTTCAGAGTTGCAGTATATCTCTAAAAAGCCCGATATATTGGAAAATAACCTGGCCAAGCAATACAGCTCCATCAAAAGAGATCCGGAACTGGCTTCACTTTACGATCAAAACATTCCTCTTGAGGGGAAGAAGCTCCTCTTGGAGAAGAAGATTGAAGCTCTTGAAAAGAGGAAAAGCCGCCTGAAGGAAGAGTTTGAATTTGAAGACTGGCTGTTCTATCCAAGCTCCCTCAACCAAAAATTCTTCAACGAGCATTCCGCAAACGAACTCAGCCTTATCAACATCGTGTCAGAAGGAATATACCTTTACAACATCAGCAAGGAGCTGAAAGGGGTTCCAACTGATGAAGACACCCTCCGAAAGGCGACACTTTACTTCAGTGTTTACAATACTATTGGGCAAGGAAACCCGATCCTTGTTGACTTTTTAAAGGACTTCTTCCCGGCTAAGGCCTCGACTACAGTGCCGCCTTCCTACATCATGAACTTTACCAACCAAGAAAACTTCAGGAAAGTTGAGCAGATTCTTTCCATTCGAACTTTGCAAGTGTATGGCGACACAACCTTCTACCAACTCAAGTCCTTCTGGAGGAAGATCTTTGCTGTGGATCTCACCTTTGAAAATGAGTTTGTTGCCATGAAAAAGGAAGACTATGCTGCCACAATGCGGAATGTCATCCTCAATTACAGTCAGTCAGAAAAGACGGCATAAAATGAGGATGTAGTGCTACCCGAAGCGGGGACCACTGACAGATACTTTGGATCAACCTTGTCGATTCTGCTGACGTCAAGGGAGTATCTGCTTGTTTATCTGGTGTACTACATTTACGAAAGGGTCGGATTCTTCAATCTCGAAGCAAAGCTGATTGGTGAGGAGACATTCAATAAGTACCAGTTCAAAATCGTGGAACTTATTGGTGAGCCTTTTGCCGCCACTTTCGAACCAGCAATCAAGCGCTTTGTGGACATTATTTGCAGAGCAGTTTCAATCCCGTAACTCGAAATGGATATTTTCTGGGAGCTGAGGGAGCGGGTTGGGCTGATTTGGATGAAGGAGCGAGAAGTATGGGAAACGGATGAGGAGTAGCAACAGGCTCACCTTGCAGATCCATCAAATGAGAACTCTTAACTTCCCATTGAAGCCTACGACCAACCTCAAAAGCGGGTAAAGGAAGTATGATCTGTTCGTTCGACTTAACTTCACACTGGAGTTTGGAAACCGGCTCACGTTTAAAACCCGGTTTATTGTTCATTTGGTATTAATAAAATAAATTTATTCCGGAGCCAAACATGTCGCACCTGTACTACCCATACTATTACCCCACCTACTATCCGAGGTAAGCCACCATCCCTGACTCAGGTATTACTCGCGCTACTACAGTCCCTACCTGGACTATGTAGAGGCAGAGTCGGTCCTTCGCAGATCTCGCCTTGCTGCTGAAGTAGCTGCCAGCCGCATCGCAACGGAAGATGCTCTGAGGAGGAGCAGAGTCGCTGCCGAGATCGCTGCTAGTCGAGTGGCCACCGAGAGTGTGCTTCGTCGTTCTCGACTCGAGGCTGAGCTTGCCGCATCCAGGGTGGCTTCGGAGATCAACCTGAGGGACTCGCTGAGGAGGATTAGGATTGACGCTGAGGTGGACAGCATCCTCCGCCGATATTGATCCTTTGATTTTCATGATCGTGGGATCTTAGAATTTACGAAGGGCTGGCATTGGTCAACTGTTATTAACCAAATCGCGAAATTTAGCGGATCAATATTCTTCAAGCAGACTCACGCAATATCACCAACCTGAACCCTTCAAAACAGTGGATGCTCTTCCCTATACTTCTTCAAGGCTGATCTCACGGCTTTTTTGATCCGATCTGGATCGACATTTTCCTCGATGCGGCTTGTGGCACGGCAGATACTCTCAAAGATTTACTTTTTCGCGTTTTCGGACTGGTTATAACTGAAGTAGAGCATGAATGCGATTAACATGAAGCACACCAATCTGATCTTGACGGTACTAAAGAGGGTGAGACCAATCGTTTTGATGATGAACTCAATCCCAGCATTCACCACAATGATCACAAGTACCGGGAATTTCGCTCCCTCGAAGATTTCAATACTACACAGGATGAACCCCACAGCGAGTGCGACACTGAAGAAGATTATCGACCCATAGCTGTAGACCACCTCGTTCAAGATGAAGCTTTGCATGTTGGAGATGTGAGTCAATGCAGTGTCGACTCCCTTGAAGATGGTGTAAATCGACTTGTAGTGAGTCATGAGTTCATTGTGAAAGTGACCCAAGGAAGTGCTCATATTGGCTGTCATTGTTTCGAACAGTCGAGAGTTTTGGTGCAGTCCTTCCCGGAGCATTTCTTGCAATTCAACCGACTTCTGCAAATCTTCCTTGAGAGTGCTCTGAGACTTGAGGATTTCGCGAGTTGACTCCAAATTTTGATCGAGCATCGCACGAGTCGACTCGGCAGACTGACTGAGACCAGTGACTAACTTTTCAGTCTTTTCCTCCCATATCAGCGAGCGATAGTAGTAGCAGAGGTTGTCGATGTGAGTGTAGAAGTTCGAGTAACTTGTCCACGAGTCGCCACGGAGCTGGGAAGTGCAGGTGTCGATATCCTCTCTGTCAGAACATGGGATTTTTTGCTTTCGGGCATGTTCAAGTAGACAGTTGGTCATTTTGAGAGCCATCTAAATTGGCAGACGGAATTACTCGAGCCTTCTCGTCAAAGGTGAGCTTTTAGCAACTGATGTGCAGGCTGCCGATAGCCTTGGAGATGCAGTCGTTGTGTTTTGACATCTGAAGTAGCTGAGTGGCGCTTTCTGGAATAAGAGTCGACTGTACCCTTGACATCCCTCGAGGAAGGGATAATGATAGCCGCTACGACCAGCAGGCACACGGCGAGGACGGATAACTTCATGGTTTGAAATGATGGCGGTTAATTATTTATGCGATATAAATTCAGCGCACTTGCTGACTTAAAGAGTGTCAGCAATTGTTGTGACCTCCTTCCAGATTTGAACCGCTGTTTGTGAATAATTAATAGAATTTCGGCGGTTGACCAGTATGACTTTGGTTGAGTGGGTACAATCCTTAGAAGGAGCTTTGAGTAGCGGCGCAACCACATCCATCAGCCCATCGTATAATGTGCGCGGAGAGCCATCAGTGGCTCCCTATCGTTGAATCCATCAAAGTAGACTGATAGCCTCCATGTCAAATCTACAATCCACTGGGGAGAATGCCCTTATGGAGGGTTACTGCTACCAGGAAGCAACAAGGGTATCAGCTAAAGCTATTAGA
>Ga0075152_10004021_pt1 | contig 10173 bp, 12 predicted proteins | sample JI61114C2DNA_FD_70964 | JGI IMG/M metagenome (GOLD analysis project Ga0075152, IMG submission 70964) | Wastewater effluent complex algal communities from Wisconsin, to seasonally profile nutrient transformation and Carbon sequestration -... | ecosystem: Engineered > WWTP > Effluent > Algae...
TTCAAGCTCGCAGAGAAGGAGTCAAAACCGTCTGAAGGCTTCCTAAAACTGCAAGGGAACAGGTTAATCGTGGAGGTCAAGAATCCCGACGATAGCCGTTCGGAGTTGGTGGCGATGGATATGACCGAAGACTATCCAAACTACGTGCTCAACAGGATCAACAATAGATAGGTTCGCGTGGAACTTTCAAAGGACGAGCAAATCACTCTACTCGCGCAGGACCACTTGGTGAGGGATGTAATATGCTTGACCAGCAAGATGATGATAGCTACTAAGATAGTCGAGAAGCTGAACTCGGAGTAATCCCTGACAGCCCCTAGCTCGCCCCCAAAGCGTGGAATATCTGCAACAGCTGACCTGCTTCAGTTGGGTGAACTCACCAAACAGAACCGGCAGCTGTCAATAGAAAAGGAGCAACTTGAAAAGAAATACACCATGTAGCGCGACGAACGGTAGATGGCCCAACAGAAGCACAGAGAAATCGAGGAAAGGTTGTAGAATCTCAACCGCAACTACTTCACATTGGAAAAATAGCTGGAGAAACTTCGATAGGAAAAGGCGAAGTCATAACACCACTATACCTACGTTGAAAACGAAATTAAGATCGTCAGGGCTGAGAATCTTCACCTGTCTGTTGAACTTCAGGGGACGAAGAAGAGTGTGGAGTACTACACTGAAAAGCTTAAGAAGTTTGAGCAGCAGCAGGAATCAAAGACCTACGATCAACTTGAAAAGGAGCTGGGTCAGGCCTCGAAATAAGTTGTTAGTCTCAACTCACTGGTCAGCTTCCTCACAGCCGAAAAGGAGAAGCTCGAAGAGGCATCCAAATTAGATATCGCAAGGATTGAGCAACTGCAGAATGAGATAACTTATATGGAGAAGAAGCATGCCTTACTGGCAAGCCAGAAGATAGAGCAACTCACCAACCTCGACCAATCCCATGAGCTGAAGATGCTAGAATAGCGAGATAAGCTCCGTGAAAAGGAGTTCCTGAAGATGCAGGATCAGATCCGCATGCTGATCGAATAGAATAACGAGCTGCGAATGCTGCACTCACCAACAAAGAGTGAAAAACCAGGCGCCTCCAAGAAACCGAAGAAGTCAGAGATGGTGGAGGTGCAGAAGGTTGCAAATCGCCTGGCGTAGGCGATCTACGAAAAGGACCTGATGATCCAGCAACAGCGCGAGGTCAATAAACAGCTCATCGAAAGGATAGCAGTTCTCGAGCGCAAGGCTACTGAAGGAGAAGCACCTGTCGCAAAGTGATGTTGTACAGGAGTGATCAGTCAAGGACTATCACCAGGTTGGCGTTTTCGTTGAACCAGTCCTTCGGAGACTTGTCACCAGCGAATTTTGGCGCGATCTCCTTATACAAGTCTTATTCCTTGATATCGGGGATCGTGAAATTCTTGGTTGCGCGCTCCAGTTATCCCTTCAGCTTTGATTCGAACGGTAGAATAAACTACCTTTCTGGAACGAATGTCATTATGAATAGGCTAGCTTTGTCGCTAACTGGTACCAATCCTTTCTTGGTGTTTAGGTTGATCTTCCCGAGAGCTATTCGGTCAGGCCCAATTTGTTTGTACGCCTGCGGAAGGTCAAACAGTCTGGATTTACACTCGATCAACACCGTGATCAGCATCTTTCCGTCAATTTCTTCTGCGAGTGCGATGTCGATTTCACCCTGAGCACGGTTCTACCAGTTGCAGTTAGTAAATACTGTGAACTTGTCCCTGCCTAACCTGAATCAACTAACGATTACTCTTTGTAGACCTCACTTAACCCGAAAGACAGGCACTTCTCCTCAAATAGTCGACCCCGTTCCACACTCCCATTACCAGTCTACTTGTCGACCTGCTCCCATTCCTGAATGATGTGCCTAATATATTGTCCTAGTTCGATGTAGTCCAGATAGTTCTGGTCTTTTTGAAGTTCAGCCAACATGCTTGCCTCAGTCTCGGTCATCTGCTTATGCCGCTCAATATATTCCTTCTGCACCTCAGTCATCCTTTCAGTGGTATCGAAATCTGCTCCACGTTTAATTCGTATTCCACCCTCGATGTTCTTGAACATCAAACTGTTTGGGTCTTGGATGGACACAACATTCACGTTCATCTTATCCAGCTTCTCCCGAAGGATAAGGTGTTGATGGTAGAGCTTTGAAGGGCAGTAATTGTTGTACTTGACGTACACGTCTCGCACCGATGATGTACTGTTGAGTCCAAGAACCTTCAACAGCCTATCAGAAGTATCCTTGTCCTTCCCGAAGAACTCTCTAGCTCGTTTGATGACCTCCCCACGCGGACCTTGTTCCGATTTGAGGAAGTCCATAAAAAACTTGAAGAACTGCTTCCATTCATCGTAGGTTTCGCCGACGTAGAGCCCCGTTTTTGGAGCTCTCTCCAACCTATCTCTGACCAGCTCGTGTCGCTTCCTTTCCATGTGCTACTGATTAATTATGATGCAAATTCTTTTGTTTAGTTGAAGGTGGCACGGGCTCGGAATAGGCGAGTGCCACTCAGACAACTCACCGACTTCAATCGCGGGTGATGATGGAAAAATAATTCACCTGAACTTGTATGTTCATAGTGTTGGCATTAGAGCTGAGGTTATGTACGGCAGTGCAATGTTAGGTATTATGGGTTTGGCAGCTATAAACTAGAAACAATCAAACTGCGAAGTTGTCCAGCGAGAATATCTTGCGGAAGGGGATGTTGAAGTAGTGGATGTCTTTCGTCAGCGGCTAGTAGTCGTGAACTATCCGGAACATCTCTGCCTCGTAAGCGACTTCTTCCTATCGGTCTGGTTCGGTTTCCTTCACCACCAGCTCCAACAGCTTGTACGCATCGTAGCGGAGCCCGTCAGTTTCCTGAATGACTGATGGTAGTACCGGCAGCAAGTCGTCCTCTCGACCGAAGATGCTTGTAAGGATGTAGTCCTTAGCTTAGACATACTTTTTCTTGTCGAAGAGTTAGATTGCTTGCAGAAAGCAGCGGTGGATGTCATTCTACGGTTGATACCTGGCGAATTTGCTTGCCTTAGCGTAATTCTTCTCTTCCACATACCTTTCGCTGAGCAGTCGGGTGATATTACGATACCTCGGATTCAGCTATTCATTGTTGATATCTTCAATCCTCAGTTCTTCAGACTTCTCGTATGAGATCATGCAGTTGACCATCTCCACAGCAGATGCTTTGTTGACCATTTCCATTTCGACCGGTTAGTTCAAGAGCATTCTCTTGAAGACTAAGCGACTCGCTACAGCTGACTCCTCGAATTTATTATCTGAAAGGAGCAGATTGGCGGTCATCAGAGCCACAGCACAGTCCACTGTATTAGTAACCTCTTACATTTTTGAGCGGGAATGAATTATTTCTGAGGGATGCTATTCATGAGCTCCAGCAGCTTCTCCCTTGTTTGATGCCTGTTGTCTGTGTAGAGCAATGCCTGAGTTAACTCTATGGCGTACCAGTGCCTGATAGAAGACAACTTCGCGCAGCTATTCGGGTGTCATGTAGCCTCCAAAGTTTTTCAGCTACTCCAAAGCTTTGTCGAGTTTGTGCGGCTGGTACACAAAATACAGAAGGCACAACATATGCTGTATATCCTTGTTGTCTTCATTGTTATATACCATCTTGTTGTAGCCGATCATGTTGAGTAGCGCCATCTCGGCATTGCCGTAACGACGGAAGTTATACGACACCAGCGCCTTGTTCTTCAGGAATCTTGTGTATATTTGGCTATAGTTCTTCCCGATCTCTTCTTCTAGCTAGTTGAGTAGATGCTCGCTTTCGAGGATCTTGGAATCTCGTGTCAGTCTCAACAGTTCGATAGCCTTTACTTGAATTAACTTAGCTTTGCTTTGGGGTTTGTTAAGTTGTTTGCTGGTTCCACGAGCAAAGAACCGACGGCCAAGTCTGGCTGCTGCGTTGACTATCATGAATATAATTTTATGGTCTGGCCAATTAATCGCAGATACTGACATCCTAGCCATATCAGAAGGACTTAGGTCTTTGACGGAAAACTGGCAGCGCTTGAAGTCTGTCTCGGCCGATCATCTGCCTCAATGGAACGTACTGGACGATGTGGCAACGTTGTGTCTCAATATTTCGGTGGGTCACTGCCTCTTTCCTCACATAGCTTCGCAGTCGGAAGTAGCTGGAAGAGTATTCCTCTGCTGTTGGATACATGTGGTAGTTCAGAGCTTGAAGCAACGTCCTTTCCATTTCAAAAAGTGTCGCTGGCTTGACAAACTGGGAACATCCGACACGCTCGCGAAGACTCCTATCATCCTAGACTTTATGAGCAAGTAGCATTGCAGTTAAAGTAACTCGACGGAAGTTGCTGTTGGTTAATACAAGCACTTTCTTGGCTTTGAGAGTATGGATGTAGTGTGCCGAAACTGGCAGGCTTTCCAGCTGAAACTTGCATGATGTAAGCACATTTCGTAAGTAGTTGGAGACAGAGGACAGGCTTGGATACTTCTCGCTGAAGTCATCGAAGATCGAGAAAGAGGTTTCGGTATCGACGGTGTCTTTGATCAGCTGTGTGAAGGAGTTCGACCGTTGTTTCACTTTACTGAACATATCGTCGTCGATGATGTTGATGGGTCGTTTACGTTCCTTGCTGTTGGGTTTCGCCATTGAACTGAGTAAGTAGTTCGCGTAACACTCTACGAGTTCGGATAGGTCTGGAGAGCCCAAAGAACTGGCCATTTTGGCTCCTTCGATGCTACGAAAGCTCAGTTCGTGATCCTTGTAGTTAATCTCTATTTCAAAGGGACCCTTCTTGCGGGCCGCTACAAGACGAACCATTGCTTTTTTAATCGCTGGCCGAAGGTTTTTCGAGCTGGAGGAGGCCAGATTAAGCGATTTTGCTATGTTGCGGTGCCTATCATGAAGTTCCAATGGTGATTCCCCACCAATGAATATCTTTTACTGCCTTCTCTATTGCTTGGGCTGGCTAACATCAAGTATGTTCTTCGCAATGGTGGCTTGGGAAGAAGCTTCAACGCGAGAGATCACAATAGGTCGCAATAAGGGTAACTTAGTTCGCGTAGTTTCGTTGTCCAGTGCCTTCAGCATGTTTGTGAGTCGAGTGCGGTGTCCAGGTAATATCTTGATCTCGGACTCGAGAGTTGTGAGGCGATCTGATTTCATTAAGCTCTGCAACCTTTCTGGTGATTCGAGAAATCCCCTCTCCGACAGCTCTCGTTCGTACTGCTGGAGACCGTGTCTCCGGAGGGCTGCTGTCATGCCTTGCTGCTTCGCTTACTGATCTTCGGGCTGTGGTTGCCGGCTACTGTTGGGGTTGACAGATTTTTGAGAGCTCCTTTCATGAGAAACCTTGGATACTATCGATTTGGCAGCCTTTATCTTGGAGACGTAGATCTTGTGCCTGAGCACTTCTTCCCATTCTTTCATCGCTAATATAGTAAAACTGACGGTGAGCAGCTTGGGTGAGCACTACCGACCAATCTTACCGGATGTCTTCCATTCAAAACCATGATTATGATGTGAGTGTATCAGCCTAACATAAGTTATATCGCCAGTTAAGCCGATATGCGCAGGACGCACAGCGAGACGTTTGATTCGGATGGCAACATAACCATTGACAAACTGCGCGAGCGTAACCGGACCATTAAGGAGGAAATTAAGAATCTCACCCTTACCAAGTACAAGCAGGCAAGTGCTTATGAAGTTTATGACCCATCGAAGAAACAAAGCGTTTTTGGACGATTGGCCGGAACACTCAAACGGTCGATGATACCCAGTCTGCGCAAGCACTGCATGATCTGCGATATGGATGTCATACCAGCCGAACTCTTTGCAATAGCTTCGTGTCCTCACGTATTCTGCGAAAGCTGTGCTATGAACTACCTCACCTACAAAATCAACGCGTACGAGGAAATTCTCTGCCCGACCGATGGTTGCCTTCAACCATTGAATAAACAATCACCAATCTTCGAGTCACTTGCCATTGAACTCAAACGCAAATACGAGAAGCAAGAGAAATTTTAAAAAGTCAAGAACAACCCGAAGCTGAAGCTGTGTACTGAGAAGGATTGTGAGGGCGTGGTAGATACCAGCACTGAACCATGCATCTGTCTCACTTGTAAGGTTGTCTACTGCCCCAATTGCATGTTTACCAAGCATGAGGGGGAGTGCCAGAACTTTCAGGTGGAGTTTCTACAGAACAACTATAAGTTTAGGTACTTCAAAGTTTGAGGTAGGCAGTGCAGTAAATGCAAAAACGTAATTGAGAAGAACCAAGGCTGTAATCATATCACTTGCCGCTGCGGACATCAATTCTGCTATGTATGTGGTGCTGACTGGGATAAGGATCCTTGTAGGTTTGGAGTAGAACCGGCACCACCACCACCTCCTCCACCCGAACCTCCAAGTACAACATTGGTTATTTAGGCTGTTGTGCACGGGTATTCTTCTGGATCGCCAAGCTTATTGTACTCCCTCTTTGGGTGATCCTGGGGGTATTCATTGTTACCATTCCAGTCCTCGCTTACATCATATTGATGTTGCTGATCTCCCTCTTTGGGGGACCCTGCGAGTTCTCGATGGACGCTATCACTTGCAGCGACAACGCCTGCGTAAAGGTACTAATGTGTCTGCTGTTTCCATTCATCTACTTGGCTGGAATCCCAGTGTTCTTCTTTCGGCAATGTGGGGAAATCTGCGACGGCTTCAGGAATTCTTTCGGCTGCTACTGTGAGACAATACGTTCAGTTTGGTAGTGGTGAATAACTGCAATGGTTTAATATTAGTCGATATTAGTTTTCGGTGTGAGCATGAATTAGGAGGGGCACAGCGGTATGCGGTTACCAGCAGCCAATGGTAGTACGTAGCTGGAGAGGTTACGCAACCAGGCACTTATGAAAGCCATCGTAACTAGTTACATTCGGCAACCCAACCGTAGAAATTAACTCCGAGCATCTAATAACCTCACCTAGAGCAGGATGAACTGGAGCTGCTCCCTTTGCCATAAAGAATGCAGCTTGGACAACATAGATGAGCTGTCGGAGTGTATGCATCGATACTGCAACGAATGTGCTGAGGCTTATCTGAAATACAAGATCAACGCAAAGGAGTCTGTGTTGTGCCCTGAGATGGGCTGCGGGGAACCACTTAATAGGGCATCACAGCACTTCAACAACCTTAGCACAGACTTCAAACGACGGTATGAAGACAACGAACGGGAATTGTTGGCATTGGGTGGAAACTCGAGTTTTATTCTATGTAAAAGGATAGAATGCAGAAATAGGGTGGAACTGCCAGCATTCGGGCCAGTTGTCTGTAGCAAATGCTCGACAATCCATTGCAGGAAGTGCCTCTACTTAATGCACTCCGGAAACTGCAGCTATTTTGAGCCGAACATTTTCTAGCAGCCGCATAATCCTGAAGAAACTATGGTGGGCTCGCCTCCCCAGCTACTCAAATTGAAGCAAGCAGTAGCCAACAAAGTTGTGTCCTCTCCACCACAACAGCGAAATATTGTTGACTCGGCAGCAGTGTTAGTTCCTGTTGCAGCCTCCAAAGCAGGGCAAACAAAGGGAGTATATACAGTTACTCAACAGTCCAGGACAGTCTCACAAGTCAATCCATCAAACAGTCTGTTGGTATCTCAGGTTGTGCGGGTTCCCGATGGGCCATTAGGAGCAACATCAGTCTTGCCACCTCTTTCACAGATGAGTGCAGCAGCACCTACTACATAGACCCGCATTGTACAGAATCCATAACCCCACGTCTCAAGAGTAATAGAGCCAACAATCCCTCAACTAGGAGGAGCCCCGATGACGGACATAGCATAACAGCGTAACTCACCAATATCCCCTGTTCGTACTAAATGCAGTAACTTATGTTTAATATAGCCTTTATGAACATCCTCTTGTGGGTACTCCTCCCTCTCACCTTTCTATTTACCTTGTTTGTCATGTTCTTTGCGCTGCTCGCAGAGATATTCGTCGCAATCGGTAAGAGTGTCTTTACGTTTATAAAGGGGAATTTCGCCAAGAGCAAGAGCAGTTGGTGGACTGCATTATTGGTGGTTACAGTGCCCTTTCAAGTCCTCATCGGCATTTTTGGAGCACCTCTGATTCTTCGAAAAGAGGAGTCTTATAAGTTCGGCACTTACATCAAGAAGGGCTTTCTATTCTGTGAAAAACTCTTCCCATTGGAGGTCCGGCACTGCCTCAACAAACGGTCGGCTCCGTCCACCTGATGCGTCAAACCACCAAACTGCTCATCAACATTATCGCTTGAAATTGACCTTATGTCCAACTTTATTGTTGAGCGGCTGAGAGAAGATGAAATATATTTAGGTAGGATGGCCCAATAAAAGATCGTGGAGATGGAAGCTCAGTACCCCTTTGGACAGCTGAAGGTAGAAACTGACGTTCGCCTCATGGTTCGCAAGATAATGCCTTACCAGCGCTCCAACTACACCTCCTTGAAGGAAAAATTCGAGCTAAGCAAGTCCTTAAACCATCAAAATATTGTCAAGATGCTACGCTTATTGGAGGAATAGGGGCGATTCCACCTCATGTACGAATACATCCCAGAGCCATTGACGATGTCCAACCTCTCCTACGATTGTCTCGAGAAGCTAAAGACGAAGCTAATGTACATGTGCGCTTATCTGGCTGAAAAGAAGATTTTGGTCGACCTTCGAGTTTAGAACCTTGGCATGGACGTGTAGGAGTAGTTCAAGTACTACTTAGATACCGATTTCCTCATCATTAGGGAGGAAAGCGAAGCAGTTCGAGCTCATACTCACTACCTAAAACAAGTCCAAAGACTCTGTGAAGAGCTCGTCGGGCAGATCAACATCACCGATATTAGCTCTGAACCAAAGACGAGTTTCATCTGGAAAGCGCAACAAAGTACTTGAGTCCATTAGAGCAGACAATAGTCAAGTGAATGCAGGCAGATCCGACCGTTCTAGAACTAGAGAAGAAGGTATTGCCAGTCGCAGAAATAGCCGCAGCCCTACCAGCAACCATAGCTCAGTCGGAAGCAATTAAAGAGTGGATGGGACTGGCAGACTCCGCCCTATCGAAGCAACACTTCAGATGCTGAGCTCAATCGAGAAGAAGCTCGATTTGCTAAAGGAAAGCCTCAAAAGAAGCCCAAAGCATGCCGACCAGTCCAACCGTGAGAGCATCATTCGCAAATAAAAGTTGCATCGGCAGCCAACGTAGGTGAAGAAATAGCCTCCGCTGATCACGGTAAAAAGGGAAAGGTCACCGGAATCAAGAAAGTATTCGGGAGAGATACGACACATCCTCCCTCTAGCTCGTCGCTTGAACGTTGCAGAGTCCGCTCGCAGCGTACGGCAACCACAGAACCGAAGTAGGATCTATGTCAACGCCCCGCAGTAACGGTAGGAAATGGAAATCGATGATGGTAGGCGATAGCAAACTTACATTTCAATGGCGACGAGTATCCACAATCGCAAGAAACATCATATTTAGCATACTGAGAAGAAGCCACAGGCCTTCCCAAAGCGATAAATTCACCGGAAATTCCTCGAGGATGATCAGGACCTCTTAGACAAACCGAGCCAATAGGAAGAAAAGGAGGAACTGCCTAAGGAGATGGTCAGTGAAGGACTGATTTCCTCAACAGCCACGTAGCTTCCAGCCAACAATGATGACAACAAGGATTTTGAGGATACCAGGAATCTGAAAAGCAAGCCAAGCAGGCGAATTTAGCACGAGAACTCACCTGAGAATCGACGCAACAAGGAACTTCAGGAACGCATCTCCCGTGCTCTGAAGAAGTCTGATGAAGCGATACTTGTGTATCACCGCAAGCTTTCAGTCACAAGCGTGGCAACAGAATTCGGCAAGAGGTGCAGCTGATAAATTTTTTTACTACAATAATGTCAGGGTGGACGAGTAGTCAGCCCTCACAGCAACTTCTTTGGTCTGAGACGGTCCTGGAATTTCATCTGTGGGGTTTCCTCCTAGAATAGATATTTCGCCCGCACTAACTTCTTCGCCCGTGCTTGCAACAGGCAGTTTACAAAGTTGTTCTCTTCATTAAGCAGGAGCGTTGGGCGCTTTGGTTTCGATGAGCTTGATATTTCTTTTTTTCTCGGTTCGTAGTGCTCTATGCTGCTTTTGTTCATACGATGACCCTGTTTTGTCTATAGTGT
>Ga0075152_10004024_pt1 | contig 10170 bp, 10 predicted proteins | sample JI61114C2DNA_FD_70964 | JGI IMG/M metagenome (GOLD analysis project Ga0075152, IMG submission 70964) | Wastewater effluent complex algal communities from Wisconsin, to seasonally profile nutrient transformation and Carbon sequestration -... | ecosystem: Engineered > WWTP > Effluent > Algae...
CTTTCGGACCTCGTCGTATGCATCATGTTCGAGAGAGATGCTTCGCTTGTTGTTGTTTACAGTATAGCATTCGATGAGGATCTCCATGTCTTTCCGACCAACCAGTAACAACTTAATGCTCTGCTTTGACTTGACTGCCTACCTTGATACGAAGAGGCCCAGCCCATCATTCCAGATAAATTTGCCTTCCAACTGATGTACATCGACTGAAGGCGGTTGCACCGAATCACCAGCATTACCGTATAACGCGAGTGCACCGTCAACTTCCTCTGGGTTATCCAGAGTGGCCAGCACCCTTACCTCAGAAAAGGAATCCACGTCAACATCAACAGTAGCCTCGAACTGCTGTCCATCGCGATCGATTCCAATCATAAACGACTCGCCTAGTTTCATCTTGTAGTAGCGATCGACGTAAGCTACGATCGTATAGTTGCAGTCAGTTAGGCAATTCACATCCACCTCGAAGCGATCATCTTGTTGCAGGTCTTCAGTTGGGACCATACAGAGCACAACTGGCGACTGATCCATACAATCAAAGTAGATACCACCCTTGTTGAGCGCAACAACTGGTAACGCTAGAAAGTCGTTCGTAGCGCTCTCAACCCGAACGAACAGGCGCCCATTTACAGGTACCATGGCTACCGACACGCTGTACTCCTTGACGGTGTGGCTGTCCGTCTGCCCCTGTTTGAGTTTGTTGTACTCTAACGCCTAGGGGTCACACACGACTAAGGTGAACACGAGTACACTCAGTACAATCTGCGCGAGTTGCATCAAATCACACTGGAAGAGATATGATATTTAAATAGGATTGGGGCTGGAGTTTCGCTGTGGAACCGCCGCGCTGGAATGTTGTTTGTAATAATTGCTATGCACAACTCATCCAATAAGGCCGAGCAAGGTACGATATTCAGTCAGCTATAGAAAGGGAGTATCAAAGGCTGAGCCAGCAACTGCCAGAGGGGCTCCCAGCAATCCCGCCTGAGCTCGTTGAGCTAGCCACCAACTACACCAAATTGCATGAACTACGTAACAAAGGTATACCCTGACTAATAAAGCAGTGGCCGACAGCACCAATGAAGTCGAACGTAACCGCCTCCAGGAAAGCGAAAAGAAGTACACGAACATCACACTGTCGAACTACAGAGTGAACTTTACTTAGCTTGACAAAATGCACACCAAGGCTATCGTGGAGCTGAAGCTGCTACTGCAGAAGGTCGATAAACTAGAGCGCTTCCGCAACAGTTGCAGCGCCGAATGATTAGCAATTAATTCCCTCTCAGAAACTATAACAGATGCAACCCAGAAGGTCACTCAGCCCTGCCCAGATTAAGTACTTCAAAGTCAGTCCGAAACTACTCAACCCGAACAGTGACCACACCCGTCGCATCGTGGAAAGTGCTCTTCTCGAGAAGTACTAAACCCTGCCATCATAGAATGCTTGTGGAGTCAACTGGCGGACCCAGTATCGACGTCAAGAAGATCTCCAAGGGTACTGTAGGCGAATTCGAGAAAACAGTACGCAACTTCGGTGTGCTTATGAACAAAAACTTTGGCAGCGAGACAACACAGCACCAGATTCAGAAGTTCGGTGGGCGAGTGAAAAAACTCAATGAGTTCATGACAAACAATACTGGAAAGGTCGAGGAGGGCTCCAAGAAGGCGTTGCTTATGCAAAAGGTTAAGGACCGTTCGGATGGAAGAACCTTTATCAAAGCCATCTACGAACATGGAAAGTCCAAGCTCTACGTAACCATGAAGTCGTTTGAGCTGGAGATAATCCAACCAAGTACCGGGTCGCAGGGTTTGCCACTTCCGTACCTGAAGTTCCTTTTGGAACACGTGAACAGCTCAAGGTTGGTGATGGTGCTGGAAAGTGCACTCAAAATCGAAGGTAACCAGATAGTTGTCGAATACGAGAAGGTTGAGGCCAAGGGGTCGTCCTTCAAGAACAACGAAGCCAGGTATCTTCAAGGCGACTACACCTTTGATCGGCTTGGGCAAGAGCTGAAAGTAATCCTGCCCACACTGGAAATCGTATCCACTGACATCAATTACAGCCAAAGCACGTTGATTGATAATGCCGACATCGTCAAGATCCTGTAGAGCAACTTCGGCAACGTGCACGAAGTAGTCGGTAAGTACCTTGACTTGGATGAATTCCACCGTCATGAGGAAGCAGCATTAGCCCACGAACCGTGATAACCCACCTCAACCCTTCCTTAGTGAGAAGTCAAAGAGAACTCACTGAAGCGGTGCCAACCTTCTAGCGATGGCGATGTCGTGTTCTGCCATGTACTTCTCGTAGTGGTTTAAGTTGCGCCGGAGGCTTGAAGTCTTGTCCTTGGAGAGGTGCTGCATGTCTGCCATCTCTATCCGTCTGGGCGCTAAGAAATTACCTTTTGTTTGATTGGCACTGATCCCAATTGAATTCGGTATCTTCGGATGTTCGGGTGTAACTTGTCGAGATTTCTTGATCTTCGCGAGCTCAGGTGAAGGATTTGTATTGGCATGTAGACTCAGCTTCTTAAGGCGATCTAGTTTGTTGTGAGTCGACCGCAAGGCCTTTTCAATCCCTCCATTCTCCAAGTATTGAATCTTCTAGTTGATGCACGAAGACAACCTTAGATCGCTGTCCAGTTATTTTGAGTAGCGAATGCTAACTTTCCTCGAGTCAGTTTTTTCTGTTTTCGCTTTCTTGCTTGGTGTAAACAATTCGTGCAACTCAAAGAGCGTTGACTTGATGGGTTTCTACTCTTTGCTGTCCCTCGCGACCAAGGTTGGGAGGGAAGTCACCAAAGCAGCATCCACCAGCACTTCCTTTAGCATCAACTCCTTCAGCTGAGGTTCCTTCGGAGCCAATGCCCTCACCCTCGACTTCAAGGTAGGCGATAATGAGGGACTCGAAACCTAGTCTTTACCAGCCTCAGTGGATATCTTCTTGTTGTTGATATTATTCTTGTTGAATACGCTTTTAGAAATGCTCAGAAGTTCGTTGTACCTTCCCATCACAGTTGCATCATCCACAGGGTAAATACGCACAAACTGACCAAGGTTCTGAGCCTCATAAGCATCCCTTTCTTGCTGTTCCGCTTCTTTGAGCTCGTGTTTCTCCCTCACTGTCAGCTTAACCTTCTTTCTCATCGATCTCAGGTACTGCCGTTATCGACTAAGTGCCACTTTGGTGGTCTTGCGTTCCGTTGTGATGTTCATCAGCTGCAGAGTATCACGGATGAGATTGCCCTTAATAGACTCGTCGAGTGGGGTGTCTGCCACAAAGCTGGGAGTGTGGTTCACCTCTAACAGTTTTGGACTGCAGTCTTCCTCCAGCAGTACGTCAAACCCGAGAATTTGGAAGCACATATCATTGGCATAGTTCTCTGGCTGGCTGAGATTGTAGAGATGCGACAGCAAAGGTTGCCCAGTGATGATGGTCTTGACAATAAGCTCATTGATTTCCTGCTTTAACTTCTCAATGTCTCGACCCTCTCCTTCCAACAGTTTTAGCACCGACTGGAGTGATCGCTTATGGCCAGTATTCATGTTTGTCGAGCTTGTATTAAACACAAAAGCTGGATTGTCCTTGTTGATGGCATAGTTTGTCAAGTGGATATAGGTCTCCTTAAGGTTACTTTTGGTGGGTTGGATGTATGGCTTGGTTGCGAATCGAGCTAACCCTTAGTTGTAAAGGTAGATTCGCATGGGATCGCAGCCTGCCAGGAGCACATAAATGCGAAAATCGAACTTTAATCCACTGATTAGATACGGTCGATCGAGGTAGCGCTGAACTATACAGGGATCGTCGCTGTTGGTAATCGACTCCAGCTTGCGGCTGAGGAATATTCCCTTACCCTGACATGATGCCTCAGGCTTGACGATGTAGGTTGTTGACTTATCACGTTATTTCTGTTGCTAGAATTGCACAGTGAACTCCCCAAGCTCTGAGGGTAGATGCCATGTCAGTGGGAAGAAGTCGTACTCGACGGGAGAGTGTTTTCGCATACGCATTAATGCCCTACCAAGGCAATCCTTTCTGGCAATCACGTACATGCCGGGAAAGTGGTTGACCTTCTGGTGCAGGTGCATACGGAACAATTGTTCGGGTTGAAGTGCTCCGTCCATCCAGCAAACGTCCCAGTTCTGGTCTGTTGTCGACTGCTCAACCTTCCATCCCAGCCTGCGAGCCACTTGTTGCACTATGGGGTAGTGACAACCTGTCTTAGTTAACCATCACGTACGGGAGACGTTGAGCACGATGCGCTCTAGATCCAGCTTGTCAAGCGAGTGCTTATAGAATCTTTGCTACGGGCGTTTACGCTCCTCTGGTTCGCTTTCACTTTACGATGGTTATTCCGATTCGTAGCTGGAAGTGCTCTGCCGATGCGTTCGCAGCCGGCGCATAGATGTTATATTTATTCGTTTTCGTAGGGATTTAATACGGAAGCAGAGTCAGCCGTGTGCCTACGATTCCAGCAATTACTTATGCGCTACTTTGCGGCGCAGGGCTAGTTGTTGATAGACCTTACCCATAACCTTTTCTATTCGATCGCGTGTAAACTTCCAGCACTTCCCGCCAGCATGCTCAACGATAAGTTTGAGCTAGAGCTTTGTTGGGAGACCTGAGATGAACTACTCGGGGTCGTTCTTGGCCTCGTTATAAATGAATGTCGCGTACTCATACTCGTCGAGCATGCTGCCCTTTTTGAAGTAGGGAGGCTGTTTGTCTGTGAGTCGTTTATCAATGAGTTCGCAGGTGCAGTGGTAGACCATGCTGCCCATCAACATCATGTTTAAAGTTATTTCGGGAGAGTTCAGCCCTTCATCAAACTTCCATGGCTGTAACAGGAGGTTGTACGTGAGCATCTTGACGAATATGAACACTAGCAGCTGAGTTTCTTGGATGGACTTTGTCATGCGTATGAAGCTTTTGTCTTCATCGATAGAAAGATAGCCAATTTCCCTTTCAGTCAGAAATCCCTCAGGGATGAACGAACGATCCACGCAGGTTAGCAAAATGAACTCGAGGAAGTCGTTTATGAGTTCCGGCTTGGAGTTGTTGAGCAGGCCGCTGGTTAGTGTATCCATCGTCTCGGCAAACAGTTTGAGCTTTTCCTCGAGAACCATTTCATCTGTCTCTGTCCGAAAGTCCATGCTGACATCCCTCTTATCAAGCAAGATTGCGATAGCCTTGTTGCTCGTTTCCAAGAACCAGTTACGAATACTCAAGGTTGATACCTCCAAGGCCTCATCGAGATTCTTGGCAAAATGCTCTTTGCGTAGGCCAAGCAGCTTATTGGAGTATGCCTTCAGCAAGAAAGGGAAGGCTACGCTTATGAATGCCTTCTTCAGTCTTCTACGTAGGCTGACTTTTGGTTTTAATACAGATTTAGCAGCGACTGGTTCTTGTGGTTGTGATAGTTGCTGTTGCGGAGGAGAACTTTGGTAAGGTGGTGGGTAAGGTGACTGTGGGTATGGCGATTGCGGATATGGTGGATACATCGGTATGGGAATATATTGCGGGGGTGGTGGATAGAATTTGTGGGCGGTGTCCTTCTCTCGAGATTTTTATCGAGGTGGCGGCATCATCTCCTTAATCTTTCGCTCCAAATAGTCATCGTCGATCTCCCGTTTGACGGATAACTTCGCTACCATCATCTTTAGTTCGCTCAGTTCGTTCTTCAGCTCCGACCGGTTCTCTAATATGGTTTTCTCAATTGATCTGTTGCTCATGGAGTCCTCGTCGATGACCTTCTCAGTTCTACGTCGTTGCAGATAGTTGTTACGAGTGGATCGGTCCTCCATTTCTATCTGGAAGTCTTTCAAAGGATCTCCACGCCTGCGAGATTTGAAAGCACTGTAGTTGGGCATATCCACGTACTAGGGATCGAGGTTGTAGGGTAACTGTTTGTAAGGCTCTTGCCTGGGATGAGACTGAACAAGCGATTGAGTAAGACTACCAGCACCGACTTCAGCCAATCGGGAACGTCGGTTCGTGTTAGTTTTATATTGCATTTTTATAATGCCTCGGCGACGAATAATCGAAGGAGTATGGGATGCGTAAGCACTACTAACACCTAACAACCCCAACCATGCAACGTCCGCGTCTCTGTGGCCAAATCTACCATTAACTTGGAAGACGTCGATGTAGTATTCGATGAGCAAAGTTCACGACCACAGAAAATTCCAATAAATAGGCCGCCCTGTTTGATGACTGCCTGCACCCAGCCTCAACGCCACTAGAAGAAGAGAGGACGTAACCATGCAGCCGCTCCATACCATCTTAACAAACAAAGAATTGGTAGAGTCTTCCGAGAGGGAAAGAAGCAACATCCGAAGCCGAAGGAATACGACATAAACTTTTTCAGCGATATGATCGTGTAGCATTTTATCGGAGGGGACAATTTGAAGCGGCACATCACCTTCAACTCGAAATTCGAGCAGTAGTTCAACGATGGGGCCAACTTTACGTACACTATCTTCTATGTAGTGGGTAACTTGTCGAGGGGGAAAAAGTGAAGGGAAAGTTAACGACCTCCACTGGTGTGGTCTATGAAGGCGAGTTCATCGACAATTTACTTAATGGAGATGGCAAAGTCACTTTCCCCAACGGGAATGTGTACGAGGGATGTTGGTAGCTAGGCAAATTTCGACACTGCTTTAAAGTATGCTATCATGACGGTAATATGTATGAAGGACCCTTGGAAGACTTCAAGAAAAGTGGATATGGAGTATTCACATGGAAGAATGGACAGCGATATGAGGGTATGTGGAAGAACGGTGCAATGTAAGGGACGGGAATCCTTTATCGTGAGGGTAGGAGGCTGGTCGGTGAGTGGCATCACAACCAGCTTATATCCATCATTAAAGACGAGCTATCAGCCGGGCAGTGATGTTACTGCTAGAGTTTCCTATTCCGTATTTATAATGTCCATGCGGTCGAGTTAGTGGGCTCCGCAGCTTACCTCCACCAACAACAAGAACTGTAAGCGCTACTTCTACGTGGAATCCAAGCGGGTGTTCTTCAGCGGGGACTTTGACTCTGGGAATTTGGAAGGCGTTGAGCAGCTGGGGCCCTACGAGGTATGCGTTGTGAATTATAAAGTCAGTATAGGCTGTGGTCGGGCTACGACCATCCCACCAACCTCTGTAGCTACAAAACGTTCTTTCATTTCCGTGTGGCTGGCTTTTAGGACTGTCGGGTGAGGTTTCACATCAGTCGGGTCAACTTACTCAACGGATTGTTCAAGGTACACTCCTTGGCTACTGCAGAACGGACAGGCCAGTCACTACCGGCCAGTGTTTCGACTTGAAGGTGAGACCGATTACCGGCGTATCAGTGAGCCCGTAAAGATAACCGTAAAGATTTGAAAGACAGTTTAGGCAGGAGAAGACGACGTTGACCTGGCCTTCGAGTTCATGTTTGGAGAGGAATGTCCGGTGTACTTCGCATTCGCATACCCGTACTCATACAGCAAGCTGGGTTGCTTATTAGACGAAGCGGAAACATCAATGAAGGACGAAGGCGATGTGTATTTTCATAACTAGGTGCTGACCCATTCCAACGAGCGTCGAAAAGTGCATCTATTGACGGTTACGAGTCGCAGCAACTGCCTTCAAGAGAGGGAGGCACCTATCGATGGACTCTTTGAGAATCATTCGAAGAATGAACGCCCACTGAAAATTAGAAAGCGACCGAAAGTGTTGATCACTGCTCGGGTTCATCCTGGCGAGACTTCGGCATCATTTTGCTTTGAGGGGTTGTTGCACTTTCTCATGGACAAGACTGACTACCGTGCGCACTTACTTCGAAAATCCTTCCATTTTCTCCTAGTGCCCATGCTGAACCCAGACGGAGTGTACCACGGCATGTACCGCACTGACCTGAACTTCTGTAACCTCAACCGCATGTACTATCACTGCAAGTCAACTCGTTAACCGACTATCTGGGCCGTTCGTACCCTCGTGTAGAGCATGGGCACTGTCGATTTCTACTTCGATCTGCATGGGCATGCCAGTAAAAAAGGTTTCTTCGTGTACGGTAACGCCTTTTAAGATATTCATCTACAAACAGAAAGCGAGCTGTTCGCCAAGCTACTTGAGCTCAACTCACCCTACTTCGAAAAGTTCGAATCCAACTTTAGCAAGAAGCAGATGAAGGCCAAGGAGAAGGCTGATGATTATTCCAAGGAGGGGTGTGCGAGGGTGTTCATGTACAAAAAGTTCAACATTGTCCATTCGTATACACTTGAGTGTGGCTTCCATACTCCTAACGTCCTCAACACCCTGCCTGCCCCCAGGGAACCCAATATCTGCTATGGCCAGTACAGGTACACCGAAGTCTTCGAAAACGAAAGGGATCAGTTTTACACCCCGCAGTCCTATATGAACTTGGGTAAGGCGATGCTTGTCAGTCTTTTGGATGTTTTCGACCGCAATCCCTACACGAGGGTGGCAAATAGCGAGTACAAGACACTGGACAACCTGAGAAAAACTCTATCAAACAGCCTTTATCAAAGCTGTGAGAGATTCCGGATGATGGACCCAAACTGTCTAAAGAAGTTGCGACTAACTAATGATCTCATCAAGGACTATTACAACGAAAGATTCAACTATACAACGGAGAGCGAAAAGATCAAGGACGAGGAGGTACCATCACCGATTAGGCTCCCGCCAGCAAGTAGAAGCTTAAAGCCACTCCGCGAAAAGAAAATGTCGACGGATAGCGTGGAACCCAGGAATCCAATTCACGCTCATACAAGTTCTGTTTCCATGCTTAAGAGAAAGAAAGAGCAAAGGCAGTCATCAACAAACCCCACCAAAGCACTCCCGACTCGCAAAATCGATACAATAAACCCAATGCGAAGCACTTCAGAACTTATGTATCAGACACGTTTGGAGAGTCGGCGTCCATATGTACCTTTGACTCCACTGGAATCCTAGATCACCAAGATGAAAGAATCAGGCATCTGGACATTCGAGGTCAGCAAAAAGCCTCTTGACCAGAACATACTCAACAAAAGGAAACTGTCCCTGAAAGGAGCTGAGTCAGACAAGAAGATCGCCAAGTTGAAGGGTTTGGAAAATCGAAGCAAGTAACGAGCCGAGAAGGCTGATAAACAGGCTCAATCAGTGAAGGGTTTGAAGTGTGAAAATTACACCTCAACCAAGGAACGTTTTTACGAGTAATTTCTGACCCGCAAGCTGGACAACTTCCGAAATTTCATTAGCACGGGACAGGAAAACAGCACTCTGCACACCAGCAGTTTGCAAGGCGGAAACCTCCCACCGCTTCGGGAGACGGCTTCGAGAGAGCACACTGCCAGCAACTTCCGCAAACTCGAATGACTCATCCAAGTTTTCTTTAGTTGTATCCAGAAGGCAAAGTCACTTGGAGTTGTATTACAGCGAAGCAACCCGAGCTTCGAGTTGCTGCATTTCCCGCTCCTTTTTCAGGTACTGCCCACGTAGTTTGTTGTACTTCTCCTTTAGTGGTGTAAGCTATCTCACCATTTCCTTCAGCTGTCTATTTTAGTTGCGAAGCAGCTTCAGCTACTGCTCGTGGTTCTCAGTCATCTCCAGTTCCTTCGTCAGGCTCCGTTAATTGTAGAATGCACAGGGTTTCTTATCACCAACCGAAAGGGTTTCGTTGTCGTTGGGTTGACTCTGCTTGTTCAGGCTCATTGTGTTTGTCGAGAAACTGTTATGGCTGAGCGTTGGCTGTTTGGAACCTCCCCCATAGAACCGACCACCTCCTTGCTTCGACTTAGGCTCGTGGTGGTACCATTTTTCGCTATCGGAAGGTGATCTGTTGTCCTGGAAGCAGCTGTGCCACCACATTATTAATCTTATTCGCATCTCTCTGCTGGCAGTATAATCCGATGGGCAACTACGAAGCCTCCTGGGCGGTGAGGTACGTGGTGATGACTGCAAGCTTGGGCTGCTCCCTCCTGACTTCAACTGTTGTACTCGTCGAGCAGCTCTACCGCGATACCTTCCCGCAGCTGATACTGATTGTGCAGCTACAATACACAACCATAACACTGCTGTAAATGTTCTTTCCAGCTTACTACTAGGATCACCTGGCGTGCGAACTGATAGGCTATGTGATCCTCTCGCTTTGGATCGTACAGTTTCCTAATAGTTTAGAGTTCCTTTACATTGACACTGCTG
>Ga0075152_10004025_pt1 | contig 10170 bp, 11 predicted proteins | sample JI61114C2DNA_FD_70964 | JGI IMG/M metagenome (GOLD analysis project Ga0075152, IMG submission 70964) | Wastewater effluent complex algal communities from Wisconsin, to seasonally profile nutrient transformation and Carbon sequestration -... | ecosystem: Engineered > WWTP > Effluent > Algae...
CGACGTTTGCGACTGTAGCGACAACTTCGCCCTTTGCGTTGCGGATTTCGAAACGAGTCGTTATGTATTCAGCATTCTTGACTTCGCGAGTTGCAGTAAATTTGAACTCGGTTCGTGAGATTGTTTTAACGTCTAGACCGGTACATGCAAGCACTGGCTTTGGCTCAGGAGTATCAATAGTTGCATCGTCACAGTCATCTGGATTCTCTTCAGTGATTGGCGCATTGACACAGGCTGTGTTCTTTAGGCCTTTTACAGCTTTAGTAACCTTAGCTGTGATCTTGACTGTAATACTTTGACCAGGTGCAAGACTCTTGATAGTTAAGTTCCAAGATTTTTGGTCTTTAGCAACTGTGCCTTTGTCGGCATCGAGGAACAAGACATTTTCTGGAGCTTTGTCGGATACACTGACATCATCGAGAGCAACATCACCCTTGTTAGTTACAACCACAGTGTAGACAAACGGTTTGTTGATCTCAACAGTAGCGTTTTCGACACCATTTACTTTTTTGTCGATAGTTACCTTACGGTCGTGGGTTCGTACCCAAGCGTTGTCACAATCATCTTTAGTGCCAGTAATTTCTTTGGCATCGACACAAGCGATGTTTTCAACTTCTTTTAGGAATTGTTCTTTGGCAACAGCGTGGATCAAAACAGTGACTGATTTGCCTGGAGCAAGTTCAGGTATAGTGTATGACCAAACATTGCCGCTGACCTTGCCAAGTGATGCGCCAGTAAAGGTGACACCTTTTGGAGCTGGATCAGTTACGACAGCATTTTTGAGTGTGACATCACCAGTGTTAGTGACGGTTACACGGTAAGCAAAAGGATTGTCTTCGCCAACAATACCGTGTTCTTTTGGATCTTTAAGATCTTTGTCAGTCAAGACTTTTTTGTCGATAGAAACTTTTGGATGAGTAGGTGGAGTTACGGTGTTCTTACCTTTAACTGGGTTGCCGCATTCTTTGATAACTGCGGCCAAAAAGCGACCGTCTTTATCTGTAAAGACATAGGCTTCGAGTGAGCTTGAAAGGAAAGAAACGCTTGGAGTGCGGGTATAGAAAGTTGTACCACCCACAACCTGCTTGGTTGAGCCAGGAATATACTGGCGACCAGCTGTCAACGCGTCAGTGGCAACAGTTTTGCCATCGACAGTAATGATGCCAGTCTTGTGAACTAGACCATTAACAACACGGCCATTATTGACCATATCTTTAGTAATGCCAAACCATGAAAAGATATTCTGAGTTCCATCAGGGTTGTCATTGTTATATTTGTCGCGTAGATCACCAAGGCTGTTTACACCGCAAGTGATAACATTGTTGTCGCTACATTTTTGAGCTGTAGCAGTGCTGTAGAAATTGTTGTAGCCGACAAAAGCCGCTACTGCAATTACAGCGCCCGTTAGATAATACTTTAGTCCTCTCATGACTATAAACCATTTCCTTCCTGCACTCCACATGCAATTATTCGGTTTGACTTCATTCTAGCACAACATAGACATTATGTCAATATATATTTATAATATGGTTATGCTTAAACTAAGATGTTGGCTTATACGACATGCGATAGCAAATACTGACCTATTCGCTTTGCTCAGAGTTTGGTTTCTGTTGATGACCACTAAAAAAGCCCCAGCGTTGCTGGGGCTTCGCTCAGGCGGCAGAGCCGCCATGCCCTCGCAAGCGAGGACATAACCCCACCACTAAGTATCTGGTAGTTTACAAGCAAAACACGTTACGCATAGGTATTCGATATCTTCATGAGGAGCATGGTGAATATCGCCATAGCTAGAACAAACAAGATAGCGTAGTGTTTTCTCACAAAGCGGTGTACGAACGGATAAAGGGCCTTCGTTATCTCATACACTATGAGATAACGAATCATTCTAGCAACTACCGCAAGAATGATGAAAAACGGAATGAAGAATCCGTATTCTGACGCTAGAGCGTTAAAGACCTTGTAAGGAACGCCCGAAAACGGTTGAAAGAATATTCCCCAAATACCATGCTCCCCAAACCACTGGTGTACATGGCTAATCATTCCTTGGTAGATATACGGTACTGAAAGTAACGCTCTTTCTGGTAAGTGAAGCGCGAGTGCGATAGTTGTACCTATGACAGTACCTAAGATATCGTAGGTAACTAGTTGAATCTTGCGACGGACTTTCATAAACATAATGAGAACAAGTAGGAACTCTGGGATAACAAACCAGATAATAGCTTCTGCTGCAGCCCAAGTAGCTATGAGCGCGTTTGACTCCTTGGAATGAAAGAACTTTTCCATAAAATAATTAAAATGTGGTCGCTTTTCAGCTATTTCATCACGATTTCTGTACCAGAAAACGGCCACAAATGGTAAGAAAAAGAGAGCTATAGATACAAAAACAATGGAGAAATTGATAACGAAAGATGTTACTAAATCAACCAAAATACTACTCCCGCGTCAAGCAATAATTGATACTGGGCGAGTTGGCGAAATGTACCGTCAAGCTGGACATAGCTTGCCTTCGGGTTGAATAGCGGGCGACGCATATAAGCAAAGAGACCTATCGCCAAGATAATTGCAGACAATCCCCATGCTGTATTCCTCGGAGAATAGACAAGACCAATAAATGCTGCGTAGCCTAGGCAGAGCGATATAACACTGACGAATGCCACCTTGCGAATACCGTAACACAGTAGAAATGTTTTCTTATGGTGCCGAGCATCACCACGAGCATCTTTGTAGTCTTTCAAAACTGACAGTGAAATACGGCCAACCCACCAACATACTCCCGCTAAAAACACGTGGGTTTCGATATTTTCCAGCGAAAGGCCAAATAGATATGGCAAGAATGCACCTGCTCCACTCAGGACGACTATCGACATAATCGGACGGCGAGATGCCTGAATTGGCTTAGAATTATATACCCAAATAACACACAGTGTTGCTACGGTAAGTATAAATGCCGTTAGATTAACCAACCACGCCAATAGAAGGCTATTGATTACGAGTATAGCTAGATAAAACTTTAATCGCTGTAATAATGCCTCGCCAGATTTCGCAAGCTCTGGTCTACCGTTGTCGGCATCGACTTCTTTATCTTCAATGTCGTTCCATATCATCGCAACAGAGTTGAGAATAATAACAAGCGGTATAAGCAAGTAAATAGCTTTATTATCAAATTGGTTAATTACTGCTACGCCAAGAAAAAGACTTACAAGCGGGAATGCAGCGTCGAAGAGTCTAGACAGCCTGATGAGTTGCGACAAATCCGACAGCATAGCACAGCTACGCAGTCGTACAGCTGCCAAGTCCTGTCCAGCAGCCTATCTGCCACATGATGATAAAAGCAAAGAGTAGCAAGAATGGTCCAGCAACGATGAGGAGCAATGTAACACCGATTCCTAGTGCAAGCCCCACGCCAACTTTTGTTTTACCACTTGCCCTGCCACGAAAGTACTTTACGAGACTAGTTATTCCCAGACCTAAGAACACAAGAATAGCAGGAGGAAATATGAATGAAATAACGGCAAAAACTCCCGTCAGAATCGTCAAAACACTTACCGACGACTTAGGTTGCACGTCTGAACTTTGCGTAGGAGCAATCGCCCCAGAGCCATTACCAATCACTACAGGTGCTGGCTGAGGTCGGGTTTCAAGTGCCTTGAGCCGTTCATACTCTTGACGGTCAATCCATACATTATTTTGTTGATTATCCATGTTGCACCTTCTGTTTTTTTTGAGCCTTCTCGATACGCTTCAATGCAACATTCACGCCAGCCAAGGTTGCAAACAATAATATGATTGATCCAAACGAGATTACTATCATGATTGGCCGCCTTGCAGTTAAAAAGAATCCTGTCATCAGAATGACAGACATAAACAGGAAAGACACTAGATTACGAAAAGGTGCTAGGCGAGAAGAGCCGAGAGCAATGTAAACAACTTTAATGGTCGCCGGCAACCATGCAATCAAAAATACAAGACCAATCACCAAGGATTCTGTCTGAGAGAGGTTGAATAGCAATAGTCCGTCTGCAACATAAGCTGCTGAGGGTATAACAAAGGCACGAATAGTAAGAAGGCCTGCTCCCGCTAGGACAAGCGGTGCAAATATTCGCGGTCTAGCAACATCAAAGACAATGCCCAGCATACAGCCAGTCGCCACGACAAGTAACACATCTGACGCAAAGACAAGTCCAGGGACTGCCTGCTCACCGACAATGAATGTTGTAGCCCATACAAGAGCTGAAAGACCGAGCAACCCATAGGCACTAACAAATAATCTCTTTTCTCGCAGCGGAACAAGTGTGTAGTTCGTATAGCAAGTGGAGATATAAATACCTATAACAACCGCTAACGTAAGAAAACCGATTAAGCCTAACATTCTGTGTTTATAGTAACATAGAGAATGTATGTATTCGCAATTTCTAGGTACTCTTTTATTAACTCTGGCATACCTCCTTGGTTCAATCCCTTTCGGGAAGCTCGTTGCTCATTCGCGCGGAATTGATATCCAGAAAAGAGGAAGTGGCAATATTGGGTTTGCCAATGTTCGCCGTATAGTCGGTTGGCGTGCTGGACTCGTTACATTGTCCGCAGATATAGCCAAGGGCTTTATCCCCACATTTCTGGCAAGCCATTTTCTAGGTATGACTTTCGCATTCTTTGTTGGCGTTGTGGCTATCGCTGGTCATGTGTTTCCGATATGGTTGAGGTTTCGCGGAGGAAAGGGCATTGCTACAGGCCTAGGAGTAGTCCTCGCAATCAATCCTATCGCAGGACTTATTGGAGCTACGGTCTACGTTATTAGCTGTTTCGTAACCAAGGTTTCAAGCTATAGTTCAATGGCTGGCTTAATAGCTACTGCTGGAATAGCTGTGTCTATCGCACCGTCTTCATGGTCGCAATATGCCGTCTTAATTCTTATTGCGTTGTGGACGTTGCGACATAATCTCACAGGGAAAGTTCCGAACTATGACACTTGAGATATTCGTCTACTCAATTTTACTATTTGTAGCACTATTCGCCGTCGGAACACTGCTTTGCCTGAAGCTATACAAGTGGGAATACGCTCGATTCTTCCACTCAATGCTCTGGACAAAAGTTTACTATTGGATACCGATATTCCTCGTTTTCCTTTTGATGCTATACGTCCAGCTGTGGGCGGCCGTTGCAATAGTATGCGCTATCGTAGGATTTGCTGCTCATGAATTATTGCGGCAATCTCGAAAAGACTGGACTGCCCTGCTTTACACGTTCATTATTGGCATTGCCGCTGCGCACCTTATCTTATTTTTTATATCCTTTGATGGTCAGAAATCAACTAACGTATTACTAGTCGTCGGCTTTAGCTCGGTATTGTCTGACATCTTCGCATACTTTCTTGGCAATTTTCTTGGTCGATATAGGCTGCCAAGTTGGATTAACAATAAGAAGTCGTGGGATGGTGTTGTTGGCCAACTAATTGGTGCTGTCGTTGGTTTTCTGCTCATAAGCCCAGTGATTTCTCCAAGGCTCCACATTGCATTGGCTATTCTTATTGGGATTGCAAGTGCAATCGGAGACGTCTTGAATAGTATCGTGAAGCGTCGAATCGGCATTAAAGACTGGGGTATGACGATTCCGGGACATGGTGGAGTACTAGATCGTTTCGCGAGTCTATCATTTGCGATAGCGACCGCATATTGGTGGACGACGTTAATCAAATAGCTACAGCTCTCTTTAAGCGCACCCGACAGAAAAACCCGACCTTTTCAACTAAAAGAAAAAAATACGGCGGGGGGAATCTCAAAAATGAATCAAAGGACGGTCTTTTTCTGGCGGGGCGCAGCGCGGGCTTGCTCGCGCTAGGCGTCGGGGCTGAGCTTGTAGGTGTTCACTTTAGTCGTTATCTGTTAAATAGGTTCGAGCTTTCGTGTAGAAAGCCACCACTAAAAAAGCCCCAGCGTTGCTGGGGCTTTTTTAGTGGTGACCTCACGGAGAATCGAACTCCGATTGCCAGGATGAAAACCTGGTGTCCTAACCGTTAGACGATGAGGCCGCAGTTAGTGCCTTACCAATATACACCACCTCTGGTGATTTTGCAACTGGTTGATTTTAGATGACTTCAAGTTAGTGATACAATAGTTTTATGAATCAAGACAGCGGTGCACCTAAGAAGACGAGTAAACGAAGACAAATTCTATTATCAATCGGTTTAGCGTTTGGACTACAGGTCATTGCTTCGATCATCATGACAACAGTATTTGTGACCTGGATCATATCAACTACTGGCCAGAAACCGCCGCAGGATTCGGCAGCGATTATGGGTTATCTGACCGAGCACGCGTGGCCAGCTTTAACAATTGCTATGTTTGCTCAGGGTTTTGTCGGTATTTGGCTGTACAAGCGACTCTACAGACGAGCTTTCAAGAAGCTTCCCGAAGATTTTGATCACCGACAAAAAGGTGTTTGGCAAGAATTGGCAACCGGTATCTTGATTGGCTTCGGGCTAATTAGTCTGGTTGTATTAGTGATGATGATGAACGGCAGTTACCAGCCAGTTGGTTTACAGCTTGTGCCTGGTATTTTGTATGGACTAGCACTCGGTTTCGGAGCGGCATTTGTGGAAGAGCCAGCTTATCGAGGCTTCCTACTGGGCGGACTTGCAAAAGTAATGTCGCCAGCTCGCGCTATCATCTACTCGTCGATTGTTTTTGGTTTAATGCATTTGATGTCTTCAACTTCAGCTGGCGGCGACCAAGCACTTGGCTTGATTGGTATAATCGTTTCAACAGCCTTGCTATTCGCAGGCGCTTACTTTTTGACAAAGCGGCTTTGGTTAGCTATCGGCATTCATCTAGGCTGGAATTTTACGCTTGGTGGCGTTTATGGTTTGGCTGTTTCTGGATTGCCAGCTGCCGAAGGGCTTGTTAAGCACCAAGAAGTGACAGGGTCGCATCTTGTAACTGGCGGCAATTTTGGGCCAGAGGGTTCACTAACGATTATGGTATTGGGTGCCGCAATTGGTGCTGTCATGTTGTGGATGGCGCACAAAAAAGGCAATTTGAAAACAACTCGTCAGAAAGTTTAGTTTTCGTGGCTGAATTTGACAATACGACATACGATCTACCGAGCGACATGGCTGATAATGCCAAGCTCAATAAGCTACGAGCCGCGGTTCTTGGTGCCAATGACGGTATTGTTAGCATTTCAAGTATTGTGATGGGTGTGGCTGGTGCAACCAGTGACTCAAAAGCTATCACAATCGCTGGACTAGCTGCCCTGATTGCTGGCGCCTTGTCGATGGCGGTCGGCGAGTACGTCTCTGTCAGTAGCCAAAGTGATGCCGAAAGAGCCTATATTCGACTGGAAAAAGAGGACCTTCGCGATAATCCTGAGCAAGAACTTGATGAGTTAAAACGCGAATATATAAAACATGGTCTAAGCGACAAACTGGCACTACAGGTTGCCAAGGAGCTGACCGAAAAAGATGCATTGACGGCGCACCTACGGATGCATTTTAATCTTGATCCGCAGGACATCAACAATCCGTGGCATGCAGCGATTGCTTCGTTTTTAGCTTTTACAGCCGGCGGACTTTTACCGTTTTTGACAATTGTTTTTATGCCGCAAGATTTACGTCTTGTGACGACTATTATCGCCGTTATTTTGGCGCTGACAATTGTTGGCTACCTCAGTGCATCTGTCGGTAATGCTTCTAAATCACGTGCGATTTTGCGTGTGGTTGGCGGTGGAATTTTGGCGATGCTGATAACCTACTATGTTGGCGTATTATTTGGCACAACAGTTGGCTAGTATCAGATAGCTGATATAATAAAACTATGAATCAGTTACGGGGAGTAAACTTGGGTGGTTGGCTCGTTCTAGAGCGCTGGATGACGCCATCGGTTTTTGAAGGTACTGATGCGATTGATGAACATAGTTTTATGCAAACAGTTGGTGCCAAAACCAAACTTCGCGAGCATCAAAAAACATTTATCCAAGAAGAAGATTTTAGATGGATGCAGCAAAATGGTATCAACGCGGTTCGGATTCCGATTGGCTACTGGATAATCGATGGTGATGATCGATATATTTCATCGATTGGTCGACTAGATTGGGCAGTGCAAATGTGCGCCAAATATCAGATCAAGGCATTGATTTGCCTGCACGGTGCGCCTGGAAGTCAAAATGGTCACGACCACTCTGGCCAAACTGGTAAGGCGCTTTGGTATGACAATGATAGTTACCGCACGAGGACGGTTGAAGTATTGGTCAAAATGGCCGGGCGCTACCGAGATCAGCCGGCAGTTTGGGGCATTGAGTTATTGAATGAACCGCTCGCAAAGATCTGGCAACCAACACTGCGACGATTTTATAAAGATGCTTATCGGGCGATTTGTGCGGTCGGTAGGCCTGGTCTAGTGGTGGTTTATTCGGATGCATTTATGCCGCGTTTGATGTCGGGTGCATTATGGCCGTTTGAACAATTTCCTGTCATGATGGATCATCATTGGTATCATTTTTTTATCCATCGATGGCTACAGCCGCGCTTGCCGTTTTGGCTTTATTATCAATATTTGCGATACAAAAGACTGGTCTTAAGACGGCTATCTAGAGCGCAATCGATTATTATTGGTGAATGGAACGGCATAATTGGTGGCGAAAAACTCAATAATTATCCGCAAAGTTCGCACCAAGCGATTGTTGATATGCATATCAACAAACAACTCGAGGCATTCTCGGGTTGCGCAGGCTGGTTTTATTGGAGTTACAAAACCGATGATCGAGGTGTTTTCCATTTTCGTTCAATGGTGGAAGATGGAAGGATTAAGGTAAGATAGTTTTATGAAGATCCATCATGGCAATCTAGATTACCGTATTGATGCACTAAAACGCACCAAAATTGTCGCGACGGTGGGACCGGCCACGATGAGTTTTGAGATGATCAAAGAACTGATCCACCAAGGGGCCAATGCGATTCGTCTCAATTTTAGTCATGGCACTCACCAAAGTCATCGGCAATCGATTGATTGGGTGCGGCGAGCCAGCCAAGAACTTGATAAGCCTGTGGCGATTATTCAGGATCTACAAGGACCAAAAATTCGTCTGGGGGAGATTATCGATAATAAATTTTTGGTCAAAAAAGGCGATAGTCTATCGCTAACTTATGGCATTACTCATGATGGCGGCAATAATCTGCCGATCCAGTATGATCTTAGCCAAAAGGTTAAAGTCGGCGAGAGATTATACATGTTCGACGGCAAAATTCGTTCAACTGTTCAAAAAATCGATGGTCAGACAATAACTGTCGAGATCGAAAACGACGGCATGTTAATGAGCAAAAAAGGGCTAAATCTGCCCGATACGGATTTTAGCGGCGATGTCGTAACGCCCAAAGACTATGCCGATATTGATTTTGGAGTTGAAAATGATATTGACTTTGTGGCGCTAAGTTTTGTGCAGACATCTGATGACATCGAAGTGTTACGCGGTTATTTGGCAGCCAAGGGATCATCGGCCCATGTCATTGCCAAAATTGAAACTAAGCGTGCTATAGCTGATGAAGAATTAGGCAAAATCGTCACATCTAGTGATGCTGTGATGGTAGCACGCGGTGATTTGGCAGTTGAAGTTGGTGCTGAGTTAGTACCGGCTGTACAGAGGAAAATCATTAGTCTTTGTCAACAGCACGCCAAGATTAGTATTGTCGCTACACAAATGATGAGTAGTATGGTCGATAATCCAGAGCCGACTCGAGCTGAGGTGAGCGATGTCTCAACGGCAGTCATGTTTGGCGCTGATGCAGTGATGCTTAGCGATGAAACTGCCAATGGATCTTACCCGATTGAAACTATAAAGAGCATGAAAAGAGTGATTTTACACACTCAAGAATATGTGCCGACTGTATCGACCGATATTCCTATGAATAACGATAAAATTACGACGGCGATTTGTACAGCAGCGGTAGCGCTCGCCAAGCAAACTCACGCCGATGCTTTAGTGGTCGAAACTAGATCTGGAGCAACTGCTCAAAATGTTTCAGCACATCGACCGTATCGTCCACTTTTTTCTGTGACCAGCGACAAACGGGTAGCACAGCAGTTGGCTTTGCTCTATGCGAATAAAAGTTTTGGTAATACCCAACCAACAAGCACCTAAAAATATTGCTCAACCATTGCGGATAGCACCGGAACGAGG
>Ga0075152_10004029_pt1 | contig 10166 bp, 6 predicted proteins | sample JI61114C2DNA_FD_70964 | JGI IMG/M metagenome (GOLD analysis project Ga0075152, IMG submission 70964) | Wastewater effluent complex algal communities from Wisconsin, to seasonally profile nutrient transformation and Carbon sequestration -... | ecosystem: Engineered > WWTP > Effluent > Algae...
AGGCGCTTTTACCACGGCGGGCGCTTTCGGAGGCGTTCGCCACACGCTGCGTGACGGTGCCGTAAAGCAGGCCCTCGTGATAGGCGAGGTAGCCCCACTGGAGATTCGGTTTGCTCTCGCCGGGGATCTTGAGTTCGCGCACGGTCTTGCCAGTGGCGGCATCGAACTGGAAGCATTTGTCGTCGAGCAGCATGAAGAGGTAGTCATCGCTCGCGGCCATGTTTCCGGGTTCGCGTGAATTGAAAACACCGATGCGCATTGCGCCGGGGTTCTTCACTTCCCAGAGGAATTGCCCGTTGAAGGCATCGTGCGCCTGGATGCTCGTTTCACCCTGCGTGAAAAGTCTGCCATTCACTGACAGCGGCCCCACGGCTCCATCGTGACGATTCACCGACTCGCCTGGACCTGGATCACCATACCAGAGCACGTTCAGACCGCCTTTGACGCGCTCGTCTTTGTTGCTGCTGGTGTTGCCGACGTTGCCGTATTGATGCGACCAGGAGTCGGCTCCGGGCAAGGCGGCACGCGTGAGCAAAACCCAGCCGTTCGAGGTGGTGATGGTGGCTTTCTCGTCGCCGAGTTTCGTGCCCGCCAGCCAAGCGGTGATGTTGGTGTCCTGAGATGCTTTTTTGTCAGTTACTCCGAAGCACATGACACCGCCGATGGGTTTCAGCGTGCGAGCGACTTCCGTCGGCACGCCGGGCACCTTGCCAGTGAGTAGCAGCGAATCCGAGACGATGAGATTCGCGAAGAAGCTCGAATACGGCACCATCGAGAGGTCGAGATGATCAATGGTGATTCGTGAGCCATACAGGCCGGTGCTGAGCAAGGCCGCGCGTGAGGCGGCGACCTTCGCTTCATCTGACTCGACACCGAAAACGGAGAGTTGGCTGCGCTTGGCGATCTCATAGGCGAGGCGTCCCTGTTCGCTGCCGAGCACGAGGCAGAAGCCCTGCTTCACGTTCGTGGCTTTCAGGATCTCCTCGGCAGCTTTGGCATACATCTCACTCTGCGCGTCTTGGGGGAAAGGATCGGCGACGAGTTTTGGCATTTCCGCCAGGAATGGAAGCTTTTGAGGAGAGGCAAAGGCATACACATGGCCGGAAGTCGTGCTCACCAGCAGATGACCTTCGGAGACCGCGAGCCCGCGTGCATCGCCATCGACTTTGCTTTGCCAGAGCACCTTGCCGGATTCGGCATCGAGGCAGACAACCTCGTCTTTACCACCGACGACAAGGGTTCCACCCGCATGAATGAGCGCAGACTCATGCGTGGATGGCCAGCGCCATTTGATGCCGATGTCCTTCATCTCGGTGAGCTTGGTCTTGTTCGCCGCGAGCTTGTCTTTTTTTGCCTGATAGTCGGCACGCAGCGGCTCATACTTCTGCGCGGCGGCGGCGAGTTCCTGCTTGAGCTTCTCGACAGCCTCGGGCGCGGCTTTTTTCAGATCGGCTTCGAGCTTCTGCACCTTCTTGAGTTCGGCGATGGCCGGATGTTTGCGCAGATCGCCGGAGAGTTTGGTGGAGGCCATCTCGATGGCATGACGCTCGCGAGTGCCTTCCGCGTGCTTGTCGCGGTCGATGGCGACGATGTCCTTACCCGTGGCCATGAAGCCCGAGTTGCCGGTCATGGTCATCTGCGTGCCTTGGAACCACGCGTAGCCGGTCTTGCCCGTCTTTTGATCGAGCGAGAGGATCTGATGCTCGCCCACCGCGAGGATTTGATCATCGACGAGCATGGCCTGCGTGCCGCCGATCTGCCCTCCAGCATCGCCGCGCCAGCCGGGCGTGGGTTTGTTCACCTGCTTGCCGGTTTTCCGATCAAAGGCCACCGACAAAGCGCGGCCCGATGGCACGAAAAGTAAATCCTTCGTCGCGAGCAGATAACCCTGGGGCGAGAGATCATTGCGGCCTGCATCTTCCTGACTGATCGCGTCATTGACCCACTGTGTCTTGCCCGTGGCGGCATCGACCGCGTAAAGATAAATGTTCTCATGCGGAAACACGCCCGCGCCGAAATAGACCGTGCCGCTATCGATCAGCAAACCGGTGCGCACCGGCCAGCGTGAGATCATGCGGCCACGAGCCAGGATGCGCTCATCATTCGGCCCAGCGCGCAGTTTCCAGATTACGGAGCCTGACTTGGCATCAAGGCAGTAAGCGTAGCCATCATCGGAGCCGACATACACTTTGCCATCCGCGATGGCTGGCGCGAGGCGCACGGGACCATTCGTGAAGAAGGACCACTCTTCTTTCCCACTCCCGAGATCGCGGCAGATCACGCGACCATCGACGGTGGAGCCGAAGAACACGCGGCCATCGCTGATCGCGACATGGAAGGCATCATCAAAGCGCACCCGATTGAAAAGCTCCATGCCCTCGATCACGCGCCCATTTTCACCCGCCCAGGCCATCTGCGGCGGCGTGGGTGAGACGAAGTCCCAGCGCGGTGTCAGCGGTGCTTTCAGTGGCTCCTCCGTGTGCCCGACGCGGCTGTTGTCATGCTGATAGGCAGGCCAGTCGGCGCGGGCAAAGGTCAGCGAGAGGAGAAAAAGGAGCGGGAGAGCTTTCATGGTGGCTTGCCGCGCTCTGCTTGTGCTGCAATGAGGCGGTGGCAGTGAACGTATGCTCACGCCCCCTGCTATCTGACGAACCTGATGATGACGAAACCTTCACTCTCTCCGACTTGGCGAACCTTCGCGCTCATCCTGCTGACCGCAGCCTCGGCGCTCGCCTGTTCGGTGCCGGTGTTTCGTTATGCGCTGGAGCATTGGGAGGCTGATCCGTTTCAAGCCGTCGTCTTTCATCGTGGCGCGCTGACGCCCGAACAGCAGTCGCAGATCCAGGCTTTGAAGCCAGCGGCGGATGCCATCGAGAAAGCCAACCTCAGTGTCATCACCGTGGATGTCTCCGCCGAGATGAGCCCGGACCATGCGGAGATCTGGAAAGCCCAGCCCGCTGATGCCGTGCTGCCGCGACTGGTGCTGCATTATCCCAGAAGCACGGCTGTGAAACTGGATCTCGTGGCCGCACCGCTGGCCGAAGCCGCCGCGTGGAAGATCGCTGACTCGCCGGTGCGCAGAGACATCTTGGAGCGACTCGGTGATGGTCAAAGCGCCGTCTGGCTGCTGCTGGAGTCCGGTGATGCCGCTGCCGACGATGCCGCCGCGAAGGTCCTGCAAGAGCGACTCGACTACCTGCTCGGCGTGCTGGCTTTGCCAGAACTCGATGCTCAAGACATCGCCAATGGTCTCGTCTCGGTCAGCCAGGAGGAGTTGAGGCTCGACTTCTCCGTCATCCGCCTTTCCCGGAAGAATGCCGAAGAGCGCGCGCTCATCGCCATGCTCATGGGATCGGAAGACGACCTCCAGGGACTCGCCGACAAGCCCATGGTCTTCCCCATCTTTGGTCGTGGACGTGCGCTGTATGCCCTCGTCGGCAAAGGCATCTCGCCGGAGACCATCGAAGAAGCCGCCACCTTCCTCATCGGCAAATGCTCCTGCCAGGTGAAGGAGCAGAATCCAGGAATCGATCTTCTCTTCACCGCCGACTGGAAGAAGCTGGCCCAAGCCTCCCCGTTGCTGGAGCGCGATCTGCCCGACCTCACCGCGCTCGCCAAAGCGGCGGAGCCTGTGACCGTGACCACGGAGCCGAAGGCCGAAGCGGAATCCAAGGAAGATCTGCCGATCTACATTCTCGCGATCATCTTCCTCGCCGTCTTTGTGGCCTTGAGAGTCTGGAGGCGGAAGTGATCGCCCTTCAAAGTCATGCTCGAAGCCCAGTCCCTCTTTGCCGATCTCGCCAGCACGAGCACTGAAGAAGTCTTCACCACGCTCCTTGAGAAAGCCGGGGTCAAAGTCGAGCGCATCGACTCCCATGGTCAGGCCAGCCCCGAGGGCTTTTGGTATGATCAGCCGCAGGATGAATGGGTGCTGCTGGTGAAAGGCGCAGCCGTTTTGGAGATCGCCGATCAGCCGCCGCTCACGCTGAAGGCCGGTGATCATCTCCTCATCCCCGCCCACATCCGCCACCGTGTCGCCAGCACTTCAGCCGATGCGCTCTGGCTGGCGGTGCATGTCGGGGGAGAATGACGAAGCTCGAATGACGAATGACGAAGCCCAGAGAGGCCGCGTCCAAAAAACCGTCGTTCGTCATGACCTTCACAGTCCCACCATCAGGCGCGCCACAGCCGTCCATTCGCCCGTCGGGTGGCCGTCTTCAAAGAAGCGCAGGCGATACTCCCGCAGTTCCGGCTGACCCGGGATGCGCAGCGGACGGTTATCGTCATACATGGTGCCATTGTGGTAGGTGCCGAGCTGAGTCCACTCCCCATCGACCCACCGAGACTCGATCACCACCGCCTGGCGTCCGCGCTTGGAGAAGCGGATTCTCGCCACCTGATTGATCGCCCCGGCCACCGCCTGCACTTTAAAAGTCGGCCTCGAATACACTTTCGTGTTAGGCAGTGGCAGCAGTCCCAGTTTGCTGCCCAGTTCCTTCCCGTAGCCCTGGGCACCCTTGATGGCCCGCACAAAATTAAAGATCCGCTTCAGTGCCCCCGGCGGGCGCGGCACCACTCCGGCAGGCAGCGGCGGCACCCCCAGCATCAGCAGGGCCAGCGCCTCCGCCCCCTTTCCCGTCTGCGCGTGCTCCAAGTAGGCCGGTGCCGCACGGACAAAGGATTTCATCCCCGTCCGCCATTCGCCCAGCAGATAGGCCAGCCACAGCGCGTCGGCGATGATTCCCGCCAGCTGCTCCGGGTTCAAACATTTCAAGTGAGTCAGTCCCGCTGCCTCTCTGGCAAACTGCAGGAGCCAGGCGACCTGCTTCGCGATGTGGGTGGGGTAGTAGTCCTGGCGTTTCATAAGAAGAATGGAGAAAAGGAAATCAGCCGGGGCAGGGAAGAGCAGCGTCCCCGGCACCTGCGCAGATCAAGTCAGCCTCTGCCGCTGTCTCACGAGCACTCCTCCATGAGACATCAGGCTTTGGCAGAGCCTCCCAGCGAACCGACAGAACCGCGCAAGCGAGCCCCCATTGGCAAAGGGGGCTCCCCAGATCGTTCCAGTGGAACCGCAGAAGGCTCCAGTGGCTCCCCAGCGCAAAGTGGCGGAACCCCCACTGGCAAAGGGGGGCTCCCAGATAGTTCCAATGGCTCCCCGGCACAAAGTAACGGAACCCCCATTGGCAAAGGGGGCTTCCCAGACAGTTCCCACGGCTCCCCGGCGCAAAATGGCGGAACCCCCATTGGCAAAGGGGGCTTCCCGGATGGTTCCTGCGGCTCCCCGGCACAAAGTGGCGGAACCCCCATTGGCAAAGGGGACTTCCCGAATGGTTCCTGCGGCTCCCTGGCGCAAAGTGGCGGAACCCCCATTGGCAAAGGGGACTCCCCAGAGGATTCCTGCGGCTCCCCGGTGCGGAGTTACGGAGCCCCCATCAGTAGAGGGGGCTTCGCAGATTCGGCCAGGGTTTTGGTGGCGCGGGCATGTGAAGCCCTCAGCAGAAAAAGTGGCCTCACAACCAGCCCCAGTCATTGCCCGAACTTGTCCCAGGAACGTGCAGAAGCTCATCATCTTCCCACAGCCAAGCCCCGGCACTCCACCCAAAGGCCGAAGCACCGCACACGCTGAAAAAATGGAAACCCGCCGTCTCATCGTGCCGGTATTTCACCACAGTTCCAGCCTGTTGGGCAAGAATGAAATCACACCGCCTCGCGCGAAACCTTTCCAATCAGCCTGACATGAGGCGCAGGTCAGGAGGTCGTCACTGGAAATGCCGCCAGTCTCCACAGGGCGCAGAGGAAAGACTTCAGGGGGGGCAGCCATTCGACAGACACCTGCCTCAAAGGAACGCAGCGCGAGAGAGAATGACCGCAGAGATCATGAAGAGCTGTCTCTACGCCATCATCTCCGCCACCCGCCTAGCGAAGTAGGTGAGGATCATGTCCGCTCCGGCACGGCGGATGCCGATCAGAGATTCCAGGGCGAGCTTGTCCTCATCCAGCCAGCCGGTGGCAGCCCCTGCTTTGATCATGAGATACTCACCGCTCACCTGATAGGCCGCGATGGGCAGCGTGGTGGCGGCACGGAGTTTCGCGATGATGTCCAGATACGGTCCCGCAGGCTTCACCATGAGGATGTCCGCGCCTTCCGCCTCATCGAGCGCCGCTTCACGCAGTGCCTCGCGCGCATTCGCGGGGTCCATCTGGTAGGTCTTCTTGTCACCCGCCTTTGGAGCAGAGTCGAGCGCACCGCGAAAGGGGCCGTAGTAGGCGCTGGCATACTTGGCCGTGTAACTCATGATCGACACGTCCGTGAACTCGGCGAAGTCGAGGGCCTTGCGCAGCGCCCCCACACGACCGTCCATCATGTCGCTGGGCGAGACGATGTCCGCCCCGGCGCGCGCATGGCAGAGCGCCTGCTGGCTGAGCACCGCCACCGTTTCATCATTCAAGATGCGCCCGTCATCCGCCACGAGGCCGTCGTGGCCGTCGCTGTTGTAGGGGTCGAGCGCCACATCCGTGATCACCGTCAGGGTGGGGTGCGCTTTTTTCAAAGCACGGATCGCACGCGGCACGAGACCGTTGTCATTGTGGCATTCTTCGGCACCGCGCGTCTTGAGATCATCCGGGATGCGCGGGAAGAGCACCACCGCCGGCACGCCGAGCGCATGGGCCGCGCCCGCTTCCTGCACCAGATCCGCCACGCACCAGCGCTGGCAGCCCGGCATCGCGTCGATGGGCGTGCTGGCCTCCCCTTCCTGGAGAAAGAGCGGATAGATCAGATGCCCCGGCGTCAGCTCTGTCTCACGGACAAGATCACGGATGGCAGGCGACTGGCGGTTGCGGCGGGGACGGATGGGCAGGTTCATGGTCTCCCCGAAGCTAGGCCTTCTTCAGGAACTGGCAAGCTGCTGCGGAGCCACCGCAGCCGGGCCGGCGTGTGCCCGGGCCAGGTTTTGGCATCGAGGTGATCTGGCGGCTCATCCAGGGCTGAAATGAAAGCGCCGGGCGGTGCAAAGAACCTGTGGGGCGATACGTTTGGTTGGGCGGGTATCCACATTATGCATCCGTTCCAGCCATCCCGCCGCCAGGCTTTGACCACGATGTCCTCCGGCATCGGCTGGCTCGCTTTCTCCGCACTCGCCCAGCAGGCGGCGGCGCGGAGCGGGCTGGCCTCGCGCGCACCGCATTTCGCCCCACGGGCGAAGCGGGTGATCTTCCTCACGATGCGGGGCGGCCCCTCGCATGTGGATTTGTTTGATCACAAGCCGGAGCTGATCGCGCGCAATGGCAAGACGGCCACTCTGGGCCGTGACTCGGCGGGGGCGAAGCTCTTCGGGCCGGTGCATCCGCTGAAGCAGTTCGGGAAGTCGGGTCAATGGATGACGACGCTCTACCCGAAGCTCGCGCAGCACGCGGATGAGCTGTGCATCATCAATTCGATGAACACGGACCTGCCGAATCATGCGCAGGCTTTCGGGCAGATGCACACGGGCAGCTTTCAGTTTGTGCGGCCCTCCATCGGCGCGTGGACACTCTACGGCCTCGGCACGGAGAATGAGAATCTGCCGGGCTTCATCACGCTGAACCCACCGGCGGACAATGGCGGGGCGCAGAACTATGGCAGCGCCTTTTTGCCAGCCATCTGCCAGGGCACGAAGATCGGCGGCAGCCAGCTGCCGGAGCTGTATGCGGCGCTGCTGAAGAAGGATGTGGCGCCGGGGCCGCCGATGAAGAACATCGAGAACAAGAACGTGCCGCGTGATCTCCAGCGGGCGCAGATCGAGCTCATCCGCGGGCTGAATGAGCGGAAGATGGAGCGGGATGGTTTTCACCCGGAGATCGAGGGGGCGATCGAGTCCTTTGAGCTGGCGTTTCGGATGCAAAGCGAGGTGCCTGATGTGCTCGACCTGCGCGGTGAGCCGGAGCACATCCTGAAACTCTACGGCATCGGGCAGGGGAAGGATCAGTTTGCCCGGCAGTGCCTGCTGGCGCGGCGGCTGGCGGAGGCGGGCGTGCGCTTCATCGAGATCGCCTCGCCGGGAAACTGGGACCATCACAATCGTCTGCGTGAACTGCTGGCGACGAACTGCGAGTCCACGGATCAGCCCATCGCGGCCCTGCTGACGGATCTGAAAGCGCGCGGTCTTTTGAAGGACACGCTTGTTGTCTGGGCGGGTGAGTTTGGCCGCACGCCGTATGCGCAAAGTGAAGATGGACGGGATCACAATCACAAAGGCTACTCGATCTGGATGGCTGGCGGTGGCGTGAAAGGCGGCCTGACGTATGGCGCGACGGATGAGATCGGCTACAAAGCCGCCGTGGACCCCATGCACATCCACGACTGGCACGCGACGATCCTGCATCTGCTGGGGCTGGATCACACGAAACTCACCCACACTTACGGGGGCAGAAACTTCCGCCTCACGAATGTGGGTGGTGAGGTCGCCAAAGGGATTCTGGCTTAACGATCAGTTCCTCGCCGCCAGCTTCAGCCGGAACTTCTCCACCGCCGCCATGATCAGCGGATCAGCCTGCACCTCGGCGGGAAGATCCGATGTATCCATGGTGCTGCTGGCAGGCGCTTCTTCTGGCTTGGGCGCAGGCTTCGCGATCTCTGACTTGAGATCAGGGACGGAGGCGGGTTTCGGCGCAGGCTCGTCAAAGAGCCCAAAGCCGATCTCGCTGGCCAGGGGCGGTGCCAGAGAGGCATCCAGCACGAACTCGAATTTCACCGGTGAGCCGAGAATCTCCTCCGCGATGCCTTCGAGGAACTTCTTCTGGTTATCCCGGTTCAGGCTGTCCTTGGCGTGCTCCTCCGTGGTGGGGAAGCCGACCTTGATCGTGCCCCGGGTGAAGGAAAGAACCGTGCCGAGTTGCACCCAGCTCACCACGAGAGCACGACGCTCCTGCACGATGGCGGTGAAGTCGGCCCAGAACTGATCTTTGTCGATGTTCGAAGGCGCGGGTTCCGATGATGCACGAGCAGGCTCAGGCTTGGGCTGAGGAGCAGGCGCTGGCTCCGGCTTGGGCTCGGGGGCCGCGACTGGTGCCACCACTGGCTTGGGTTCGGGAGCAGGGGCCGCAGCAGGCTCGGGCTTGGGTTCAGGAGCACGATTGTAAACAGGTGCAGGCTCTGCCACGACGGAAGGCGCGGCTTTCACAGGAGCGGCGGCACGGGCGGAGACGACCGGACGTGGGGCAGGCTTCGGCAGACCTTCCGTGCTACCGCTGTCCAGCGCCTCGATGACATCGCTCAGGCTGACTTCATTGAAGTGCTGCACGGCCTGGATCACCCCGAGTTCGAGGTGCAGGCGCTTGTTCGTGGCCCAGCGCATCCGCGCATCCACCTCCGCCAGCCCATCGACCACGCGCAGGAGCTGCTCGGTGGAGGCCATCTGGCATTGATTCGTCACCATCTGGGCGATGTCCGGCTCTAGGTCCTCGGCACCCGCTTCCGGGTCGGCCTGGCTCACCAGCACGGTGCGCAGATGTTGAATGAGGTCACTCAGCAGCTTGCCCAGGTCTTTCCCCGCCTCGCTCGTGTCATGGACGAGTTGCAGGGCAGCCACGGTATCGCTTTCCAGGATGTTCTGCACGAGCTGCGCCACCGTCTGCACAGACGTGAAGCCAAAAATCTCCAGCACATCCTGTTCGCGGATCTTATTGCCGCAGAAGGCCACGAGCTGATCCATCATCGACTGCGCATCGCGCATCCCGCCATCCGCACCCTTGCCGATGGCAAAGGCGGCCTTCTCATCCAGGTCCACACCTTCCTCGCTGGCGATGTGGAGCAGGTGTTTGGCGATGATGTTCAGCGGGATGCGGCGCAAATCGAAGCGCTGGCAGCGGCTGATGATCGTGGGCAGGATCTTGTTCGCCTCTGTGGTGGCAAAGATGAACTTCACATGCGGAGGCGGCTCTTCCAGCGTCTTCAGCAGGGCATTAAAGGCCGCCGTGGAGAGCATGTGGACCTCATCGATGTAGTAGATTTTGTACCGGCAGCGGGACGGGGCATACTTCACGCTCTCGCGGAGGTCGCGCACCTGATCCACGCCGTTGTTGCTGGCACCGTCGATCTCCATCACGTCCAGGCAGTTGCCCTCGGCGATCTCTTTGCAGAGCGGGTCCTCGGGATCGAAGTCGATGCTCGGGCCGTTCGGGCAGTT